>Ga0209913_1000577_pt1 | contig 29441 bp, 26 predicted proteins | sample PersoiDNA2013203_FD_185805 | JGI IMG/M metagenome (GOLD analysis project Ga0209913, IMG submission 185805) | Permafrost soil microbial communities from the Arctic, to analyse light accelerated degradation of dissolved organic matter (DOM) -... | ecosystem: Environmental > Terrestrial > Soil >... | reverse complement strand
GCCGCTCTCACCCCCGATCACAACCTCAGCGCCTGCCCATATCCCGTCAGCTCCACGTAGCCTCGACCCACCAGCACGCCCTGCTGGTCGGCCGAGAACACTCTGGTGGGATGATCCATCCGCCACAGGTATTCATGCCCATACCCATCGGCATGGACATGAGCCTGTTTCAAATCCCTCATTGGGGCCCCGTATGACCCGACGGTTATCGGTTCAATCGGCCGTACAGCCAGCGCTAGGTGTGTCCTGGGCAGGAATGTGGGCAAGGCTCAGCCAGTTCACAATTCCGCACCTTCAACCAGAAAGCGAACCCTGCGCACCCCTTGCCATTCGTCTGCATCCAGTCGGAACGCAAGCTTCACCCGCTTGGGCAATGGCTCGGTGTGCCCAAACCAGATGCCGTCGACGGCATCGCCCTGGTGTTTCAATTTCAGCGCCAGGTGTTTTTCACCTACCAGCCTTTGCGAGACGACCTCCACTTCTTCGCTGAAGGTAGGAGGTGCAAAGCCTTGCCCCCACACCTCGCGATGCAGGGTGTCCACCATTTCGGCGCGCCGGTACTCGGGCGCCAATGGGCCATCGGTGTCCAGGCGCCGAGTCAAGGTCGCCGCGTCCAGCCACTCATCTGCCACCTGGGCCAGCGCTTGGGAAAAGGTCTCCAGGTGGGTGCGCGGGATTGAGCAGCCCGCAGCCATTGCGTGTCCGCCAAATTTCAGCAAGACACCGGGATGTCGTTTGGCAACCAGGTCGAGCGCGTCGCGCAGGTGGAAGCCAGGGATGGAGCGCCCGGATCCCTTGAGTTCATTTTCCCGTCCAGGTGCCGCGCTGGCTGCAAACACGAACGTGGGGCGGTGAAGCTTGTCCTTGATTCGAGAGGCCACGATGCCGACCACGCCCTCGTGAAAATCAGGATCGAAAACGCTGATGGCAGCTGGTGCGGCTTGGCTGTCTTCAAACAGGGTTTCAGCGATGGCGAAGGCCTGTTCGCGCATGCCACCCTCGATGTCGCGCCTCTCGCGGTTGATGCTGTCGAGCAGTTTGGCCAATTCGTCGGCTCGCCCCGGATCGTCAGTCATAAGGCATTCGATACCGACTGTCATGTCCGACAGCCTGCCCGCAGCATTGATGCGTGGACCCAGCGCGAAGCCGAAGTCAAAGGTCGTGGCCTTTCGTGCGTCCCGCACCGCAGCTCGGAACAAGGCTTCGACTCCGGCGGGCATGGCACCGGCGCGGATCCGTTTGAGCCCCTGCGCCACCAGCCGCCGGTTGTTTTCATCCAGCTTCACCACGTCGGCCACCGTACCCAGTGCCACGAGTGGCAGCAGATCATCCAGCTTGGGCTGGGGGCGATCGGCATACGCCCCACGGCGCCGAAGTTCGGCGCGCAAGGCGAGCAGCACATAAAACATCACGCCGACGCCCGCCATGGACTTGCTGGCGAAATCGCATCCCAGCTGATTTGGGTTGACGATGACCTGTGCATCCGGTGTTTCGGAAGCAGGCAGATGGTGATCGGTGATCAAGACCTGCAGACCCAGTTCACGGGCGCGCGTCACGCCCTCCATGCTGGCAATGCCGTTGTCAACCGTGATCAATACGTCGGCACCCATGGCTTTCACGCGCTCGGCAATGGGCGCGGTGAGGCCGTAGCCATCAATGACCCGATCCGGTACCAGGTAATCCACCCGCCGTGCCCCCAAAGCACGCAGTCCTCGCAGGGCCACAGCGCAGGCGGTGGCGCCATCGCAGTCGTAGTCCGCCACGATGCACAGGCTCAGATTGGCAGCCATGGCGTCAGCCAGCAGTTGCGCGGCTTCCAGGGCGCCTTTGAGGGTCTGGGGGGGCAGCAGATGGGCCAGGCCATCGTCCAGTTCATCGCTGTTCTGCACACCGCGCGCGGCATAGAGGCGGGCCAGAAGAGGGTGGATGCCGGCTTGCTCCAGGGCCCAGCACGCTCGGGGCGGGATGTCTCGTTCAAGAATTTTCATAGTGATTCCAGGGCTTGCCTGAATGCGTTTGAGCCCAGCCACTGTCCCGCGAGCTTGGACAGCCAACCACTTCGGGGGCCATGCCAACTCTGCAGGGCCACTTCACCGCAAAGCGTCAGTTCAACAGATGCACCCTGGCGTGCTGCGTTCAGCCACTGCGCCACCGGCCCTGCGTCCAATTGCTTCCATGTCGCGGCCCAGGCGCCCCAATCGCCTGCCAGGGCAGGGCTGCGCAAGTCATCAAGCACTTGCGGCACCTGCTGCGGCGCCTGCCACCCCGGTTCAATCGCGCCACAGCCACTGATCCAGAAGGAGTTGATGGCTTGCGCACCGCGGCCTTGGCGTGCTTCACTGAATGCGTGGGTATACAAGAGCATCTGGGTTTCGGTTTGCAGGCGCCTGAGTTGGTTGGCAGAGGGGCCCCGAGGCATCCAGGCGTCGATCGAACGCCCGATCACCCGGTCCAGGCTGGGGGCGCGCAACTGGCGGAAGACCTCACCGCGGGCCAGCCAACGGTCCGGACTCCGGTAGTGCAGTTCGATCCCGTCGTCCTTGAAAAACGGCGCCAGGATGTCGAGCAGTGCACGCGACTCCGTCTCGTCCAGCCCCAATGCCCGCGGATCGCCCATCGAGATGTGGCTGCTGCCGACCTGCCAGTGGCAGGGGCTGATCCAGGCCCAGGCGTGTTCCCGTGTGGGTTTACCCAGGCATTGCAGGGCGTCCCAAGCTGCCCAAGGTGTCGGAGCTGCTTCCGGCGATTCCCCCTCGGGCAAGCCCAAGGCTTGGGCCAGGGCGCACTCATGAGGCAGTGCGGGGCTGTCGTCATCCACGGTGCGACGGGTGCCCGGGTGAAGCAACCGGCTCAGAAGAAGCAGGTTGGGCAGTGCCAACTGGGCAAGCGCCTGATGGCTCCCCTCGGCGGAGCAATGGGCGTACGGCACGATGAGCCGCAGCGATCGGTTGGCGATATTCGGTTCTGACATGGGGTGTATTGTCCGGGATGCCACAATCTCGGCTCCATGCAAATCCCTTACGAATTGGCCTTGGGCTGGCGATACACCCGCGCCGGCCGTGCCACCCGGCGCAACGGCTTCATCTCCTTCATCTCCGGGGTCTCCATGCTGGGCATTGCGCTGGGCGTGGCGGCCCTGATCATTGTCTTGTCGGTCATGAACGGCTTTCAGAAGGAAGTCCGCGACCGCATGCTCAGCGTGGTGGCGCACATCGAGATCTTCACCCCGCAAGGGGATGCGCTGCCCGATCCCTCGCGGACCTTGCAGGAGGCCAGACGCCACCCCGAGGTGCTGGGTGCCGCCCCTTTCATCGCGGTGCAGGCATTGCTGGCCCGCGGTGACACCATGAAGGGGGCCATCGTGCGCGGCATCGACCCGCAACGGGAGCCCGAAGTGGCTGACCTGGACTCGGCACTCAAGCAAGAGGTGCTGCAGCGCCTGGTGCCCGGGCAATTTGGCATCGTGCTGGGCGCGGATCTGGCCCGCAGCCTGGGCGTGCGCACCGGCGATCCGGTGACCCTGATTGCACCCTCCGGCCAGGTCACCCCGGCGGGTGTTGTGCCCCGCCTCAAGCAGATGACCGTGGTGGGCACCTTCGACTCCGGCCACTATGAATACGACTCCACCCTGGCCATGTTGCACATGGAAGATGCCCAGCGCATCTTCCGCCTGGAGGGGCCGACCGGTATCCGGCTGCGCATCCGTGATCTGCACCAGGCCCGCGAGGTGGCCCAGCAACTGGCTGGCAGCCTGAGCGGCGATCTGCTGATCAGCGACTGGACACGCCAGAACAAGAGCTGGTTTGCTGCGGTGCAGCTTGAAAAACGCATGATGTTCATCATCCTGACCTTGATCGTGGCTGTGGCCGCCTTCAACCTGGTCAGCACCCTGGTCATGACCGTCACCGACAAGCGCGCCGACATCGCCATCCTGCGCACCCTGGGGGCCAGCCCGGCCAGCATCATGGGGATCTTTGTGGTGCAGGGCGCCATGGTGGGCGTGATCGGTACTTTCGCGGGTCTGCTGCTGGGCCTGGCGATTGCCTGCAACATCGATGTGATCGTGCCTGCCATCGAGCAAGCCTTTCATGCCAGCTTTCTGCCCAAAGACATCTACCTCATCAGCCGCATGCCCAGCGACCCGCAGCAGGGCGACATCCTGCCCATCACCCTGATCTCGCTGCTGCTGGCCTTTGTGGCCACCCTCTACCCGAGCTGGCGAGCCAGCCGGGTCAACCCTGCCGAGGCCCTGCGTTATGAGTGATCCGACCCCATCCACCTCCGTGCTGCAGGCCCGGGGCCTGAGCAAGCGCTTCACCGAAGGCCGGCTGGATGTCCACGTGCTGCAAGGGGTGGACCTCAGCATCCATGCCGGCGACACCGTGGCCATCGTGGGGGCCTCTGGCTCGGGCAAGAGCACGCTGCTGCACCTGCTGGGCGGGCTCGATGCCCCCAGCGCCGGCGATGTCAGCCTGATGGGCCAACCCCTGTCGCAACTCGACCCCACCACCCAGGGGCGCTTGCGCAACCGGCACCTGGGCTTCGTCTACCAGTTCCACCACCTGCTGCCTGAATTCAGTGCACTGGACAACGTGGCCATGCCGCTGCGCATCCGCCGCGAGGCCGCGGCAGTTTCTTCCGAGGCGGCTCGCCGCATGCTTGAAGCGGTGGGGCTGGCCGATCGCTTGCACCACCGCCCGGCAGAGCTCTCCGGGGGCGAGCGCCAGCGCGTGGCCATCGCCCGGGCCCTGGTGGCCCAACCCGCCTGTGTGCTGGCCGACGAACCGACCGGCAACCTGGATCGGGGTACTGCCGAGCAGGTCTTCCAGCTGATGTTGCAACTGGCCCGCGATCAGGGCACGGCCTTTGTCATGGTCACCCATGATGAGACCCTGGCGGCCCGTTGTGCGCGCCAGATGCGCCTGGTTCGAGGTTGCCTGGCCGAGGAGCGCACAGGCCCAGCCACCGAGGTGGCTGCATGACACTGGACTGGCTGGATTTCGACTGCAGCGAAGACACCGATGAAGCCGTCACCTTCGATGCCATGGCCTCGGTCTGGCCCGAGCAACTGCCCTTGGCGCTGGCCGAGGTGGCGATGGTGCTCCGCTGGGCGCGACAGCACTTCGGCCCTGAAAGGCCCATGGACGAGGGTGGCGAGTGGGATGTGGACCTGCAGGCCTGGTGCGAGACCCAGCCGGTGCGCAGCCTGCCGGTGGACCTTCAAGCCCCCGGTCTGCTGACCTCTGGTGAGGCGTCCGGCCAAGAACGGGTGCGCCGCACCATCACGCTTTCACTCAGCGGCGGCGCCGCCTTTGCCGAGGCCCTGCGCCATCAATTCAAGCTCTGAGAGCGATCACGCCCCGGCGCAGGTCGTGCATGCCATGGGCGCACCCTGATGGCGCCTGCCCGATCCGGCGCCTCAGGCTGCCGCCGACAAGGCGTCTGGCCCGCCGTGAGCGGTCACCGACTGGGCCGGCTGCGGAGGTTCAGCCACCTCTTGGGTCAGGGCCACCTTGGCCGAGCCTTGAACACGGTGGCTCACCGTGACCACAGAGGGTGCCTGCCGGATCAGCGGGGCATGCAGGTTGATGGGCGCGTCAGGCCGGATGCGAAGTCTCAAGATGTTCATGGCGAGGAACGTAGCGCCTGCCTCATCCGTCACCCCCGGGTGAGCGCGGTCATGACGCAGGAACACGTGCCTCCATGGTCTGCTCTTCACAGCCGGGCGATCCCGGGAAAAGAGGGGTGATCGCCCTGCATTTCGAGTCTTTGGGGAGGCGCTCAAACCGAGCGTCTTCCATGCTTATCGGCTGCCGGGCCAGAGGCTTGACCCCTGTCTCTCATGCGTTCACTGACAGTCCACATTCACCAGGGAGAGCTTGCCCGCAACAATGCTGCCGCTGGCATGGCTCACGCCGCACTTGCCTTGCAGCGGCTGTTGCGTCACAACCACCTGGTAGGGCGTGCCCGTCGGCAGTGAATCCTTGAATTGGAAGAAGCCGTTCTGCGTCAGCACCACCGACATGCCGTTGCTGTTCAGTGTCACGCTGGTGCCCGCTTGCAGCCCAGCCAGGGTGCCGCCGAGTGAGAGGCCTGTAGAGAGGCCTGTATCGCAGACCACTTTCACGCCAAACACCCCGTCGCCCCGGCTGTTCACCTTGCCACTGCCGTTGCTCGCGCTGCAGGTCACCCCGGCAGGTTGGGTGAGAATGCTCACGCTGTAGCGGGTACCGGCCTTCAGACGCGTGTCAAACCGAAAGTCGCCATTGCGCGTCAGCGTCAGGTCGTCACTGGCATTGTTTTGCAGCACGAGCTGCTGACCATTGGGCAGCCCGCTCAACGTGCCGCCAATCGGGGCGTCTGAGCCGACGCCATCGCAGGCGCCCAAGAGTGCGCTGCTCAGAATGCAAAGGCCCCACAGGGGCCAGGAAGGTCTTCTTGCGGGGGGCATGGGCCAAGTCCTCTTTGTCGGTGAGAGCCCGCGCCAGGTCCTGGTGCGGGGCGGCTGATGTGGCAGCCGCGACAAGGTAGTTGCATGCCCCTGCTTGGCGGGGCGCGATGCACAAAACCAAGCAATCTCGGGCCTGGAGCCCGATCAGAAGGCCTGCGCCGTAGCTCAGCGGCTCATCACCGAGCGCAGCACCTGGGCCAGTTCGGCCGGGGCAAACTTGGCCACGTAGGCGTCCGCGCCCACGCTCTTCACGTGATCCTCGTTGGTCGTGCCGGACAGCGAGGAGTGGATCACCACCGGCAGCCCGCTGAAGCGCACATCTTGCTTGATGTTGCGCGTGAGGGTGAAGCCGTCCATCTCAGGCATTTCCAGGTCGGTCAGCACCAGGGCCACCTTGTCTCGGATGGTCAGGCCTTCCTTGCGTGCATCGGCTTCGATGCGTTGCAGCGTCTCCCAGGCTTCCTTGCCGCTGCGCGTCATCACAAAAGGAGCGCCCATGGCTTCCAGGCTCTTCTCCATCAGCGTGCGGGCCATGGGCGAATCGTCGGCGGCCAGCACCACGCTGCCGGGGCGCAGGTTCAGAGAGGGGCCGATGGTGCCCGGGTTCACTTCCTGATCGGGCGTGGGGCTGACGCGGCGCTGGATGGCTTCCACATCCAGCACCTGCACCAGGCGGGTGTTGTCCACATCGCCGTCCAGGCGGGCGATGCTGGTCACCATGCCTGAGGCAGCGTTGCCCTCGGCCGCCAGCACCTGGGTCCAGTCCAGGCGCACGATCTCTTCCACCGCCTCCACCGCAAAGGCGATGGTGTGGCGCGCAAACTCGGCCACCAGCATGATGTTCAGGCCGGTCACCGGCTGGCACCCCACGATGAAGGGCAGGTCGATCACCTGGATCACCTGGCCCCGCAGGTTGACCACCCCCAGCACGCCCTTGGCGGCGCCAATGATGGCGGTGATCTTGGGCATTTCCACGATCTCGCGCACCTTGAACACATTGATGCCGAACAGCTCAGACTTGTCCCCATGAGCGTCCTTGCCCAGGCGGAACAACAGCAGTTCAAACTTGTTGCTGCTGGTCAGGTTGGTGCGCTCGTCGATCTCTCGTTGGGCTTCTGAGGTCATGGCGATTTCCACTTGTGACAAAGAAAAACACAGTCTAGCCCCAACTTTGTGCTGTGGCGCGCCCGATTGGTGGCTGGCTCCGGTTTCGTGGTTCGACTTGCGCTGGCTCAGGTGGCAACAGTGGGTTTCAAGCCACGCGGCCGAACCAGACTAAGGACAAACCCGTAGCCAGCAAGAGCAGCGCTGCCGCCGCCAAGGCCAGCAAGGCACTGATTTCGGTTTCGTGAGTCTCCAGTGCCAGCCGCGAGCCCAGGGATTCGTAGACCTGATGCAAGGCCTCGGCCGAGGCCGCATGAAAGTACTCCCCTTGCGTGCGCGCCGCCACCGCCTTCAGCGTTTCCTCGTCCAGCCGCACCCGCATCGACCAGCCCTCGAAACCCACGGTTTCGCCGTCCACCGTGCCCACCCCCACGGTGTACACGCGCACCCCGCGCTCGGCCGCCAGCCGGGCGGCCTCCAGGGGGTCCACCCCGGTGGTCCTCTGGCCGTCCGTCAACATGATGATCGCGGCCGAGCTGTAGGAGCCTGCAGGCACCGGCTGCCAGGGCGGCGGGTTGGGGCCCCCCAAGCTGCCCAGCGGAGCCGCCGTCACGGCGCTTGCTCCCCCAGGGCCGCCAGTGCCTCCAGCGCCCCAGTGCGCCAGGTCGATGCCCGCCTGCGGGAACAGCGTGGCCAGCGCCACCACCAGACCATTGCCGGTGGCGGTGCCCCGCTGCAGCTGAAAGCCCTCGATCGCCTGGAACAGGTCTTCGTGGTTGCGGGTGGGCGCCTGGGCCAGCTGGGCACTGCCGGCAAAGGCCACGATGCCCACGCGCACCTGTCGCGGCAGGCTGCGGATGAAGGCCTTGGCCGCCTCCTGGGCCGCCACCAGCCGGTTGGGTTTGACGTCGGTGGCCCGCATGCTGCCCGACACGTCCATCACCAGCAGCAGGGTCTGTTGTTCGCTGGGCAGGCTGATCCGGGCCACGGGCCGGGCGGCGGCCAGCAGCAACAAGGCCCAGGCCAGCAGCAGCAGGGTGGGGGGCAGGTGGCGGCGCCAGCGCCGGCCCGGCCCCATGGCCTGTTGCAGCAGACCCAGCCCCGGGTAGCGGGTGGCGGTGCGGCGACGGTGCAGCAGCCACACGTAAGCTGCCACCGCCAGCGGGCCCAAGGCCAGCAGCCACAGCATCTGGGGCCATAGAAAGCTCATGCAGCGGCCTCCGCCAGGCGAGGGCCTGCCTGCGCAGGCAGGCCGCTGCGCAAGCGCACGAAGCGGCGCAATTCGGCCACCCAATCCGCTGCCGTGCTCAGCACCAGGGCATCCACGCCGGCGCGGCCAAAGGCCTCGCGCAGGTGGGCCTCGCGTTCGGCGGCGGCCTGGGCAAAGCGCTTGCGCAGGGTGCGGTCGCGGCTGTCCACCCACAAGGTGGCGCCGCTTTCGGCATCCTGCAGATGCAGCAGGCCCAGGTCGGGCATGTCCTGTTCCAAGGGGTCCAGCAGTTGCATGGCCACCACATCGTGCCGCTGGGCCAGGCGGCCCAGGGCGGGTTCCCAGTCGGTCTGCTCCTGGAAGTCGCTCAGCACCAGAACGGTGGAGCGCCGATGCAGCGTCGCGCCGGCCCGGTGCAGCGCCCGCGTCAGAGATTGGGCGCGTTTGGCTTCGCCAAGGGGGGCGCTGGATTGGGCGCTGCCCGGCACCCGGCTCAGGGCATGGCGCAACTGCGCCGCCCCCTGCCGCCCGCCCAGGGCGCGTGGGCTCTGGCTCAGGCCCTGAGGGCTGTGCTCATCGAACGTCATGGCGCCCACCCGGTGGCCTTGGCGCAGCCAGGCGGTGGCCAGGCCCCAGACCAGGCTGTGCGCCAAGGCGGCCTTGCTGAGGTGACCCGAGCCGAACTGCATCGAGCCGCTCTGGTCCAGCACAAACCAGGCACTCATGTCGCGATCTTCGTGGAACAGGCGCACATGGGGGGTCTGCAGGCGGGCCGTGGCGTTCCAGTCGATGTGCCGCACCTCGTCGTGGGGCTGGTACTCGCGCAGGTCCGCCAGGTCCAGGCCGCTGCCGCGCAGCAGGCTCAGGTAAGGCCCTGGCCGCCAGCCGTGCAGGCGCTTCAGTGCAGGCCAGTCCAGGTTCAGCTGGGCAGGCCCCGGCCTGGTGGGCTCGGCAGGCACGGTGTGCTCAGAGCGAGCCGGCAGGCGGGGCTTCATGTTGCAGGCCTCGGGGTGGCGGGCTCACGCGGCCCATCAGGCGTTGGATCAGGCTGTCGGGGCTGTGCCCTTCGGCCAGGGCTTCATACGACAAGGTCAGCCGGTGGCGCAGCACCTCAGGCACCAGGTCCGTCAGGTCTTCGGGCAGCGCGTAGCGCCGGCCACGCATCAGGGCCAGTGCCCGCGCCCCTTCAGCCAACGCAATCGTGGCACGGGGGCTGGCCCCGGCGCTCAGCCAGGCCTGCAGCTCGGGCAGTCCGTGCCGGGCCGGCTGCCGGGTGGCCGACACCAGCCGCACTGCGTACTGCAACAGGGCCGGGTCCAGGTACACCTGCCGGCAGGCGGCCTGCAAGGCCACCAGGGCCTCCATGCGGGCCACCGGCTGCACGATCACTGGTGGGGCGATCACCCGCTGCACGATGGCCAGCTCTTCCTCGTCGCTGGGGTAGCCGATGTGCACCTTCATCATGAAGCGGTCCAGCTGGGCCTCGGGCAGGGGGTAGGTGCCTTCGGTCTCGATCGGGTTCTGGGTCGCCATCACCAGAAAGGGGCTGGGCACCCGGTGGGTCTCGCCGGCCAGGGTGACCTGGCGCTCCTGCATCACCTCCAGCAGGGCGCTTTGCACCTTGGCGGGGGCGCGGTTGATTTCATCGGCCAGCAGCAGGTGGGTGAACACCGGGCCCAGGGCCGTGCTGAACTCTCCGTTGCGCGGGTTGAACAGGCGGGTGCCCACCAGGTCGGCCGGCATCAGGTCGGGCGTGAACTGGATGCGCTTGAACTGGCCTTGCAGCGTCTGCGCCAGCGTCTTCACGGTGAGGGTCTTGGCCAGGCCGGGCACGCCTTCCACCAGCAGATGGCCCTGGGCCAGCAGCGCCACCATCACGCGCTCCAGAAACCGGTCCTGCCCGACCACCACGCGCTTGACCTCGTACAGGATCTGCTCCATCAGTGTGGCGGTGTCGGTGCCAGTACCGGTACCGGGTGCGGTCTCCGTTGGGGGCGGGGCATGCATGGGCGGGTTCCTTGTCCTGTCGGGTGGTTTCAGAAAGGGGGCATGCCGGCCGCGGTGGCGGCGCTCTCGATCGGCACGGCAAAGCCGATGCCGATGAAGGTCTTGGCCGAACCCGGGTTGAGGATGGCCGTCACGATGCCCACCACCTCGCCCTGGGCCGTGAACAAGGGACCGCCGGAGTTGCCCGGGTTGGCTGCCGCGTCGAACTGGATCATGTGGTTCAGGGTGTGGCGCCCCTGGGGGGACTCGAACTCACGCTCCAGCCCCGACACCACCCCGGCCGACACCGAGGGCCCGATGCCGTAGGGAAACCCGATCACGCCCACCGTGTCGCCCAGGCGCAGGCTGGCGCTGCTGGCCAGCGTGGCGGCCACCAGATCGTCGGGGATGCGACTGGCCTGCAGCACGGCCAGATCCTGTTCGGGGCGGGTGGCCACCAGGGTGGCCCCGGCCCTCAAGCCGTCGCTGAACACCAGTCCGATGCGCTCGGCCCCCTTGACCACATGCAGGTTGGTGAGGATCAGGCCGCTGTCCACCAGCACCACACCGGTGCCCACGCTGGTTTCATGTTCCTCGCCGCCCCGTGTGCTGCCCCGGTGGGCAGGGCGGCCGGTTCGCTCATGGCCAAAACCGACCACCCGCACCACCGAGGGGGCCACCCGCTCTGCGGCCTGGGCCACCGGCGAGCGCAGGGGCTGGGTCTCCAGGCTGTGCCGCACGGCGGCATCGATGTCCTGCTGTGTCAGGGCTTGCGGCCGGCTCGCCAACTGCCACCCCAGCAGCAGGCCGGCCAAGAGCAGGGCGGTGGCGCCGATCCAGGCCGCTGCCTGGCGGCGCCAGAGGGCTTTTGGGGCGGGCGCGGCAGGGGCGGCTTCATGGGGCGGTACAGGGGGCGGTACAGTGTGCTCGGTCGCCCCGCGCGCAGGCCCCGGCCGTGAGGCGCCCGCGTGGGCATGCCGGGGCGCCTGGTCCGCCGCGGTGGCCACGGGCCGGGGTGGGATGTACAAGGCGGGCCTGCGCATGGGGTCACCTGTGTCCTGGGGCGGCGGCACGGTGCCGGCGCCTGGGCAAAACCTTAGCATGCTTTGCGGGCGGCTGCACGGCGTGCACAGGCCGCAGGGCCATGGCGCTTCAGGCATCATCGGGCCCATGTTGTTCTGGCTAGACACCCATTGCCACCTGGATGCGCCCGAGCTGGCGGCCGACGTCGACCAGGTGCGCCAGCGGGCCCGCGCCGCCGGGGTGGGGCACTGCGTGCTGCCCGCGGTCGCCGTGGCCCATTTCGAGGCCGTGCGCCGCCTGGCCCATCGGCATGGCGACAGCTACGCCCTGGGCATCCACCCCTTGTACACGCCGCAGGCCGCCGACACGGATCTGGATCAACTGGCCCAGGCTCTGGAGGCCGCGCAGGCCGACCCGCGCCTGGTGGCGGTGGGTGAGATCGGCCTGGATGGCTTTGTGCCGGGCCTGGACATGGCGCGCCAGCAGCACTTCTACCGGGCCCAGCTGCGCCTGGCGCGCCAGTTCGATCTGCCGGTGATCCTGCACGTGCGCCGTTCTGCCGACCCCTTGCTGGCCGCCTTGCGCTCGATCGGTGGGGCCGGGGCAGGGGCCTGGCGGGGCATTGCCCATGCCTTCAATGGCAGCTTCCAGCAGGCCGAGGCCTTTGTGCACCTGGGCTTCAAGCTGGGCTTCGGCGGTGCGCTCACCTACGACCGGGCCCTGCAGCTGCGGCGTCTGGCCACCGAGCTGCCGCTTGCGGCCCTGGTGCTGGAGACCGACGCGCCCGACATCCCGCCGCACTGGCTGTACCGCACCGCGGCCGAGCGCGCTGCCGGCCTGCCCCAGGGGCGCAACACACCGGCCGAGCTGCCCCGCATTGCGCAAGTGCTGGCGGACCTGCGCGGCCTGCCGCTGGCCGACCTGGCCGAGGCCACCACGCGCAATGCCTGCGCGGCCTTGCCCCGGCTCAAGGGCTTGCTGGGCGAGGCGGTACCATGAGCGAGCGCCTCACGGGCCTGCCCCCGGTGCTGGGGCCGGGGACCCGGTTGCTGGTGCTGGGCAGCTTTCCAGGCGCCCGATCGCTGGCCCAGCAGCAGTACTACGGGCACCCGCAAAACCAGTTCTGGAAGATTCTGTCCACCCTGTGGCAAAGCGATCTGGTGGCGCTGGACTACCCGAAACGCCTGCAGCAACTGCAGCAGCGCGGCCTGGGCTTGTGGGATGTGTACGCCTCATGCGAACGTCAGGGCAGCCTGGACAGCGCCATCCGCAACCCCCAGGTCAATGACCTGGCCAGCTTGCGCCAGCGTTGCCCCCACCTGAGCGCCATCGCCCACAACGGTGGCGAAAGCTTTCGCCATGCGCGGCACACCCAGGCCCTGGGCCTGCCGGTGTGGCGCCTGCCTTCCACCAGCCCGGCCAATGCCTCCCAGACCCTGGCGCACAAGCTGGCCGCCTGGCGTGAGGCCTTCGAGGCGGCCGGTCTGCTCTGAGCGGGCAGGCTGCTGCGCTACATGCGCCGGGCCGGCCTGCTACAGTGCTGCACCGTTTTTCACCCGCACCGCCATGGCCCGCAGCAAAACCACCCCCACCCCCGTCGAACTGCCCGAAGTCAATTTCTCGGACTGGGATGGCGTGCGCAGCCTGCACCTGGGCACCGAATGGATCCAGGGCACCATGCTGATGGACGCCCCTTACGACATCGAGCTGGAGTACGTGCAGCGCATGATGGCCTGGCTGCTGTTCACCGACCCGGCCCGCCTGACCCGCTTCCATGCCATGCAACTGGGCCTGGGCGCCGGCACCCTGACCAAGTTCTGCCGCAAGAAGCTCAAGGTCACCACCACCGCCATCGAGCTCAACCCCCAGGTGCTGCACGCCTGCCGCGGCTGGTTCAAGCTGCCCCCCGACGACAGCAAGCTGCGCGTGGTGATTGCCGATGCCGCCGAGGAAATCCGCAACCCCATGTGGCACGGCGTGGTCGACGCCCTGCAGGTTGACCTGTACGACCACGAGGCGGCCGCCCCGGTGCTCGACAGCGCCGAGTTCTATGCCGACTGCCGCCAACTGCTCAGCGAAGACGCCTGCATGACCGTGAACCTGTTTGGCCGCTCCTCCAGCTACGAGCGCAGCGTCGAGAAGATGGTCGAGGCCTTTGGTGCCGACGCCATCTGGGCTTTCAAGCCCACCCGCGAAGGCAACACGGTGGTGCTGGCCCAGCGCACCCCGTCGCGCCCCAAGCGCGAGGTGCTGCTGGAGCGCGCCGAACTCATTCAAAGCCGCTGGGGCCTGCCGGCCACCAAGTGGCTGCGCGTGTTCAAGCCGCTGGTGTCGCGCCGCGCCTGAGCGCCTTGGCACCGTCCGGGCGCAGGCCCCCGGCAACGGCTTTGCAAAGGCTTCGAATCAACTTGGTGAACCGGCACTGCGGCGGTGCCCCGGGTGATCGACGGGCGCTGTATGCTGGCGGATGTGCCGCCAAGCCTGGCGGAATCACCGGACCCCAGCCGCCATGAGTGCCACCGCGCCCCCTTCCGCCAGTTCCTCCCCCTCGGCCAGCCCCGCCATCCCCTACATCGGTCTGCTCGATTGGCGCCGGGTGGTCGAGTGGCTGCGGGCCGACGGCGTGATCTCGGTCGAGCAGGCCGAACGCACCGTGGCGCGCTGCTCCCAGGCTGAAAGTGCGCAACACCCGCTGGTGCGACTGGCCAGCGTGGCCATGCAGAGGGCCTCCAACGGCCGCCCGCTGGACCTGGAGGAACTCACCCAGTACATTGCCGGGCGCGCCGGCATCGAGTACCTGCGCATCGACCCCCTGCGCGTCGATGTGGGCAAGGTGTCCGAGACCATGAGCGCCGCCTACGCCGAGCGCCACCGCGTGCTGCCGGTCCAGATCACCGCCAGCGAGGTGGTGGTGGCCACCGCTGAGCCCTTCGTGACCGACTGGATCGGCGAGGTCGAGCGCCAGTCCCGGCGCCGGGTGCGGCGCGTGGTGGCCAACCCGCTGGAGATCCACCGCTTCACGGCCGAGTTCTTCGCCCTGGCCAAATCGGTGCGCGCCGCACAGAAGGCCGGCGCCAACAACAACGCGGCCAGCTTCGAGCAACTGGTCGAGCTGGGCCGCAGCAACAAGCAACTCGACGCCAACGACCAGGGGGTGGTGCGGGTGGTCGACTGGCTGTGGCAATACGCTTTCGACCAGCGGGCCAGCGACATCCACCTGGAGCCCCGGCGCGAGCAGGGCGTGATCCGCTTCCGCATCGATGGCGTGCTGCATTCCGTCTACCAGATGCCCATGGGGGTGCTCAACGCCATGGTGGCGCGCGTCAAGCTGCTGGGCCGCATGGACGTGGTCGAACGCCGTCGTCCGCAGGACGGCCGCATCAAGACCCGCAACCCGCGTGGCGACGAGGTGGAAATGCGCCTGTCCACCCTGCCCACGGCCTTTGGCGAGAAGATGGTGATGCGCATCTTCGACCCCGACACGGCCGTCAAAGACCTGGACGCCCTGGGCTTCTCGGCCCACGATGCCCAGCGTTGGGAGCAGCTCACGCGCCGCGCCTACGGCATCATCCTGGTCACCGGGCCCACCGGCTCGGGCAAGACCACCACGCTGTACTCCACGCTCAAGCGCATTGCCACCGATGAGGTCAATGTCTGCACCATCGAAGACCCGATCGAAATGATCGAGCCGGCCTTCAACCAGACCCAGGTGCAGCCTCAGCTTGATTTCAGCTTTGCCGAAGGCCTGCGTTCGCTCATGCGGCAAGACCCGGACATCATCATGGTGGGCGAAATCCGCGACCTGGAGACCGCTGACATGGCCGTGCAGGCCGCGCTCACCGGGCACCTGGTGTTCTCCACCCTGCACACCAACGACGCGCCCTCGGCCATCACCCGGCTGATGGAGCTGGGTGTGCCCCCTTACCTGCTCAATGCCACCGTGCTGGGCGTGCTGGCCCAGCGCCTGGTACGCACCCTGTGCCGCCAGTGCAAAGAGCCCGACGAGTCCTTCAGCGCCGACACCCTGGCCGACTTCGTCAAGCCCTGGAAGATCAATGCCAGCGGCGGCTACCGCCCTTACAAGCCGGTGGGCTGCGTGGACTGCCGCATGACCGGCTTCATGGGCCGCATGGGCCTGTACGAGCTGCTCTCCATCAGCGAGGCCTTCAAGGACCGCGTCAACCGCGAGCCCAGCCTGGATGCCCTGCGCCGTCAGGGCGTCAGCGACGGCATGCGGCCCCTGCGCCTGGCCGGTGCACTGCGCGTGGCCGAAGGCCTGACCACGCTCGAAGAAGTGCTCAGCACCACGCCCCCCCTCGATTGAGCCGCAGACAGCGGCATTGACCGTCCGGCCCAGGCCTGGGCGTGGCGCTTTGCTACCCCTGGGTAGGGTGGCTTGCACTCGCTTGCTCGAGTGGTGGTGTTGTCACTGTTGAGTCAATTTGGGTTTTCCCTTGGATATCGGCTTTTCTGGGCCGCCGTTGCTCCGGATTTGAGCTGCGTCAGTGACTCGGTAGGTGATATCCACATCTGACAGCTTGATGAAAGACACCACAATCGCCCAGTCGAAAAATTCTTTCGAGGAGATACTTCGTGAAAATCAAAAGTCAGAAAGACTTTTTTTCCGGCCTCATGTTCATGGTGGTCGGCGTCGCGTTCGCATGGGGTGCCACGACTTACAGCGTGGGATCGGGTGCGCGCATGGGCCCGGGGTACTTTCCCCTCATGCTGGGCATCTTGCTGGCTCTGATCGGTTCCGTCATCACCTTCAAGGCGTTGGTGGTCGAGACCGAAGGCGGCGACAAGATCGGTGCCTGGGCCTGGAAGCCCCTGTTCTTCATCCTGGCCGCCAACTTCGTGTTCGGCATCCTGCTCGGCGGTCTGCCCAGCATCGGCTTGCCGGCCATGGGCATGATCCTCGGCATCTATGCCCTGGTCATCATCTCCAGCCTGGCGGGCAATGAGTTCAGCCTCAAGGGCGTGCTCGGTCTGTCCACCATCCTGGCCATCGGCAGCTACCTGGCTTTCGTGGTGCTGCTCAAGCTGCAGTTCCCGGTGTGGCCCAGCTTCATCACCGGCTGAGCATTGAGGAGTACAAAAAATGGATTTGCTGAATAACCTGGCGCTCGGTTTTGGCGTTGCCTTCACGGGCCAGAACCTGATCTACGCTTTCGTCGGCTGTTTGCTGGGCACCCTGATCGGTGTGCTGCCCGGCATCGGCCCCGTGGCGACCATCGCCATGCTGCTGCCCGCCACGTACGCGCTGCCCCCGGTGGCCGCGCTGATCATGCTGGCCGGTATCTACTACGGCGCTCAATACGGTGGCTCCACCACCGCGATCCTGGTCAACCTGCCGGGCGAATCCTCGTCGGTGGTGACCGTGATCGACGGCTACCAGATGGCGCGCAAGGGCCGTGCGGGGCCGGCGCTGGCGGCGGCGGGCCTGGGCTCGTTCTTCGCTGGCTGCGTGGGCACCCTGATCCTGGCCGCCTTCGCGCCGCCGCTGACCGAAGTCGCCTTCAAGTTCGGCCCGGCTGAATACTTCTCGCTGATGATCCTGGGCCTGATCGGCGCCGTGGTGCTGGCTTCGGGCTCGCTGCTCAAGGCGGTGGCCATGATCGTGCTGGGCCTGCTGATGGGCCTGGTCGGGACCGACGTGAACTCGGGTGTGGCCCGCTTCAGCTTCGACATTCCTGAACTCACCGACGGCATCGGCTTCGTGGCCATCGCCATGGGCGTGTTCGGCTACGGCGAAATCATCACCAACCTCGCCCAGTCGGACGAAGACCGTGAAGTGTTCACTGCCAAGGTCGAAGGCCTGTTCCCGACCAAGGAAGATTTCCGCAACATGATCCCTGCGGTGCTGCGTGGTACCGCCCTGGGTTCGGCCCTGGGCATCTTGCCCGGTGGCGGTGCGCTGCTGGCAGCTTTTGCCGCCTACACCATCGAGAAGAAGACCAAGCTGCGTCCGGGCGAAGTGCCCTTCGGCCAAGGCAACATCCGTGGTGTGGCTGCCCCTGAGGCTGCCAACAACGCCGGTGCTCAGACCTCCTTCATCCCGCTGCTGACGCTGGGCATCCCGCCCAACGCGGTGATGGCGCTGATGGTGGGTGCGATGACCATCCACAACATCCAGCCGGGCCCGCAGGTGATGACCAGCAACCCCGAGCTGTTCTGGGGCCTGATCGCCTCGATGTGGATCGGCAACGCCATGCTGATCATCTTGAACCTGCCGCTGATCGGCATCTGGATCAAGCTGCTGACCGTGCCTTACCGTTGGTTGTTCCCTTCCATCGTGCTGTTCTGCGCGATCGGTGTGTACTCCACCAACAACAACACCTTCGACATCTGGATGGTGGGTGGCTTCGGTTTCATCGGCTACCTGTTCAACAAGCTCGGTGTGGAACCTGCCCCCTTGCTGCTGGGCTTCATCCTGGGCCCGATGATGGAAGAAAACCTGCGCCGAGCACTGCTGCTGTCGCGCGGCGACTGGAGCGTGTTCGTGACACGTCCGCTGTCGGCCGGCCTGCTGGCGGCTGCCCTGCTGCTGCTGGTCATCGTGCTGCTGCCCGCAGTCAAGAACAAGCGCGAGGAAGCCTTCGTCGAAGACTGATCCTGGCCGCTTCGGGGAGCCCGCCACCGGCGGCTCCCAGGCCCCAACTTCAAACGGCACCTTCGGGTGCCGTTTTTTCTGGGCGATGCGGATCGTGGAAGGCCTGCCTTTGGCATGCGTCACAATGCCGGCTGTCCCGGCCGGGCCGGCCTACCCTGAGAGACGCATGAAGCTGCCCTTTCCCATATCGCAACATCCCCAGCGCGTGGCGCTGCACAACGAGATCCACGCCCGCCCGCCCGAGGCCTTGCAGGCGCCGCTGGTGATCTCGCACCTGGTCATGGCCTGCGATGCCCGCGAGCGCGAGGCCAGCCGGGAGCACCTGGCGGCCCTGCTGCGCAACCACCACCAGGCCCTGCCCGACGCCAGCACCACCCACCTGCGCACCGACCTGGGCCCCTGGCGACTGCGCTGGGAGCTGCACACCGAGTTCGTCAGCTGGAGCTTCAGCCGCAGCCTCGAGGTGGCCGACCTGGACCGCGCCGAGCCGCCCACGGCGGTCGGGCTGGCGCCCCAGGAGTGGCTGGCCGGCCTGCCCGGGCGTTCTTTCTGCGCCATGCACCTGATCGTGCAACCTGCCTCGGCAGGCGACCCCGAGGAGCGGGTGCGCCGCCTGTTCCATGAGGATTCGCTGGTCGCCTCGCAGGTGGCTGACGGGCACGGTGAGGTCTATACCGACTTCGCCATCCACCCCGACGGCTTCTCGCGCATGCTGCTGCTGGCCGGCAGCCTGTCGCCGCGCCGCCTGGGCCGTTTGGTGCAGCGCCTGCTCGAGATCGAGACCTACCGCATGGCGGCCCTGCTGGGCCTGCCGGTGGCCCGCGAGGCTGGTGCCGCCCTGGCCGTGGTCGACCGCGAGCTGGCTGCTCTGGCCGAATCGATCCGCGTGGCGGCCCGCCGCGACGAGCCCGAGTTGCTGGACCGCCTGACCCGCCTGGCTGGCCAGGTGGAAAGCCAGTACGCGCTCACCCACAGCCGTTTCTCGGCCAGTGCCGCCTATTTCGAGCTGGTCGACAAGCGCATCCAGGACATTGCCGAATCGCGTCTGGCCGGCATGCAGACCATTGGCGAGTTCATGGAGCGCCGGCTCACCCCGGCCCGCAGCACCTGCGAATGGGCCGCGCGCCGGCAGGATGCGCTCTCGCAGCGGGTGTCGCGCATCAGCAACCTGCTGCGCACCCGGGTCGAGATCGAGCAGCAGCAAAGCAGCCAGGACCTGCTCACCACCATGAACCAGCGCCAGGGCCTGCAGCTCAAGCTGCAGTCCACGGTGGAGGGGCTGTCGGTGGCGGCCATCAGCTACTACATCGTCGGTCTGTTGGGCTACGTGGCCAAGGGCGCCACCAAGGTGGGCTGGCCCTGGAGTGTGGAGTCGACCACCGCGCTGGCCATTCCGGTGGTGTTGCTGGCGGTATGGTGGTCGCTGCGGCGCCTGCACCACCGCATCGTGGGCAGCGACGGCCACTGAGTCGGCCCGCCGCTTGCTGTGCACAGTTAATCACCAGGAGCTTTTCTTGCAACGACGACATCTGCTCAGCCAGAGCGCAGCTTGGCTCACCACCGGCCTGAGTGCCTCCGGCGCCTGGGCCCAGGCGGCCTATCCCCACAAGCCTGTGCGCCTGGTGGTGCCTTTTCCGGCCGGCGGGGCCACCGACCTGTTCGCCCGGGCCCTGTCGCAGAAACTGGGCGAGCGCCTGGGCGGCTCGCTGGTGATCGAGAACCGCCCCGGTGCGGGTGGCGCCATCGGCTCCGACCTCGTGGCCAAGGCCGCGCCCGATGGCTACACCCTGTTGCTGGCCACCTCCAGCACGCACTCGATCGGGCCTGCCCTGGGCGCCCGCCTGCCGTATGACACGGTGCGCGATTTCAGCCCCATCGCCCAGGTCGGCAATGCGCCCAGCGTGATGCTGGTGCCCAACAGCTCGCCCGCGCGCAACGTCAAAGAGTGGATCGAGCTGGCGCGCAAGAACCCGGGCAAGCTCAACTACGCCTCCAGCGGCAACGGCACCATCGTGCAGCTCACCACCGAGCTGTTCAAGGCGCAGGCCGGGCTGTTCATCGTGCACATCCCCTACAAGGGCACGGCGCTGGCGATCCCCGACCTGGTCAGTGGCAAGCTCGATGTGCTGTTCGACTCGCTGCCCACCGGCATGCCCCATGTGCGCGACGGGCGCCTGCGCGCCCTGGGTATCACCACGCTCAAGCGCAGCCCGCTGGCGCCCGAGCTGCCGCCGATTGCCGAAGTGCTGCCCGGTTACGAGTCCACCACCTGGTTTGGCCTGTATGGCCCCAAGGGCCTGCCGCCCGAGCTGCTGCAGCGCATCAACACCGCCGCAGGCCAGACCCTGGCCGACCCCGAGGTCAAGGACAAGCTGCAGCGCATGGGCATCGAGGCCGTCACCGGCACACCGCAACAGCTGGCTGCCATGGTGGCGGCCGACACGGCCAAGTGGAAGAAGATCATCGTCGAGCGCCGCATCAGCACCGACTGAGGCCGCCTCAGGCCTTTGGGCTCGCACCGATTCAGCGCCAGGGCCGTGCAGAGCCTGCGGCCCGCCTCGCCTGGACCCGGTGCATGCACCGCAGGGGGGATCCAGCCCGCGCCCGGTGCGGTGGTCTTGGCCGGGCACCAGGTGTGCAAAAGGTCTGCAAGCCGCGTGCAGCCTGCGTGTTTCAAATACATGAAGAAGCTGCAAGGGTCTGGCACGTTGCATGCTGAACCTCCGCATTCCCACCTTTTGAGGAGTGCCTTCCATGCCATCCGCATCCCCTGTCGGTCGCCGCAACGTCTGGGCACGCTGGCGCCGCCTGGCCCTGAACACCGCTGTGGCCTTGAGTGCAGGCAGTGCCAGCCTGGGCCTGTGGGCCGAGACTGTGGTGCGCTACGGCATCTCGATGGCCGACATCCCCCTCACCACCGGCCAGCCTGACCGTGGGGCCGGGGCCTACCAGTTCACCGGCCACACGCTGTACGACCCGCTGGTGGCCTGGGAGGCCAACATCGGCAGCCGCCCGGGCAAGCTGGTGCCCGGCCTGGCCACGGAATGGAAGGCCGATGCCAAGGACCCGCGCAAATGGACCTTCACCCTGCGCCGTGGCGTCAAGTTCCATGATGGCTCCGAATTCAATGCCGATGCCGTGGTCTGGAACCTCGACAAGGTGCTCAGCGACAAATCACCCCAGTACGACGCCAAGCAGGCCGCCCAGGTGCGCCCGCGCATCCCCTCGGTGGCCAGTTGGCGCAAGGTGGGTGACTACGCGGTGGAAGTCATCACGAAAGACGTGGATGCCCTGTTCCCCTACCAGTTGCCCTGGTTCCTGATCGGCAGCCCGGCACAGTGGGACAAGCTGGGCCGCGACTGGAACAAGGTGGCCAGCCAGCCCTCGGGCACCGGCCCCTTCCGGCTCGACAAGCTGGTGCCGCGCGAACGCGCCGAGCTGGTGCGCAACCCGGGCTATTGGGACAAGGCCCGCCTGGCCCACGCCGACCGCATCGTGCTGATGCCCATCCCCGATGCCCTGACCCGCGCCAACGCCCTCATCAATGGCCAGGTCGACGTCATCGAAACCCCGCCGCCCGACGCGCTGGACCAGCTCAAGAAGGGCGGCTTCAAGGTGGTGAGCAATGTCACCCCCCACGTCTGGCCCTACCACTTCAGCACCTACCCCGGCTCGCCCTGGGGCGACATCCGCGTGCGCAAGGCCGTGAACCTGGCGATCGACCGCGAGGCCATCGTGCAACTGCTCAACGGCCAGGCCTCGGTGGCCCGGGGCCAGCTCGACCCCAGCAGCCCCTGGTTCGGCAAGCCGCACTTCGACATCAAGTACGACCTGCCGCAGGCCCGCGCCCTGATGGCCCAGGCTGGCTATGGCAAGAACCGTCCCCTCAAGGCCAAGGTCATCATTGCGCAGGGCGGCAGTGGCCAGATGCTGTCACTGCCCATGAACGAGTTCATCCAGCAAAGCCTGGCCGAGATCGGGGTGCAGATCGAGTTCGAGGTGGTCGAGCTGGAGAACCTCTACCTGCACTGGCGCAGCGGTGCCAAGGCCGACATGAACGCCGGCAAGGGCATCACGGCCATCAACCTGGGCTACGTCACGGCCGACCCCTTCTACGCCCTGACGCGCTTCATGGACAGCCGCTACATCGCGCCCAATGGCGTCAACTGGGGCGGCCTGAATGACCCGCAGGTGGATGCCACCATCGACAAGATCCGCACCACCTTCGACACCAAGGTGCAGGACAAGCTGCTGGCCTCCCTGCATGAGACGCTGGTGGATCAGGCCTTGATGCTGTGGGTGGTGCACGACACCAACCCGCATGCGCACTCGCCCAAGATCAAGCACTTCGTCCAGGCCCAGCACTGGTTCCAGGATCTCACCACCATCGGTTACTGAGCCCGGTCACCCCACCATGCCTGCAGCCCTGCCCGAGGCCCCGCCCGAGGTCGGTACCCCGCTGGAACCCGTGGTGCCCGGCTCGGCCGGGGTGCCGCGTGGGCGCCTGGCCGACCATGTGTTCCGGCGTCTGGCCGATGACATCGTGCTCGGTCATCTGCCCCCCGGCCAGCACCTGGATGAGCAGGCCATGGCCGCACGCTACCAGGTCTCGCGCACCCCGGTGCGCGAAGCCCTCAAGCAGCTGGTGGCCACCGGCCTGGCCGACTACCGCCCCAACCGGGGCTCCATGGTGCGCCGGCTGGATGCGGCCGAACTCGACCTGATGTTCGAGGCCATTGCCGAGCTGGAGTCGGCCTGCGCGCGCCATGCGGCCCTGCGCATGACCGAGCCGCAGCGCCAGGCCCTGGTCGAGGCCCATGCCCAGGGGCGCCGGGCCATGCAGCAGCACGACATGGAGGCCTACGACCTGGCCAATCTGCGCCTGCACCAAGGGGTGCTCGATGGCGCCCACAACCCCTACCTGATCGAGGCCACGCGCGCCCTGCGCAGCCGTGTCAAGCCCTTCCGGCGCGGCCAGTTCACCCGGCTCGATCGCCTGGTGCAGTCGTACGAGGAGCACAGCCGCGTGGTCGAAGCCATCCTGGCGCACGACGCGCTGGCCGCCCACCGCGAAATGCGGGCCCACCTGCAGGCGGCGCGCCAGGCCACCCGACTGCTGGCGCCGCAGTGGCGCGATTCTTCGCCAGCGGCATGAAGCCCTGCCAGCGGCGTGAACCCTCCGGCGGTGCGATAATTTTTGACTGCCCGGTCAAGCCGGGCCGGCCCGCATCGCCCCCGCTTCCTCAACCCCTGCCACCTGCCTGAAGGCGCGAACCCATGAACTTCGACTACGCCAACCCCTACCTCAGCACCCGTCTGCCGGTGTTTGCCCGCAACGTGGTGTCCACCTCGCACCCGCTGGCGGCCCAGGCCGGCCTGCGCATGCTCTGGAAGGGCGGCAATGCGGTCGATGCGGCCGTGGCCTCGGCGGCGGCCATGACCATCGTCGAGCCGGTCAGCAACGGCCTGGGCAGCGATGCCTTCTGCATACTTTGGGACGGCAAGGAACTGCACGGCCTCAATGCCTCCGGCCGCGCGCCTCAGACCTGGACCCCCGATTACTTCAAGGCCAAGTACGGTGCCGAGGCCAAGAACCCGCCCAAGCGCGGCTTCGATGCCGTCACCGTGCCCGGCGCCGTGAGCAGCTGGGTGGCCCTGAGCGAGCGTTTCGGCAAGCTGCCCTTTGCCGACCTCATGGAGCCCGCCATCGAGATCGCCGAGCGCGGCTACCTGCTGCCCACCGTGGTGCAGCAGAAATGGGCTGCCGCCACCGACGAGCTGCGGGGCCTGCCCGGCTTTGCCGACGCCTTCCTGCCCTGGGGCCGGGCGCCCCAGGTGGGCGAGCTGTTCCGCTTTCAATCTGCCGCCCGTGGCCTGCGCGCCATTGCCGAAACCAAGGGTCAGGCCTTCTATGGCGGGCAGATTGCCGAAGCCATCGAACGCTTCTCGGCCCGCCACGGCGGCAGCGTCACGGCACGCGACTTTGCCGAGTACCGCCCTGAATGGGTGAAGCCCATCGCCCAGAACTACCGCGGCTACACCCTGCACGAGATCCCGCCCAATGGCCAGGGCATTGCCGCCCTGATCGCCCTGGGCATCCTCGAGAACTTCGACATCGCCTCGCTGGCGGTGGACGGCATCGACTCCCAGCACCTGCAGATCGAAGCCATGAAGCTGGCCTTTGCCGACGTCTACCGCTACGTGGCCGAGCCCTCGGCCATGGAGGTCACGCCGCAGCAGATGCTCGACCCGGCCTACCTGGCCTCGCGCGCCAAGCTGATCGACATGAAGAAGGCGCAAGACTTCGGCGCCGGCAACCCGGTCAAGGGCGGCACCATCTACCTGACTGCGGCCGACGAAGACGGCATGATGGTCAGCTTCATCCAGAGCAACTACATGGGCTTTGGCTCGGGCTGTGTCGAGCCCGAGTTCGGCATCAGCCTGCAAAACCGCGGCCACGGCTTCAGCCTCGATGCCTCGGCCCTCAACCCGGCCAACCTGGTGGCCCCGGGCAAGCGCCCCTTCCACACCATCATCCCGGCCTTCCTCACCCAAGACGGTCAGCCGGTCATGAGCTACGGCGTGATGGGCGCCAACATGCAGCCCCAGGGCCACATGCAGACCCTGGTGCGCATGCTGGACTACCGCCAGAACCCGCAGGCCGCCTGCGATGCCCCGCGCTGGCGCTACAACGCCGGGCTGGAGATCAACGTCGAAGCCGCCATGCGCGCCGAGACCGTGCAGGGCCTGGCCCAGCGCGGCCATGTGATGGAGGTCATCAACGACTCTTACCAGGACTTCGGTGCCGGTCAGTTCATCTGGCGTGCCGGCGACCCCAAGGTGGAAGGCTACGTGGTCGCCAGCGACCCGCGCCGCGACGGTCTGGCGGCTGGCTTTTGAGGGCGCGCCCAGCCTTGATCCTGCGCTCTGACGCCCCCAGCCCCGAGGCCTCACGCCGCATGGCCGGCGGGCTGGCCCTGGCCAGCCTGGGCGCCATCGCCTTCAGCGGCAAGGCCATCATCGTCAAGCTGGCCTACCGCCATGGGGTCGATGCGGTCACCCTGATCATGTACCGCATGCTGTTTGCGCTGCCGATCTTCCTGGCCATGGCCTGGTGGGCCACCTACCGCCAGGCCGTGCGTCCACCCGCCCTCAGCGGGCGCGACTGGCTCGGCGTGCTGGGCCTGGGCATCAGCGGCTACTACCTGGCCAGCTTTCTCGACTTTGCCGGCCTGGCCTACGTCAGCGCCAGCCTGGAGCGGCTCATCCTCTACCTCAACCCGACCTTGGTGCTGCTGCTGGGGCGGGTGCTGTATGCCAAGCCCATCACCCTGCGCCAGGTGGTGGCCATGGGCGTGAGCTACTGCGGCGTGCTGCTGGTGTTCGGCCACGAGGTCAATCTGCAGGGCGGCCAGATCGCCTGGGGCACCTTGCTGGTGTTTCTCAGCGCGGTCAGCTATGCGCTGTACCTGGTCTACAGCGGCGAGATGGTCAAACGCATCGGCTCGCTGCGCCTGGTGGGCCTGGCCACCTCGGTGGCCTGCCTGTGCTGCCTGATCCAGTTTGCCGTGCTGCGCCCTTGGTCGGCCGCCCTGGTCGCGCCCGAGGTGCTGTGGCTGTCGGTGCTCAACGCCACCCTGTGCACCGCCGTGCCGGTGCTGATCGTGATGATGGCGATCGAACGCATTGGCGCGGGCCTCACCGCCCAGACCGGCATGATCGGGCCGCTGTCCACCATCCTCATGGGCGTGTTGATCCTGGGCGAGCCCTTCACCGCCTGGGTGGCGGCGGGCACGGTGCTGGTGATGGCGGGCATCTTCGTCGTCACCCGTGGCGCGCAGCGCCGGGGCTGACAGTGGCCGGCGCCGCCGGGCCGGATCACCCCGGCCGGCGCGGGGATGGTTACCAGCCGTATCATCGGCCTCCAACTGAACACTCACCTCATTGGAGCAAGACATGGATCTCGGAATCGCCGGCAAATGGGCCCTGGTCTGCGGGGCCAGCAAAGGCCTGGGCCTGGGCTGCGCACAAGCCCTGGTGCGCGAAGGCGTCAACGTGGTGATCGCCGCGCGCGGTGCCGAGGGCCTGCAGGTGGCCACGGCCGGCCTGCTGGGCGACCCGCTGCGCCCGGCCGCCACCCAGGTGCTGAGCGTGGCCAGCGACGTCACCACCCCGGAAGGCCGCGCCGCCTTGTTTGCCGTGCCTGGCGGCCCGGGCGTCAACTTCGACATCGTGGTCACCAATGCCGGCGGCCCGCCGCCCGGCGACTTCCGCGACTGGGACCGCGAGGCCTGGATCAAGGCGGTGGACGCCAACATGCTCACCCCCATCGAGCTCATCAAGACCACCATCGACGGCATGGCCGAGCGCGGTTTCGGCCGCATCGTCAACATCACCTCCAGCTCCGTCAAGTCGCCGATCGACATCCTGGGCTTGTCCAATGGCGCTCGCAGCGGCCTGACCGGCTTTGTCGCCGGTGTCGCCCGCAGCTCGATCGCGGCCCGTGGCGTCACCCTCAACAACCTGCTGCCCGGCAAGTTCGACACCGACCGTCTGGCCGGCACCCTGGGCGCCGCCGCCAAGAAAAGCGGCAAGCCCATCGAGGCCATCCGCGCCGCCCAACAGGCCCAGATCCCCGCCGGCCGCTACGGCAACCCGGCCGAGTTCGGCGCCATCTGCGCCTTCCTGTGCAGCGTGCATGCGGGTTACCTCACGGGGCAGAACATCCTGCCCGATGGTGGGGCGTATCCCGGAACGTATTGATTCGTTCCAGCGTGCAGCCCAGGCCCCGCAGGCAAGCTGATCAGCGTGCCTGCGGCGCCAGCACGTAAGCCACGATTTCGATCTTCATGCCCGGCACCACCAGGGCGTTCACGCCCATGCTGGAGCGGTTGGGGTAGGGGGCTTCGAAGAACTCGCGGTAGATGCTGTCGATGACCGGCATGTCTTTCACATCGGTCATGTAGATCAGCACCTGGGCCACATCGGCCAGGGTGGCGCCGGCGGCTTCGGCGGCCTTTTTCAGGTTGCCGAAGGTGAGACGGGTCTGGGTTTCGATGTCGCCGGTGAACACGCTGCCGTCGGCCTGCACCGGGCCGTGGGCGGTGAACACGATGCCGGCCCCTTGCACGGCCCAGGAGAAAGGTTGTTTCAGCGGCGGCAGGCCGATGTCGATGACTTGTTTGCTCATGGCGGGTTCTGAAGTGAATGGGTGATGGGGACGGTGCGCTCAGACGCTGGCCAGCAGGGCCAGCGTGGCGTCCCCCAGCAAGGTGCCGGGCTCGCACAGGTCGAGCACCACATCGAAGTGGTTGCGGGCCGGCACCTCCAGGGTGGGCACCTCGGGCAGGCCCTGGGTCTGCAGGGCCTGCGCGAAGGCGCGGCTCTGGCGCTTGAACTCATCGGTCTCGATCTCGCCCCAGGCCAGCACGCTGCGCGCAAAGCCCGCCAGGCTGTAGTGCAGCGGGCTCACGCTGCTGGCGCTGTCGCGCGTCAGGCCCAGCGCGGTGTTGATCGTGGTGCCCACCAGCGGGGCCAGTTCGTACACGCCCGACACCAGCACCGCCCCGGCGGGCAGGCCGCAGTCGTGCGGCCAGCCGCGCAGGGTGCACATGGCGGCCAGGTGGGCGCCGGCCGAGCTGCCCGCCAGCACGATGCGCGTCGGGTCGTAGCCCAGGCGGGCGGCATGGTGGTGCAGCCAGACCAGGGCCGTGCGGCATTCCTGCACGATCTGCTCCACGCTGGCTTCTGGGGCCAGCGTGTAGCCTACGGCCGCAAAGGCATGGCCGGCGGCCAGGCAGGCCGGCGCGGCAAAGCAGGCGCTGTGCTTGGACAGCTCCTGCCAGTAGCCGCCATGGATGAACACCAGCAGGGCTGGAGGCCGGGCGGCGCCCTGGGGCTGCGCGGGCAGGAACAGGTCCAGCCGCTGGCGCGGCAGGCCGCCGTAGGCATGCTCCTGGTGTGGCAGAGCCCGGGCAGCGTCACTGCGCTGCTGGTACTGCTGCAGAAAAGGGCGGTAGTCGCCGCCGATGCACGAGCTGGGCGAGTACGCCCGCTCGCGCTCGGCCAGCCCCAGTTCGGGGGCCGCAAGACGTACCGTGGCTGGCTGGGTCTTCACGGGCGCAATCACTGGGCTTTGTAACCGGCGTTCTTGACCATCACGGTCCAGTCCTTGTGGGTGTGCGCCACCCGGGCGGCCAGTTCGGCGGGGCTGCTGCTGGCGGCGCTGATGCCCATGGCCGACAGCTTTTCGGCAAACACCTCCGACTTCACCACCTTGGCCAGGGCCGCGCTGTAGCGCTGAACCAGGTCGGCCGGCAGGCCGGCCGGGGCGAACAGGCCGGTGTAGATCATTTCTTCGTAGCCCTTGATGCCCAGTTCGGCATAGGTGGGCACATCGGGCAGCAGGGCCAGGCGGCTGGTGCCGTTGACCGCCACGATGCGCACCTTGCCGGCCTTGGCCGGCTGCAGCATGGCGCCCACCGAGCCGATGCCCGCGCTGATCTGGCCGGCCATCACGTCCTGGGCCACCGGGGCGTCACCTCGGTAGGGCACCGAGCGCAGGTCGGCGTCCAGGGCCTTGGCCACGATGCCCACGGCAAAGTCAGGGGCGCTGGCCGGGGCGGGCACGCCCACGTTGCCACGGTCGGGGTTGCCCTTGGCCCATTGCGCGAATTCTTTCAGGCCCGCCTTGGGGTTGCCGACCACGCTGGGGTTGATCACGAACACATCGGGGTTGACGGCCACCAGGCCGATGGGGGCGAAGTCCTTGGCGGCGTCGTAACCCGGGTTCAGCACGGTCAGCGGGATCATGGCCATGGTGTGGCTGTTCGACAGGTACAGGGTCTGTCCGTCGGGCTTGGCGGCCTTGAGCAATTGGGCCGCGATCTGGCCGCCCGCGCCGGGCTTGTTGTCCACCACCACCGGCTGGCCCAGCTCCTGCTGCAGGCCCTGGGCCAGTTGGCGCGCGATCATGTCCGAGCTGCCGCCGGCGGCAAAGCCGACCAGGATGCGGATGCTGGCATTGTTCTGGGCCAGGGCCGTGCCCGTGGCGC
>Ga0209913_1000576_pt1 | contig 29443 bp, 28 predicted proteins | sample PersoiDNA2013203_FD_185805 | JGI IMG/M metagenome (GOLD analysis project Ga0209913, IMG submission 185805) | Permafrost soil microbial communities from the Arctic, to analyse light accelerated degradation of dissolved organic matter (DOM) -... | ecosystem: Environmental > Terrestrial > Soil >... | reverse complement strand
CACCCATAGATGCGCTTGCTGAGGCATGGCCCTGCCTCGAGATCCAGCTTGAAGTGAAAGAAATCAAACGCCGCACCTGAACCTAGTTCACTCAGGAAGTACGCGATGAGTTCCTCGTATTGAGCACGAATTGCCGGCAGGTCACTTATCTGAAGGGCAAGAGCCGAGTCTGCCGAAAGCACGACAGGCTCCATCGAGATGTACTTGAACCCCAGGCTATGCAGGTCTCGAACACTCTCGGCAAATGCCAGCGTGTTACGGGCATACGTTCCCCGCACGAAGTAGCCACCTTCATCGCGCGTCTGGGTGAAGTGCCGAATCCGCTCGACGATGATGTCGAACGTGCCACGCCCATCCTTGAACACACGGTTGGCATCGTTGGCCCTCCGCCCGCCATCCAGGCTGAGGACAACAGACACATCATTCGCCTCGAGCACCGGGAACATGTCGTCCCGGAGCAATGAGCCGTTGGTTGTCAGCGTGAACCGCCACTTCTTCAGGGGATATGTTGACCGCGCGTACGCCATGGTGTCAACGACAACATCCCAATTCATGAGTGGCTCACCACCGAAGAAATCGACCTCGACGTTGTGGTGGATACCGCTCTCGTGCACAAGGAAATCGATTCCTGCGCGGGCAACTTCCCGACTCATCAACGTTGCGGCGCCACGGTAGTCACCCCCATGAGCGAAACAATACGCGCATGAAAAGTTGCACTCATGCGCGACGTTGAGGCACAGCGACTTCAGGGTCAACACCGATCCGTCCTCTGTGGATTGTGTTGCCTGCGTGAACAGACACCCTGCAGCGATTAGTTGCTCGAGTTCACCTTCGATCTCGGTGATTGTCTGTGCGTCCAGACCTGTCAGCCACTGGACAGACTCGCCCTCCGTCGAAGAGTCTGCGAGAACGAGCTGAAGATACTGGTAGACTCGCTCGTCAAGCGAGAAGATCGACCCTGAGGGAACGTCCAGGAGCACAAAAAAACCGCCTCTCTCGAAAAGATGGGTCGAGGCGGGTAGAATGCGGGAAAGCGCCACGAATTACCAGATAAACCGCTCGGGCTTCTTCCTGGTTTCGCAGACTTGGTTGCCCACCGTCGAGGACGTCTTGCAAGCGGACTTGCAGGGAGTCTGGCACTCACGACACGCCTTTGCAAGCTTATCGTCGACGTCAATGGTCTTTGTTGCTACCACTTTGATGAACTTCACACTGTTGCTCCCTTCTCAAAGCAAGATTTTGTCCACATAATATCCACGATAAGCAGCGCTAAGTCAAGAGGTTCAGCATGAAAACCATCTATCTCATACGTCACGCCGAAACAACCTGGAATCTGGAGGGCAAAGTCCAGGGCAGCCGCGATACACCGTTGTCCGTCGAGGGTCTCGCCCAGACAGTGAAGACTGTGGCATTTCTTTCGACTCTCCATTTCGATACGATCTTCACGAGCCCGTTGGCTCGCGCCCGTGCCATCGCGGAACCTGTGGGTGTCAACCTGGGCATCTCACCCATCGTCATGCCCGAGCTGCGGGAGATCGAGTTCGGAGGCTGGGAGGGGCATACCTGGAACGAAATAGTGGTCATGTACCCGGCAACTCTGGCTGCCTGGGAACTCAAGTCACTGGAAGCCCGGCCAGATGGCGGCGAGTCCTTGGCTGATGTGGGTCGCCGCGCCGAAAAGGTGCGTTCGATGGTCGAATCCAGTTCTGGGGACCTAATACTCGTCGTCGCCCACGGAGGGTTCAACCGTGTCCTCATGTCCGTACTGCTGGACCTTCCCCTCAGCAGCTATAACAGCTTTATCCAACCAAACGCCTGCATTTCGGTCTTCGAGGCCGAGACCACCAAGTGGCAGGCCCGAGTCATCGATTCGACCTGCCACCTCGCCTAGCTCGAATCCCTCCTGGAGTGCACGGAGGTTGGCCTCCAATACCTTTGCCATAACATCGACGTTGAGCTCGTGCACGCACGGCACGAGAAGTTCCTCCTTGCCAGATACTGGTGTCCTGGTACCATGCGACAGGAAATCGGCCTTGATATCGTTTTCCATGAGAGGCTCGAGCTCTTCGACGACAAGCAGCTCGTCGACGCCCGCGGAAAACTCACGGATCCTGTCAAGCGGCAGTGGATAGGAGAAACCTATTTTGAACACTCAAGCAGAAACTCCGAGATCATCCAAGGCGTCAACGACATAGTTGAACGCGCTGCCCACCGTAACGATCCCCACCCGTCCCCCGACACCGACGTCGACGAGGTAGTTCAGCGTGCACGTTCGCGAGGCGTGCGTAGTGCGTGGCTTGCTGACTTGCAGGAAAGGACCTTTCACCGTACACTCAATATACAGAAGAGGCTTCCTCTTCCCAACCGCTCGACACAAGGAGGAACTGTCATGGAGAAGTGGATTTGCACTGTGTGTGGATACGTGTACGACCCTGCTATCGGTGACAGCACGCAGGAAATCAACCCCGGCATCAAGTTTGAGGATCTTCCAGAGAGCTGGGTCTGCCCAGACTGCGGTGCCAGCAAGGATCTTTTTGAGAAAGCCTGATGGCCAACGGTCACAATGAAGTACCTCATTGCAGGAGGCTGGGCTGCCGGCACAACCGCGGCACAACACCTGCGAAAGCTTGAGCCGGCGTCGGAGATCACAGTCGTCGACGCCGAGTCTGTTGCCTATTATCCTCGCCCTGACTTGATCGAGTACCTGGCTGGTCGCAAGTCCAAAGACCAGCTTATTGTGCATGCTACAAGCTGGTATGCCGAACACAGGATAACTCTTACTAGTGGACGCCGCGTCACACACGTGCACGCCGTACAGCATGAAGCGGCGCTCGACGACGGTACTGTGCTTTCCTACGACAGGCTGTTGCTGGCAAACGGAGCGTCGCCCTTTGTGCCGTCCCTGCCCGGCGCAGACCAGGTCGGTATCTTCACCCTCAGGACACTTGACGATGCAGATGCTTTGCTGGCTCGCATCGTTCCAGGTGCCACCGTGGTCGTCGTGGGTGGAGGCCTGTTGGGACTGGAAACGGCAAGAGCGTTGGCAGAACGAGGAATGAAAGCCACCGTCATCGAGTTCGCCAATCGGCTGTTGCCCAACCAGCTCGACGAACGATCGGCGGAAATGCTGGTGGAACACCTGCAGGGTCTGGGCGTCACTGCTCTGCTCGGCGCCGAGTCTCAGCAGATTCTCTCGGGAGAATATGGTGCAGCAGGCATCCTCCTCAAAGACGGCCGCATCGCACAAGGAGAGTTCGTCCTGTTCTCCACGGGAGTCCGCCCCAACGTCACCGTCGCTCAGGAAGCAGGTATCGCTACAGGACGAGGTGTTCAGGTGGATGATTCTATGCAGACGTCTGCCCCTGACGTCTATGCCGCCGGCGATGTCGTCGAGCACCGCGGACGTGTCTACGGCATCGTCCCTCCCTGCCTGGAACAAGCCAAGGTTGCAGCTCAGAACATGGTCTCACCCGGCACAGCTACGTACGAGGGGAGTATCATGTCGAGTTCACTCAAGACTTGTGGAATCGACGTTCTGAGCATGGGCAACGTCAATCCGACCCAGGAGCAGCATGTCCAGGTGATCCAGGCGCAAGGTCAGCAGACCTATCGCAAGGTTGTCCTCGAGAATGGCATCATCGTCGGTGTTATCCTCTACGGGACAACGAACGGGACACGGCAACTACAGCAGACGATGAGATCGCACGCAGATCTTGCAGCATTTCAGGACCGACTGGCTGACCTTGACTGGGATTTCGCCGGCATGTAGCAGTCGCCCGCGACTGAGCAACCTATGACCCCACGCGGGCCCCTGCACCACTGCGGGGCACTTCTCTATCTCCCTGAGTCCCAATCGCCCGAGAAAGTCGTCTCGAGAGTCGAGACGACCATGCTGTCGTCCGTTATGACTCCAACTTCACGGTTCTCGTCGAGTGAACCGGTGCTGAGATTATGCGACCCGACATACGCCAGGTGCCCGTCCACCACGATGTACTTCGCGTGAAGATAGGGAGACTCAAGGTACCGGACGGTGACGCCTGTCCCTTCCAGCTCCGACCTTGTCACGGCATTGACAGCGATTCTCTCCGGTGCTGCAACCAGAACACGCACGACGACACCCCGCCCCGCGAGATCCTGCAAGAGCTTGCACGTCTCCTGGTCATCGAATACCTCGCTCGCGATCTCCACGCTGCGGCACGATCCTCTCAGCATACCAAGAAGGCGTTGCCGAGCATTCACAGGACTGACGACAAGCGACCCTGCAGCACAGGGATTTCGCCGTCGATCTGCCCAGAAAATGCGCACGAGATCCTCCACTACACCCTGGCTGGAAGTCCTGACAAGGACCTCGCGGTTCTTGTCAAAGGCGCTCTTGCTAAGGTTGGCCGTCATGATCCAGGCAACGACCTCGTCGATGACCACATACTTGGCGTGAGTGAACGAGTAGACCCTGTTGCCCCAGCTGGCGTCGATGCCGGAGCTTCTCAGCTTGTTGCGAACCGTCTGGTTCATGGAGAACCCCCCGAACGGCGTCTCCTCCATGATGACCCGTACATCGCATCCGCGCAGTCTGGCAGACTGCAACGCCTGGACAATCGCAGGGTCAGAGATGAGATAGCACTCCACCAGAATCGACTTTCGCGCCTTCAGAATGTCATCCACGACAAGACTCCGCGCCTCATCACTGGGCGTCACGACGCAAAGGGCCTGAGCGCCCAGACGTACAGCCGGAATTGTGGAAGCGGGCGCAACGCCTCGCAAGCCCATCCAGCCAAGCCCCAATGCTGCCACCAACAGCACTGCGATAAGTACAGTGAACCACTGAATCCCTTTTCTTGGCATCTTTACATGATATCAGGCCGGCACTGCCTGACAAGTGAGGCGTTTGGTTGCCGCGTCAGAGAAACGTTGCGCAGCAACGAGAAATGGCTACAATTGGAAGGGAAGCGAAGCAATCCTACCCTCAATCCTGCACGAACAGCTCTTTCTGGAGGCAATGGAAGTGACTAGTGAGCGAACACTCCTGATGGTGAAACCGGATAGCGTACGCCGCAGTCTCGTAGGTCTCATCATAACACGCATCGAGCAGAAGGGCCTTGTGATCTCGAACATGCGGATGTTTCGCATGGACGACGCATTCGCGCGGACCTTCTATGCTGAACACGATGGTCGTGACTACTTTCCCGCCCTGCTTTCCTTCATGACATCGGGCCCCGTCGTTGCCCTTCAGGTCGAGTCGCCCAACGCAATAGCGCTTGTTCGAACAGCGATCGGGGCAACCAGACCCGAAGACCGGCTGCCCGGGACGATTCGAGCAGATTTCTCCACTCAACTAACCGAGAATGTGGTACATGCGTCCGCATCCCCAACCGATGCAGAACGAGAGTTGGCACTTGTCTTTGGGGACTCTCACGCAACTCTCTGCACTGTACACGAATAGACGCCTGGAATCAAGAATCAACCTTAGAGGGGTGTGGAAACCATGAGGGAGACGGCTATCGAACTAGAGTCCCTGCTGCGCGACATCTCATACTGGATCAAGAAGAAGGGGCGCGATGCACTGTCGAGCGTGAGAATTACGCTGCCCCAGTTCCAGGTGCTTCAGCTTGTCTACTTCGGTGAGGCCATCAATGTCAAAGACCTCACATCCCTCACGGGCCTCGCTGCGTCTACAGTCTCAGAGATGGTCGATCGCCTCGTCGAACTCACCTATGTCACCAAGACACAGAACGTACTGGACAAGAGGCAGGTCGTCCTGAAGTGCACGAAGCAGGGAGCGTCGATCATTCGGAAAGTCATCCGACAGCGTATCCAGGGCGTGCAGGAGGTTACGAAGAATATGAACCCCGGGTCAGCCGACTACCTTGTGGCCATGCTGACCGAGTTCGTAGAATTGTGCAAGTAATCCTGAGGTCCACCATTCCACGGATTCGGCTGAACCTTCTCACGCTGACAAAAGCAAACCCCCGGCCCTGAAGCCGAGGGTTTGCGATACTGTGAATCAACAATCACTGAATGACGTTATCGGAGACTGGGCGAATGCATACCTCAAACGACTAAACGTTAGCTGACGATCTGGAGGGCCGCAAGAGCTTACTTCCCGCACACGATTAGCAGTTTTCTTTCCTGAAGTCGGTGCGAACCTAGTCCACCGTCCGCTGAATCAAGGCAGCAAGCTTTCGCAGGTCACTCTGGATGACCTGCACGTACTGAGGATTCCTTAGAGCGGCGGCCGGGTGATACGTTGGCATGAAGCGCTGTTCATCCTTGACCAGAATCGTGCCGCGCACTTGCCCGATGGAGTATTGCTCTCCAAAGAAGAAGCGCAGTGCCGTATTACCAAGGAGGCAGATGATCTCCGGTTCCACGATGGCCAACTGCGCATACAGGTAGAGCGAGCAGGCCGACACCTCGGAAGGCTCCGGCACACGGTTATTCGGGGGCCTACACTTCACGATATTGCATATGTAAAAGTCTCTACGGCTTAGCCCCTCGGCTATCAGGATCCTGTCCAGCAAACGTCCCGCCTGACCGACGAATGGGATTCCCGACAAGTCCTCCTCACGTCCCGGACCTTCGCCTACAAAACAGATGCGGGCATGGGCCGACCCAGCGCCTGGGACGGCCTTCGTCCGGGTGGCCCCAAGCCTGCACTTCTGACAGGATACGACTTCCTCGGCAATTGAAGCCAGGAGAGTCTCTTTCATATCAGACCCTCCGAGCATGTTAGTCCAATGCGAGGGGCGCATTTCCTGAGGACCCAAAGCCACCACCCCCCCTCTCGGTCGGCGCCAATTCGTCGACGGCCACGAGGCAAACATTCGGAACCTTTATGAACACTAGCTGTGCGATACGATCTCCCGGGAACACCGAAAAGGGAGCACCACCGAAGTTCGCCAGCACAACCTTCATTTCGCCACGGTAGTCGCTATCGATGGTACCTGGCGAGTTAAGGACAAACACGCCGCTTCTGGCTGCCAAGCCGGAACGACTGCGAACCTGCCCTTCGAGACCAGGAGGCAACTCAAGTGCCAACCCCGTCCGCACGAGTGCGACGGCGCCCGGCAGGATCGTCAGCTCCCCATCTTCTGCACTCGCAAGATCGTAGCCTGACGACCCTGACGTTGCGCGCACCAGCTGTCCTGCGCGAGAAACCAGTCTGTGAACGCCTACGCGCAACTCAGTGCTTGTCGGGTCCATGGACAATCGACACTGCCAGCTGGGAAGTGTCAAAAACGTCATCGATGACGCTCAATGCTTCGCCGAGCGTAATCGAGTTGACCTGTTCGGTGACGTCCGCAACCGTCCGTATCTTGTCTCTCATGTAGAGCTCAGACGCGTTGCGATGCATGCGACGGAAGAAGGATTCCAGCGAAAGCAGGAATCCGCCGAGAACAGTATCCTTGGCATGCTGGAGCTCAGCCATGCTGATCTTCTCCTGCCGCATGTTCTCGATCTCCTCGCGGATGACCTGTTGGACACGCAAAGCGTTCTCGGGGGTACTTTCGGCCGAAATGCCCAGCAATCCAGTATTGCTGAAAGCCACGGGGAAAGAGCCAATACTGTAGACAAGTGCCTCCTTCTCGCGGGCCCTCTGGAACAGGCGACTCGACATATTGCCGCCAAAGATGGTGGACACAAGATTCAGAATCGACCCTTTCTTCGAATACTGAGCGAAGCCGGGTAGAGCCATCGCCAGATAGACCTGCTCCGTAGGGCGCTCTGTCTCTTTACGAACAGCGGTCCGGATGGGGATTCCCCACTCGGCCCTGCCTGGTCCCTTCGCAAGCCGCCCAAAGGAATCCTCGAGGAAACGTGCCGATGCATCGACATCGACGTCTCCCGCAAGTGAAAGAACGATGTCCGGGGCAGTAAAACGCCTATGGAAATAGTCGACGAAGTCGCTCCGCCTGAAGGAACGCACTGACTCTACGGTTCCCAGCGGATTCGACGCAACAGGGTCGCTTCCATAGACCCCTTTGAGAAGCTCATCGGTGACGACGTCGTCGGGACTGTCCTCGAATGAGTAGATCTCCTGTTCGATGACCCTGCGCTCAAGCTCGATGGCAGCGGGGTCGAACAATGGATACAGGAGGATGTCGGACAGCACATCAAGGGCGAGAGACATATGGATTCGCGGGACACGCATATAGAACATCGTGTACTGGGTATCAGTGAATGCATTCAGCTCGCCACCCACATTTTCGATAGCTGACGAAATCTCGAGCGAGCTTCGATGCTCTGTGCCTTTGAACAGGATATGCTCCATGAAATGACTCAAGCCACGTGTGTGGTCATCCTCAAACCGGGAGCCACTAGCAACAAGGGCCCCGACCGCTGCGGTCGGGTGCCCTTTGTCAACGTCGAAAACGACGCGGATGCCGTTGCTGAGTGTAATGACTTCCGGTTTGTGCTCTCCGCTATTGATCACCATGGCGGTGGTCATCGTGGGACTCTGGGGAAGCCTTGTCGGCATCCCCGGCAATCAGACCCTTGCGAGTCAGAGAGATCTTGCCATCGTCCTTGAGAGGCAGAGTCTTGACGAGAATCTGTTCGCCGACCTTAAGTACGGAACGAATGTCCTTGCAATACGAGTCAGATACCTGTGAAACATGCAGCAGGCCAGACTTGCCGGGAGCGATCTCCACGAAAGCGCCAAAATCGCGCAGCTCGGTGACCTTACCCATGTAGACCTTTCCCACAATGATATCCTCGGTAATCGCGTTGATAGCATCCATAGCACACTGACCCTTGGCTCCATCCGGTGCAGTCACAAATACCGAGCCATCGTCCTCGATATCGATGTCACACCCGGTGTCGGCAATGATCCTCTTGATGACCTTGCCCCCAGGACCGATAAGAGCGCCGATCTTGTCTCCGGGAATCTTCATGGTGAAGATGCGAGGAGCTAGCGGATTAACTTCGCTACGAGGAGCAGGAAGAACCGACAGCATCTTGTCCAGAATGAAGAGACGCGCAGTGCGGGCATGATCCAGCGCCGCAGACAGCAGGTCGCTGTCTACGCCGTGAATCTTGATGTCCATCTGCAATGCCGTGATACCCTTCGCAGTACCCGCGACTTTGAAGTCCATGTCGCCATTGGCGTCCTCGGCTCCCTGGATGTCAGTCAGGATGACACTCTTGTCGCCTTCTTTCATCAGCCCCATCGCGATACCGGCAACCGGCGCCGTGATTGGTACTCCGGCATCCATAAGTGCCAAGGTACTGCCGCAAATGGAAGCCTGTGATGTCGAACCGTTGGATTCAAGCACCTCAGAGACAACGCGAATCGAGTATGGAAACTCGCACTCATCCGGAATAACGGGAAGCAGCGCCCTCTCTCCCAGCGCGCCGTGGCCAATCTCGCGACGCCCAGGTCCCCGCATAGGACGGGTCTCGCCCACTGAGAAGGGAGGAAAGTTGTAGTAGTGCATGTAATGCTTGATAACCTCTTCGTCGAGGCTTTCGACCAACTGACCCTCCTTCTTTCCTCCGAGGGTGACAATCGAAAGGACCTGCGTCTGACCTCGGGAAAACAATCCCGAGCCATGACTCATCGGAAGAACGCCAACATCGACCCCGATCGGTCGAATCTCTTCAGGAGTGCGACCATCAATACGCACGCCTTCAGTCACGACACGATGCCGGATGAAATGCTTGATCTCCGCGTCAAGAACCTCTCCGATGGCCAGCTCACTTTCGGGATACTTCGCTACCAGTTCGACAGCGAGTTCACCCTTGAACTCATCGAGGATCTTCTCCTTCTTCAGCTTCTCCTTGTCCCTAAGCACCAGGGGAAGACGCTCTTCGATCATGAAACGAGCTTCGCTCTGGATAGCTGCATCGAACTTCAGTTCGGGGACGACGATCTTTTCCTTGCCAGCCTGGACGCGAAGTTCTTCCTCCATGCGGCACGTCTCTTTGATCGGTTCCTGTGCCAGCACTAAGGCCTCAACCATCTCTGCTTCACCGATCTCGCGAGACCCAGATTCAACCATGAGAATGCCATTTGCCGTGCCCGACACGACAAGATCGAGCACACTCTCGTCGATCGCAGAAGAGGACGGGTTGAAAACAAGCTCTCCATTCATTTTGCCGACCCTCACTGCACCGACTGCGTCAACGAACGGGGCATTGCTGATAAGAAGCGCGGCCGATACAGCATTGATGGCCAACACATCAGGAGAATTCTCTCCATCGGCAGACAGCACATAGACGATGACTTGCACTTCCCGACGAAAGTGCTTGGGGAACAGAGGGCGGATCGACCGGTCGATAAGCCGCGAACGAAGAATCTCACGCTCGCTGGGGCGTCCCTCTCTCTTATAGAATCCACCCGGAATCTTGCCGGCTGCGTACATTTTCTCAAAATAGTCAACAGTCAACGGGAAGAAATCGATTCCTTCCTTTGTGTTGTTGCTGACGGTAGCTGCGGCGAGCACGACAGTACCCCCCATTGTCACCAGAACAGCTCCGCCAGCCTGCTTGGCCAGCCGTCCAGTTTCATACGTGACGGGCTTGCCTGCAATACTGCCGCGAACGGTCTTTATCTCATCATTCTGCAACATTGGCTCCTACTTTCGGATTCCCAGCCGCTTGATCAATGAAGCATAACGGTCTTCGTCGACGCGTCTCAGACTGCTGAGAAGTCTCCGGCGCTCTCCGACCAGTTTGTAGAGCCCGCGCTTGGAACTGAAATCCTTCCGATGGCTCTGCAGGTGCTCGGTAAGCGCAAGAATGCGCTTCGACAGCATTGCAACCTGGACCTCAAACGAGCCGGTATCATCGTCACTGAGCTTGAAGTCACCGATAATCTTCAACTTCTGTTCGGCTGTAAGCATGTTGTACCTCCAAGGTTTCCCAGAACCCAGTCCCACGTCCAGCCGGAACGAGGGACCGAGTGCGGGAGAAATGTACTAGAATTGTACCAGAAACACAGAACAAGTAAAGGAAAACCGGTCAGTATAAGACTTCACGATGTGATTCCCTGCCAGTCGCCGACCGGCCCAAGGATGACACCTGCCCTGACCACGTCACGCGAAATTTGTTTTGCGAGCGCGGCCGGCGAGGAAAAACGCACCTCCTCGCGAAGGCGGGCCGCAAACTGTACAGACACCAGATGGCCATATACTTGCCGGTCAAAATCGATCAGATGTACTTCGACAGTTCGCCTCGATGCGGCAACGATCGTCGGACGGACGCCGATGTTGCATACCCCATTCACAATCGTCCCATCCACCAAGGCTCGCACAGCATACACGCCATTGCCGGGGAGCAATTTCACCGGATCGGCGACCTCGACATTTGCTGTTGGGAAACCAAGGCGCCCTCCCATATGGTTTCCGGTGACGATGACTCCCTCAATGGAATAGGAACGCCCAAGGAACCTTGCTGCACGTTCCACATCACCCTCCGCGATGGTCGAGCGAATAATGGAACTGGAGCACGGTTCCCCGTCGACCATCACCGGAGCGACGATGATGAGTGTCCGCCCTGCGTTGTCGAGCATCCGAGACATCGCCTCCGCGTCGCCGGCGCGGCCCTTGCCGAAATGGAAGTCCCGACCTACGACGACCACCCATGCATTCAGACGCCCGATAAGGATCTCACTTACGAAGGCCTCAGCAGATAGTCCCTGGAAACGAGCCGAGAAATCCTCCAGGACGATCGAGTCAACTCCGGTCTTTCCAGCATATTCAACACGCTCATTGTTCGTTGTCAGGAGACCCTGGATACCCCGAGTAGTCAGTTTAGGGTTCCGTCGAAAGGTATAGATGACAGTAGCAAGGGACGCCTTGTGGCCGCAATCGATAAGTTCCCGGACAATCCGCTGGTGACCGATATGAAAACCGTCGAAGGCCCCTACGGCGACCGCGGAGGCAATCCCTGGAAACTCGGAAGATGACAGATAGACGCTGCTCACTCGCTAAACACTTTCACCGGCCACGCCTTCCCGGCTCTGACCTCCGCCACACCGCCCAGTCGACCATCGGGACGCTTCACTATGGCGGTCGCCTCCCGCTCCATGTCGCAGTCCACGGGAAGCCCATGGCCAAATGCATTCCATTGCACATCGTCAAGAGCAATGTGTGGCAGTGTCGCCAGAAGACCCACCTTCGTCTCGCCCCACGTGAGAAACGACAGGTCACCGCCTTGTACCCTGCGCCGCAGCGTTGCCAGCGACAGTGTGTCGCTGACGCCAAACCCGTGGGCTCCCGTACGCAGGAGTCGCCCCATACATGCACCGCATCCGAGGACAGCTCCTACATCTCGGCAGAACCCTCGCACATAGAAGCCCGGGGTCACCGTCATGCGAAACACGATACGGCGAAGGTCAGCGTCCTGCCGCTCCTGAAGCACAGTCAGCCGTCGTACTGCCACGGGAACCGGGGGGAAATCAATCAGGCGGCCTTGGCCACGCATTGCCTTGTATCCTCGAACGCCGTCCTGCTGCTTGGCTGAAACGTGCGGGGGAACCTGCTCCGTCTGTACTGTCACGGCTTGGATAGCCTTCCTCACGGCCTCATCCTCGAGACCTGTGGCGCCCCTGCGCTCGATGACTTCCCCGTCCATGTCATCGGTGATCGTGGCGATCCCCAGAACAAGCTCGCCGACGTACTCCTTTTCGCTCGGCGGAAGGAAGGAGATGAGCTTCGTCGCGGAGCCAACGGCAACAGGAAGCACTCCCATGGCCAGAACATCCAGTGTGCCCAGAAAGCCGGCCTTGCCCGCGCTCAGAATCTCCTTGACGATGCGCAGAGCACCAGCACTACTCAGGCCGCTGGGTTTGAACAGAGCAAAAAAGCCTTCGGGATATGAGGTACTCATTGGCCGGACACCAAGCCGCGAGGGTGGATGCCTGTCGTGCTCCGGGTTGGATTCACCAGAGCCACCATGCCTCCGCTACGGCCCCTTCTGCACATCGGCAACAACCGAAGACGGCGTCACCGTCGCAGAGACGACTCCCTGCATCAGGCCGTCCACTGAGACCGGGTAGCTGCCATCGGCGAGCGGAGGCTGGCTGACGTCGACATATGCCTTGATCTGGGAAGACTTGAGAGCCATGACGCCGGAGTTCGTCCCACTGATGAGGACCAACGCGGATGTCGTACCAAGTGACACCTTCCACCCCAATTTAGCTCCTCGAACCTCGATCGGCACGTCCGGGATGGCAAGAACGACAACCTGCTCGATCTCTACACGGCACGACACGGTCTTATTCCCTCCCACAAGCGAGACGCCCGGCGGAAGGATCAGGTCAACTTGTTTCGTGAGAGTCCCCAACGCACCTGAGACGTCAATTGCAGTCGTCGAAATCGCCTGAACCTTGCTCAGCGCTCCTGCCGTTCCCGTAACCATGACGATTGCCGGGGTGCACGAGGCACTCGCCACGGCGTACCCGCTCATAGGATACCCCTTGACAGTCGGAATGACCGGCACCGTCTTGAGGGTTGCAGCGTCAAGAATTGGCAAAATGGCAACTGCCGACCGCGGAGACAACAGCACGCCGTCAACGATATTACCCTTAGCATCATAGGCAACAACGTCCCCGGCAATCGTGAGATTGCCGCTTACGGCCATTCCCAGTTTGTCCAGTGCAACGACCACCGCTGCCTCCTTCACTTGGCTGACGACCGAAGCGGGGCCCGACACCTCGATGGATGCCGGCTCAATGCGCAGGGTCCCGAGGACCAGACTCAGGGGCAACGTGCCACTCACCTCTGCGTGGACGGGGACGGTGACTGTCTCCAGACGCTCGAGCTGCACATTGACTTCCTTGGGAGCAACGGTCTCCAGTGTCACGCCAGTAAGTCCAACGATCTGAGCTTGAACCGATGCAATAAAGGATCCCTCGCTTCTTCCCCCCAAGTCGACGGTAGGGGTCACATAGCCACTGGTGACGTTCCACAGCGTATTCATGGGACCGCGCAGCGTCACGGTTACCGTGGGGAGCGTCCCCACCAGGACGTACCCCTGAGGGACGTTCACGGCCATCAACTGTGCTTCGATGGATTTCGTCGTGTCAGGACCCCGGATCCCGACGACATAGACCCAGAGCAGAACGGCCAGGAGCACAGAGATGATCTTGGAATTGAATAACATGGCACCAATATTACGCTTGGCCATCTCCACCTCCCTGCTGTCCGTTCGATTTCCGTCTATGGAAAAATCCGGTCAAGCTGAACCTGTGCTCGCTGGCTATAGGTTTCGTCATGACCAGCAGCATTCCTCTGAGCTCAAGTGGGCTCAGATAGCGTGTCAATTTGCCGCGTACTGCAAGAGAAATGACCCCTGTCTGCTCGGACACGACGACAACAATGGAGTCAGTCTCCTCCGTGATGCCAATGGCAGCACGGTGCCTGGTTCCGAGTCCTCGCTCCAGGTCCGCACTTGCAGTCAAGGGGAACAGGCACCTCGCGGCAACGATTCGATTGTTTGCTACGATGACGCCGCCATCATGGAGTACGCTGTTGGGGTAGAACAGAGTGGACAGTGTTTCTGCTCTCACTAGAGCGTCAAGCCGGACTCCAGTCTCGACATAGTCTTCGAGACCCGTTTGTCTCTGCATGCAGATGAGCACCCCGATTCGGTTCATCGACAGGTACTTGACGCTCTTCACAATCTCGTCAACGGACTCTTCCCAATCGTGAACGTCCATGAACTGAGTGCGCGTGTCGGAGGATACCAGCTTACTGCTGCCGAGTCGACCCAGCATCCGCCGCAGTTCAGGCTGGAAGACCATGACAAGCAGCAGAGGAAGGAAAGACGTCGAGAAACTGCGCAACCAGCTAAACACGCTGTTGAGAGCCAGCAGCCCGGTCTTGAGACTGAGCCACTCCACTCCGAACACGAGCAGATAGTAGATCACGAGACCCTGAGCCAGTTGCAGTGCACGCGTGTTCGAGATGAGTCTCAGGACAGCGTAGAAGAGAAAGGATGTCAGGGCGACGTCGATGACGATGGAAATGCCTCGTCCTGGCGTAAGATTCATGAACAGGTCAGCAAAAAACCTCTGCAGGAAAACCATATCACCTCTCAGCAATAGCGATCATGCGCTTGGACTCAGGTCCAAACCGTGATCCATCATAGTCACCGCACCAGCGTTCGGACCGCAGCCCCGCCGCTTCAAGCAGTGCTGCCAGCTCAGCCACAGTATACATACGCAGTACACGACGGGACTCGCAACGCTCTCCCCCGCTGAGTACGACGCGTCTTGTGGAAACAGTGCCATCCGTCGCGTCGAATCGACGCTTCTCGAAGACAAGTCCCTGCTCATTTTCATGCCATTCTTCGGGCACGAAGTGCTTCACGATATAGTCACGGTTCTCAACGTCTACGACCACATACCCGCCCCGCCTCGTGTGCTCCGCGATTCTCTGAAGTATCTGCAGGTCACCGACCTCACCGTAGTAGCCGAATGAACTCCAGAGAGAGATTGTCAAATCTGCTCTCACGTCGAGCTTCATGACACGACTGTCCACTGCATGGAACTCGGCCTTCAACCCCAGCTGCGCAGTACGCTCTCGACATGCAGCGATGTAGTCTGCATTCCTGTCCACGCCCGTCACCCTGAAGCCGAGTCTCGCAAACTCGATGCTGTGTCGTCCAACGCCGCATCCAACATCGAGAACGGCGGCTCCCGGGAGTACTGCGCACAGCCTCAGGAGTTGCTGCACCTGATACCTTGTTCTGGCCGGGTCTACCGTATCCAGAAAGAGGCGCCTGTATGTATCGTCAAAGTACTCCTGTGTCCAGTCGGCGGTCATCATGTGCCATAAATACTAAGGCATCAGGGCCAAAATGCAACATGAAAGCAGCTCTTGGACTTGTCTTCACTCAGCTCTTGCTTGACAGTGGCGCCCATACCCATAGCATGTTGGCATGAGAACTTGGCGATGCATTATGTCCGGCATCGGCACTCCGTACGAGAACATGGCCACAGACGAGGCACTGTTTGACGCTGCTTGCACGTCGGGCATTCCGGTCCTCCGTTTCTATGGGTGGACGCCTGCCACCGCATCCCTCGGCTTCGCTCAGCGAGCTTCAGAAGCTCTGGACTTCGCCGAAATGGACAGGAGGCACGTTGCGTGGGTGCGACGCCCTACGGGAGGCAGAGCGGTGCTCCACGACATGGAAGTTACCTACTCGGTGTCCATCCCACAGTCGGATCCTCTCTATGCTCTGGGGCTGGAAACATCGTATGAGTGGATATGTGGGCCAATTGTCGCGGCTCTCCTGGCTGTTGGAGTATCGGCCGCCCTTGCTCCGCATGGCTCCAGCGGCTTTGTGTCCGCCTCGTGCTTCACCACGCCGGGGACCACCGACATCGTCGCTGGTCACAAAAAAATCGTCGGCTCGGCACAGATGCGAACGCGTGACGGTTTCCTCCAGCACGGCTCAGTCATCTTGAAGAATGATCTGGAGAAGCTCTTTTCGGTAATCCGGACATCCCAGCCAAACGTGCATGATGCCGCACGGCGGGCCGCTCATCTTATGACCAGCGTCAGCGACGAGGCACACCGAGCCACCTCGTTCGGCGAAATGGTCGATGCACTCGTTACAGCCTTTTCGGCTGCCGAAGGCGTCCATCTCATTCCCGATTCTCTTACTGCGCGAGAGGCACTCAACGCCTCCGGTATTGTCGCTCGGAAATACGGCCGAGAAGACTGGAACGCTTTAAGATGAGAGGAATCATGGTATAGTTTTATGATTGTTATCTGAGTCGTCTGTCCACAGAGGCAGACTCGACCGAGGAGTGACAGGATGGGAAAAGAAAGCAGGATCAGACAGGAACGCAAAACGGAACTCGTCGAGAAGCCGGAGATATATCACAAGGATCGATTTCCCGTTGTCATACGAGTCATTGCCGTCGTACTCATCGTAGCGCTCGCCACGTGGGGCTCCTTCTTTGCAGTCAAGAGCACTACCGGAACGATAGCATACCAAGTCGGCACCGGTAAAGTCCTCCAGTCCGATATCACGGCGCGCGTCCAGAATTATATAGATATGTATAAACAATACGGGATGGATCTAACGACTGCAGCGAATGCCAGCACACTCAAGTCCGTTCGCAAGAACGTCATAGAAAGCTCGATCGAGCAGGAGCTGTTCATCCAATATGCCAAATCCAAGGGCAAAAAAATCGACCAGGCCAACTTGAAGACCGCTCTCGACAAGGAAGTCGAGAATGCCGTCACACAGTCCCAGCAGCAGTTTGGAACAGACACTCAGGGATTCACTAACGCCGTCATAGCTCAGTATGGCTCGATGGACAAGTTCAAAGCCACGCTGCGCACCCAGATTCAGCCGTTTGTCGAACGGCAGCAACTTGCTGACGCGGTGACTGCAGAGGTCAACACCAGCGTCATCGTCTCGGACGTGGACATCAGGACCTACTTCGCCTCTCAGGGACGTGTCAACGCCGATCATCTCCTCATCATTGTAGACGCTGACAAAGACTCTTCCTCGACAATCGGTGCGAAGAAGAAGGTCGCTCAGACCATCTATGACGAGGTCGTGAAACAGAAGGCTGAAAATGCCACGTTCGATTTCGCCAAGTACGCGCAGGAAAAGGCAGCTGAACTGAACAAGAAGACCGCGGGATATGCTCAGTACGAGACCCTGGGCTTCTTTACCGCAGGACAGATGGACAAGAAATTCGAGACTGCCGCCTTTGCCGCCAAGACTGGCGACATCGTCGGACCCATCCAGACCGACTTTGGCTTCCATATCATTCACAAGATAGGGCAAGAACCTGTCAGCACAATCTACGATACAGCCGAGACCGTGAAAGCCGCACACATCGTCCTCAGCTTCGGAACCGGAGACCAAACAACTGGAGCAAAGGCTGCCAAGACCCTAGCAAACAAGGTGTATGCAGAGCTCCAGAAGGGCTTGTCGTTCAAGGCCGCGATCACGAAGTATTCCACGGATACCGATGCCAAGACGGGAGGAATCCTGGACTATTTCTCGAGCGTGGGCGATGCGACCCGCTTCAACGCCGTCAAGAGTCTAAAAACCAGTCAGTACTCAAAACCCTTCGTCGATGGTTCTTCCTATGAGATCGTTCAGCTTCTGGACCGAAAGCCGTTCGTGAAAGCAAACCTGAGTGACAAGGCGACGTATGATAAGGTCAAGACCGCTCTGGAAGATGAGCGCAAGGCGGATGCAAAAACCGCACTGGTGACCAAACTCAAGGAGCAATTCCTGGTCCGCGAGGGTCAGTGGTCGCGTATCACCCGATGGTATAGCCGTGGTATCGGCAAGGTGCTCGGAGCAATTGGAGGTTGGATCGTGAAAGCTACCGGCAAGGGAACGACGACTCCGGCACCGGCGGTCGTGCCAAGCACTCCATCACAGCAGTAGCTATGCTTACGAAAGGCGGCACCGATTCGTCCAGAAAGCCCACAGTCCAGGCGCGCCTGACGGCCTTCATCATTGTGGCTTCGCTTCTCCTGGTCGCCCTCGTGGCGACAATCGTTGCCGTCCCGGTAGCAGGTTCACGCAACGTCGTCTTCTACGCCAATAGCAAACCTGTTACTGAGGAACATGTCTCGGCAATGATTGTCGACCTGCCGTTCGACGCGACCAGTGACCACTACAAGGTACGAGTGGATCTCGCGGACCCGTCAGACCCAAAGACGCAGTATCTTGTTTCAGAGTTGAAGACGGAAGCCATTCAACGACTCATTGTCATGCACGCTCAATCCGACGAGGCTCTGCGACTGGGAATCATCGCGAGTCCAGCGACCATCGACACTGCCGTAGAGGCCTATGTGAACGACCACGCCTCACCAGACGACACGACCGAGATCGAGAGACTGCGGTCCCCGGATATGCGCTCGTACATCCAGCTCTGGGCTACTTCGAAAGCCAATGAAGAGAGCCTGACAAAGGATACCTCGGTGTCGTCAGACGAAGTGCGCGAGTACTTTGCTACATGGGGTTGGAACTATACGGACGCGGCAGGACGCCAGCTGACCTTCGAGCAGGCAAGCGCAAGGCTTGCGAAAGATGCTCTGGCGAACAAGAAGTTCCAGCTGATCCTTGAAAATCGGGCGCAGTTTCTCAGGAAGGAGAGCAGTCTTGTGAGCGGTGATACACACTACAAGCAGTTCATGAGGTGGTGGGACATCATGTTTGACATCCAGGTCCCGGATTCACTTGAACTACTGCAGGTGGACACAGGCTCATGACACGCCCACGAAAAGAGGCTCCGGCTGGTTCGATCACCCCGGAAAACCCCAAGAATACTAGCCCAAAGACAAGCCGTCCGCCTCGCAGCAGACGCTCCAGAGCGGACACCCGCCAGAACAGTTCTCAGACTGAGCCCGCACTGACCAAGTACAACGAACTACTTCAGGACATCCAGGATGAAACTAGCTTCTTCCTTCCTGTGGATGCGCTCAGCGCAGGCACGCACAGATACCTCTATCATCTGGGAGACTTCTCGGCCGCAAACGCTGCGCAGATGCAGCGGTTTCTCGACGACAAACGTGAAGTGCTTGCAAAACTCGAACAAGGAAAGTTCAGCAACAGCGAGCACCGCTCAGCGCTCCTCCTTCGGCCCTACATGGACAGCTTGTCCGTCCTGATTGGAGCCGGATACTTCGGGGACACTCTCTGGCAACTGCGAAACACTCGACGGGGCCTCTATCAGTTGCTGTATATGACAGAGATCCCCGCGTACGTCCGTGGGAAGGCCCTCGTTCGCCGGCTCGAGGAACTGTCGACACCCCCGACTGCGCCTGCGGAACAAATCCAGCTGCGTTCAGGCTCTCACCAGGAATTGGCTCTTGAGGAATCGCACATCATTGACCAGTATCTCCTCTTCGCGGAAGACAGGGCCAGTCGCTTCGATGACAAGCAGGCTATAGCGGAGCGCATCCTCAAGGCACGCCAGTACATGAGCAGACTGGAGCCGCGGGTGGCTCACTCCACCAATACGGGCGATTCCACCCGGGATCCAGTCCTCTCTATCCTGCTACCTTCACTCGACGAGGCAGGCACAAAGGAAGCACAGGAGCACCTGGAACGTGAGACGGAGGCGTTGAAGCGTCAGTTGAGCGAGACAGCCGTCCAGCTTGATGCCTCCAGAAGCACCGACGAGGTTGTCAATGACGTTCTCCGGGCTTCTCTCGCGCGGCGCCTGGATCAAGCAACCATCGACGACTGGATGAACAGGGATTTTCCCCGCCTCCACTCGTTTTTCCCCGGTTACAGACTCAAGTCCGTACCCGTATTGGGGAACGAGCTGGGGACTCGTCCAGCATATGATGATCCAGAAGCGGTTGCCCTGAAGGGCGCCTCGCTCGACCACCGACAGACCGTCTGTCCGATCGTGTCTTCCCGTCGCTGGCTTTCGCCCGAGATTGCTCTCATGATGACCTATTTCCCTGGCAAAGCCTACGTCCAGACCGCAATCAGCAGCTGGGACCCGTGTCTGGCATTTCACGTTCAGCGAGAGGCATTCATCACGGCACTTTCCCTGTTCGAGCTGCAGAACATGGCCAACCTCGACGGTATGCTGACACCACAGAACAGTCTGCTTACGACGCTCCAACTCCTCATCGAGGACGCAGCAGCTGCGCTAGATATCGAGATCCTTCAGAACAGGCTAACCCATCATGATGCCTGCTCGTTCCTCCAGGAACGCGTCCCGTTGCCTCCCGATCTTGCATCCTCGTTCTCATCGATTGCCACATTCGATTTTGGAGTCTCTCTCGCCCGGTTCATGTTCCGCACTCGCTTCCGCGAAATGCGCAGAATCTCCCGGACCAGCAACAAGAAAGTCTCCTGGGCCTCGTTCTACCAGAATATCTTCGAGCAGGGTACGTTCGACCCCGCTCAGCTCAAGAATTCATGAGCGGTGAGCCTCAGCCCACGACGGCCAGCGCCGGCCGTCCTCTGTTCCTTGCCATCGCCGGCAACATCGGCGTCGGCAAGTCCACGCTGACCCGGCATCTGGCCGACAAGTGGGGGCTTACTCTACTCCCTGAGCCGGTCAAACAGAACCCTTTCCTCAAGCTCTACTACGATGATCCCAAGCGATGGGGAATGCAGTCCCAACTCTTCTTCCTCACGCAACGAGTGACACTCTTCAAGGAAGCCGGCGCCTTGAATCATGCCAAGATCGTGGACCGCACTCTGTATGAAGACGCAGAGATATTCGCCCGTACAGCGCTGTCCCGCGTCGAATACCAGATCTATCTGCAACTGTACGAGTACCTGTTGGAGAACCTCCCGGTACCCGACCTCGTTGTCTATCTCCGTGCATCCACAAGAATACTCTCACGACGCATACAGTCGCGGGGGCGTTCATTTGAGAAATCCCTACCCTCTTCCTACCTTCGGAAACTCAACGAACGCTATGATGCATGGGCAAGCTCGTTTCTGCGCGCCCCCCTGATCGCCATCGATACAGACGACCTTGATCTGTTCAGCCTCTTCGGCGAGTATGAGAGGGTTACCGACCGCATTGCTGAAGCGCTTCTGCAGAAAGGACTGACATGGCAGCACACGACTACGATACCCAGGCATTCCTGAGCATCCTCCCCGAACCTCTACAGGAGGCGCTCGAGCGGATCGACCGATTCGACGAGCTCGTCGAGGTCGTGCTGGACCTCGGACGTGTCCCTGAAGCTCGGTTCGAATTCGACTTCGTTCCCCTTAGCGAGAGCAGGGTGACAAAGGGAGACATCGACGCGATCGTTCGAAAAGTTGGAGAATTCGACCGCGACAACCGCGGCGGAATCGAGCAGACGCTGCATCGCATTTCCGCCATCCGGAACAGGCACAACGACGTGGTCGGACTGACGTGCCGGGTCGGGCGCGCCCTGTACGGCAAGATCGAGATCATCGAAGACCTCGTCAAGAAAGGCTCGAGCATCCTGATACTGGGCAGACCGGGCATAGGCAAGACGACTCTGCTGCGCGAGGCTTCCCGGTACATCAGCGATACGCTGAAAAAACGCGTCATCATTGTCGATACCAGCAATGAGATCGGCGGGGATGGTGACGTTCCTCATCGTGGCGTTGGGTCTTCTCGCCGTATGCAGGTACCGCCCAACAAAGAGCAGCACGATATCATGATCGAAGCCGTGGAGAACCACAATCCGGAAGTCATCGTCATAGATGAGATCGGCCGCATCGAAGAAGCGCAGGCATGCCGGACGATCGCTGAGCGTGGCGTCGAGCTCATTGGAACGGCACATGGCAACGATCTGGGCAACCTTATCACCAATCCGACCCTCATCGACTTGCTCGGAGGTATCCAGACGGTTACGCTGAGTGATGAAGAAGCGCAGCGCCGTGGAACACAAAAAAGCGTTCTCGAACGCAAGTCTGCTCCTACATTTGATGTCCTCGTAGAACTGCGTGAACGCGATGTCCTGGCCGTATACCGCAACTTGGCAGACGTTGTCGACAGAGTACTGCGCGGCTTCGACGTGCAACCCGAGATACGCAAGAGGACGGCCGACAAGAAGTTCTTGATCGAACCCCCTCATCAGGAAGAGGCTCCCACTTCACAAACTGGCACCGAGCAGCTATGGACGCAGGATTCCAGCGTCAGACTCTACATCCAGGGAGTCAGCCAGAGCTACATCGAGCGAGCTTCTCACAGTCTGCATGCCGACGTACGGGTCGCGCGCACGATGGAGGACGCAGACATCGTGCTGCTGAGTGACACGCTCGCAGCCAAGAAACCATTTCTTGTAGAACGAGCCGAGGCACTCGGATTGCCGCTGTATACAACCAGCAAGAACAGTCTGGCGGCCATCAAGGACCTCCTCAGACGCATCCACTCAATGTCCGTGGATAAGGGTCAGTATGCTTCCTGGGTTCATCTCATGCGCGAAGCCGTCGTCTCCTCGGCCTCGCGTGAACTACCATATTCCGATGCCTTCGAGCGGCGGATGCAACACAGACTGGCAGAACGACTTGGGCTGTTCAGTGAGAGCGAAGGCATCGAACCATTCCGGCGCGTTGTCGTGTATTCTCCAGCGATGAAGCCGACTCAAGGTTCACCAGGAGCCGTGTGATGCGGCGCGCCTTCTTTCTTACATTCGAGGGAATCGACGGATGCGGCAAGAGCACACAGGCTGAGCGGCTCAAGCGGGCGCTGACGGAGCGACTATTTCCTGTCACGCACACATTTGAGCCGGGAGGAACAATGCTCGGACGGAAGCTCCGAACGATCCTCGTGCATGACGAACTCAACCTGTCCCCGTTCTCTGAAGTATTGCTGTTCGCGGCCGATCGCAGACAGGACATCGATGAGATCATCAACCCCGCACTGAAACGCGGCGACATCGTCATTGGGGAAAGGTTTGCAGATTCATCTGTCGCCTATCAGGGGGTTGCAGGAAAGGTCGGCAAAGAACGAGTCGAGCGACTCATGGACATCGTCACCTCGGGCCTGGTCCCGGACCTGACCCTGCTTCTGGATATCGATCCGCGCATTTCCCTGGCCCGGAAGACCGACCTCGATCGAATCGAACAACGAGGCTCGTTCCTCGATGTCGTGCGCCATGCCTTTCTGGACATGGCCACAAGCCAGCCGGAACGGTGGGTCACTATCGACGCGACTCGTCCTGCGGATGACGTCTTCAACGATGTGCTCAAGGCAGTGTTGAAGCGACTGGAATAGCGGAGGTATGAACATGTCCCAATGGCATTCTCGAGATCCTGACCGCATAGACGAGCTTCTTGGAAGCCTCCAGGAGTCGCGCACGACACAAGCTCCTGCTGGAGCTACTGTGCCGCCTGCCCCGCAGCGCCATCACAGAAGCAGGATCTGGATCGTGTTCGTACTGATCGCGGCAGTTGCGGCCGCGGCGGTCTTCCTGCTTCTCCAGGGAAGCAAAGCCAGACTGAACATCCGGTCATTCCCATCAGGAGCTAGCGTGTTCCTCGACGAGCAGCAGGTCGGGACGACCCCGCTCGTGCTGCCCCGGGTGGTCCCAGGCACCCACGTGATACAGATCCGTCTGCCTGGTTGGGAAGTCTGGAAGGGCAGCACGACGGCAGTGAGGGGATCCACAACGCAAGTCATCGCAAACATGGCACACGCTGCCTACTCCCTGGTCATCACGTCTACCCCGCCCGGCGCAACAGTAGCGCTTGATGGCGCAACCAAAGGCATTACACCTTTGACCGTGGCGGGCCTCAAACCACGCAACTATGCACTGGTCGTTTCCCTCAAGGGCTACGCCGCCATCTCGCGCACAGTCGACCTTTCTGATGCGACACATAGCACGCAGGACTTCTCTTTCACGCAGGCCTTTGGCAAACTGAATATCATGTCTGACCCGACTGGAGCTCAAGTCGTCATAAACAGCAAGCCACAGGGCGTCACGCCGTTGAAGATCGACTCATTCCCCGTGGGTACCTACGCTCTGATACTCAAACTGGATGGGAGCAAGGACATCACTGATGTGCTCTCTGTGAAAGAAGGCATCGTTCTGACAAAACGGTACAAGTTCGACCTTACGCTTGGCGGGCTTGCTGTCTCCACTGACCCTGCCGGAGCATCCATAACAATCGACGGCCAGACCACGAGCCATATCACGCCCTTCACGTTCAGCACGCTGAAGGAGGGTACGCATGTGGTTGAGCTGGAACTACGAGGGTATCTCCCATGGTCAGGCGAGGGTTCAGTGTCCAAAGGACAGACGAGTCGTCTCTCCATCGCCCTCACGAAGCTGCATTAACGACAGGTTGACGGGGAACATCTCAGCGTATATACTACTGAAGCCGTACAGGACGGGGAGCCAGCGGTGCCCTGTTGCCCGGAATCCGCTCACCGGGGTCCATACTGAGCATGCGGGACGCACATTTCCGAAACAGTCCCTGTTGAAGGCGTTGAAGGCTGCAAACCATGCAATGGGAAGCTCTGAACTCTGCCAGGTCCGGAAGGAAGCAACAGTACTGAGTAGAACATGTGCCGTGGCCCGATGCAACTGGAGCCGGAGAAAGTCGACCACGCCGGGGGTTTGCGCAACAAGTGCTCAGCGTACGGCCTTATCTCCCTCCTACCTTGGATGGAGAGCAGTCACTACACAGAGGGAGGCTATGCCTTCACCCCTGCCGATCCAGCCTATCGCATCGTTACCCGTCACCTTGACGTCGACATCAATCGACCGAAGTCCAAGGAGACGCGCGATTCTCCTCTGCATGGGGGCCTGGTAATCCCTCAATCTCGGCCTCTCAGCAATAATAGTGATGTCCGCCGAAACGATCCTCAGTCTGCGAATCCGTCTATCCGCCATGATGTGTCCCAAAAGCACGGCACTGTCGATTCCAACGAACTGCCTGTCTGATGATGGAAACATTCCGCCGATGTCTCCCGCCCCAGCGCATCCGAGGACAGCGTCCATGACTGCATGTAGGACGGCGTCCGCGTCTGATGTTCCGTCAAGCCCCAGTTCCGAGGCGATCCTGATGCCGCCGAGGATTAACGGTCGTCCGGAAACGAACCGATGGACGTCGTAACCGAACCCAACCACGGTCCTGGCTCTCGCGCTGGATGCCGCCTCGGCAATCTCGGCATCTCCTGGCACCGTCACCTTGATGTTCTGGGCGTCGCCTTCAACGGTCGCGACCCGCCCGCCAGTTGACTCGATCAGGGCCGCCTCGTCACCAAAAGATGCACTAGCCGCACTGTTGAGATATGCAGACTGAAGAGTCGCCACTCGGCAGAACTGAGGTGTCTGTACGGCAACGATCCCTCTCCTGTCCAGCATTTCCGCCCTGCCTGCCGACGTTCGCCGCAATGAATCGGCTACTTCAATCACGGGTACGACGATGTCTCCCGTATCTCTGGCCGCGAGCAGTCTCTTCAGAAGTGCTCTGCAGACCAGGGGGCGAGCACCATCATGGACCAGAACCCAGTCCTGATCGGAAGCGCCATTGTCTGTAAGCGCCTTGAGGCCGTAGAGGACGCTTTCGGCTCGTGTTGGACCTCCGCTCGCCAGAAAAACGTGCACGCGGCGCGGAAGGGATGCCTGGGTGACGCATTTCTCCATCTTCGCACGGTCCTGCAGTCTGCAGACCAGAACCAGCCGGCGCACGGGGACCTGGCACACTGCCTCCAGAGTAGTGCAGATGAGTGGTTTCCCTGCGAAAGGAGCGAGAAGCTTGTCCCCTCCAAACCGTGTACTGCTTCCAGCCGCCACGACAATGGCGGCAAGACTCGGCCGATGAGCCCTGACAGCCTTCACTGTGACTCGCCTCCGGCATCGGAAACTCGAGGAAAACTGGCGGCAATCGCCTCACTCACATAGCGTTTTCGATGAATTGTCACACCACTGAGATCCGAAAGGTCGTCGCGAGCCTTATCACTCACGATGAACTCTCTGAACCCCATGCGTGCCCCCAGCTCGATGCGCCGGTGCAAGTTGAACACGGGACGCAGGTCCCCTGCGAGACCGACCTCTGCGATCGGCATAACCCCGTCACGTATTGACACGTTGCGTATCGCACTGTACAGCGACAGGCCGACACCGAGATCGATCCCTCGATCCTCAACCGAAAAATCACCTGAGATATTGACGTACACGTCTCTGCCTCCGGCGCTCGTGCCCGCTCTGCGTTCGATCACCGCCAGCGCGATCATGAGCCTGCCATAGTCCAATCCGGTCGCAATGCGACGCGGGGAAGGCAGATAGCTGGTAGCAGCCAGAGACTGCACCTCAACGAGCACAGCAAAACTCCCCTGAGCCGCAGGGACTACCACGGACCCTGGCTGAAGGTTGTGTACGTCGGTCACGAACGCGCTCGACGGATCGGAAATGGGTACGAGCCCTGACGAGGTCATCTCGAAGAACCCGGTCTCCCCGCTCCTGCCGTAGCGATTCTTCCCCGACCTCAGCAGTCGGTAAGCACCAAATCGGTCTCCCTCCATGTAGAGGACCGCGTCGACCAGATGCTCAACGTACTTGGGGCCCGCAATCGTCCCGTCCTTGGTCACGTGCCCGATGATCAGCGCTGCCACTCCAGACTTCTTGGAGAACCCGGCGATGGCAGCAGCGGTGATCTTAAGTTGAGCCGGCGTACCGGATCCGAAGAAATCCTCCTCCGTCGAGAACGACTGCAGCGAGTCCATAACAAGCGCCACCGGCCTGGCTCGATCAGCCATGGCCAGCGCATCAGCAAGCGAATTGGTGGTGGCAAGGAGAAGGTTCTTCGGGTCCAGCCCCAGTCGCCGAACACGCCCGAGGATTTGAGAGCGAGACTCCTCACCGCTCACGTACAGCACCTTTCCGTGTTGTCCCAGAGCCGTTGCCGCCTGCAGGACAAGTGTCGACTTTCCGATGCCAGGTTCCCCTCCCACGAGGACGGCAGAACCGACCACCAGGCCACCTCCCAACACTTCGTCCCACGGTTCGATGTCAGTCACCATGCGCTGCTCAGGCTGGACATTTTCTACAGCAACGTCCAGATCCGCCTCGGCGGGCAGTATCCCGGAAATTGGTACTCTCGAGGCCGGCCGCGCCGTGACCTCGATCTCGGACACGTCCTCAACGAAGGAGCCCCAAGACCCACACTCGGGGCACTTCCCGAGCCTCGAGACACTGATATGTCCACACTCGCTGCACCTGTACTGAACCTGGGGCTTCGCCATCATGCCCTCCTATGTCGAGACAAGAACGTCAGTCCTGTGACTCCCTTCTCTTCAGCTGAGGGAACAGGATAACCTCACGGATAGACTCCACGCCGAGCAGAAGCATAACAAGTCTGTCGATCCCGATGCCAAGTCCACCCGCAGGCGGCATACCGTACTGCAGGGCACGCACATAGTCGAAATCCATGGATTGGCTTTCGTCATCGCCCTTGGCCTTCGCGGCCGCTTGCTTCGTAAACCTTTCTTCCTGGTCCATGGGGTCGTTGAGTTCGGTGAAGGCATTGGCAAGCTCCATCCCTCCGACAAAAAGCTCGAAGCGCTGGACTCTCTGCGGCTGTTCCGCCATGCGCTTGGCAAGCGGAGATGTTTCCACGGGATAGTCACGCACAAACGTCGGGTCGATGAAGTTGGGCTCGACCATCTTGTCGAACACCTCGTTGACGACGTTGGCATATTCGAACGACTTGTCCATATGAATGCCGAATTCTGCGATCTTGCGACGCGCCAGCCCATCATCGCGCAACTCTTCCAGACCAACGCCCGTGTACTTCTGCATGGCCTCGTCGAACGTAGTCCGTGCAAATGGCCGGGTGAAGTTGATCAGCCGCTCGCCCATATGCACGTGCGGCATACCCGTGACCTTCTCGACCAAGTCAAGGATGAGGTTCTCGGTCAGGCTCATCATACCATCAAGGTCTGAATAGGCTTCGTACAGTTCCATCATCGTAAACTCCGGGTTGTGAACCGTGTCGATGCCCTCGTTTCTGAAACTCCGGTTGATCTCGAAGACTTTCTCGAAACCACCGACCAGAAGCCTCTTCAGGTACAATTCCGGAGCAATGCGCAGGAATAGATCCTGATCAAGTGCATTGTGATACGTCACGAACGGACGGGCAGTTGCACCACCTGCGATCGGTTGAAGCATCGGAGTCTCGACCTCAAGATACCCTCGCTCCGTCAGATATGTCCGGATATGCGAAACCATACGAGACCTCTTCTCAAAAGCGTCTCGAACCTCGGGGTTAACCATGAGGTCGACGTAGCGCTGGCGATAACGGATTTCCACATCCGTGAGGCCATGAAACTTCTCGGGCAACGTACGGATCGCCTTCGACAGAACCCACAGTCTTGCGACGGCGATGGTCTTCTCTCCGGTCTTCGTTACGAACAGTGTTCCCTCGACCCCAATGATGTCACCGGAATCGACATACTTCTTGAACCAGTCATAGGCAGGCTCTTTGAGGTCGTCAGAGCGCACATACAGCTGGATCCGCCCGGACATGTCCGCCAACACGAGGAAACATGCCTTTCCATGGCCACGAACAGCCATGACGCGCCCCCTGGCACGAACCGTCCTGTCTCCCAGCTCATCAAAGTGCTCCACGATGTAGGCTGTCGCAAGTGCGTCCCCAAAACTGTGCCCGAACGGGTCGATCCCCTGTTCGCGAAGCTCCCCAATCTTGCCCTTGCGGCTCTGCTCAACCTCGTTGAGTTCCAGCACGACTATACCTTCTCGATGGAGAGAATCTTGTATAAGACTCGACCCTTAGGGATACGTACAGCAACGGTCTCCTTCGCGCGCTTGCCCACGAGGGCCTTGCCTACCGGACTATCTATGGAAATGTGACCTTCCATAGGATCTGCTTCGAGATTGCCGACGATGGTGAACCAGCGAGTCTTGGCAGTCTCCATGTCGAGTACCTGGACCTTGCAGCCCATGTGAACTTCGCCTGTGCCCGTATCGCCTGGTTCGACGACCACGGAGTGCTCGAGCTGACGCTCGACGTCCATGATGGTTCCCTCGATGAACGCCTGCTC
>Ga0209913_1000575_pt1 | contig 29468 bp, 28 predicted proteins | sample PersoiDNA2013203_FD_185805 | JGI IMG/M metagenome (GOLD analysis project Ga0209913, IMG submission 185805) | Permafrost soil microbial communities from the Arctic, to analyse light accelerated degradation of dissolved organic matter (DOM) -... | ecosystem: Environmental > Terrestrial > Soil >... | reverse complement strand
GACGACAGCGGCTACGGCGGCGCACCGGCCCCTGCACCACGCCAAGCGGCTCCAGCACCACGCCAACAAGCCCCAGCTTCCCGTCCTGCGCCGAACTTCTCCGATATGGACGATGATATTCCGTTCTGACGACTACCATGTAGGTAATTGTTAAATTTAATAAAAAACCCGCGGAAAATGCGGGTTTTTTCATTTTAAGGAGCGTTAAATTTTTCTTGAAGAAATTTGTATTATTTACTACCGTGTATTTATGTTGTGATTTAGATTGGAAACAATGCTTGATTCAAATAAATATAGCGTACGCCAAATTAGCTTCTCTAATGGAGAACGTTATCCTTTGTTGTTCGATGAGTATGGTCAGCCACTTTGGTTTCCAACGCTTTTTGCAACGACACATTTCCGAAATGCCAGTAAAGCATCAAATACGATGACTGCAGCTTTGTCTGCAATTCGTGTCCTGATAACCTGGTCGGATTTTTCTGGCATTAATTTGGAGTTACGATTTGCTCGCAGAGCATTTCTCAATGAGCTTGAAATTGAATCACTTTGGCGTCACACCCAAACAAAAATTGCGGACTCTGGTGAGCAACAGTTAATTCTAATTCGGATAAAACGAGGTCAAGAAGCTGCGCGAGGTATGGTGCAAACGGCTGATTCGAGAGTAAGTGGAATGACACATTACATTCGAATTTCGTACATAGCAGATTACTTAGAATGGTTCGCGATTCGTATTGTGGAGCGCGAGGCAAAGTCGGTTGATGAGGTTGCGCTAGAGCAAATTAAAAGAATGGTCAAAAGTCTTCGTTCACGTAGACCACAAAAATCTCATCCATCCGCTATTTTTGCACGAAGAGGGCTCACTGAATCACAACAGAAAATGTTACTTGAAATGGTCAAGCGCGGATCTGTGAACAATCCATTTTCTTCAGCGCAGCAGGGGAGAAATCAGTTAATCGTCCTACTTCTCTACTTTCTTGGGTTACGTGCTGGTGAATTATTAGCATTGCGTATTTCGGATTTTAATTTTCAAGAAAACACTTTGCTTGTTGCGAGACGACATGATAACCCGAACGATTCACGAACCTATCAACCAGTAGTGAAAACGGCCGACCGGAGAATTGCTTTGTCTGATGGATTGATTTCGGCCGTCTGGGACTATGTGCGCCATGAACGAAGCAAATTGCCTGCTGCTAAAAAACATGAATTCTTATTTGTGACACATCAAGCAGGACCGTTTAAGGGAATGCCACTTTCAATCAAAGGATTGGCAAAAATTTTTTTTGAAATTCAGTCAGCAATGCCAAATGAGCTTGGTGGCCTATCTCCGCATGTTTTGCGCCATACGGCAAATGATCGTTTTTCTGCCCAGATGGATAAAAACGGTGTGGGATCTGCAGAAGAAGAGAAATTACGTTCGTATTTAATGGGCTGGAAAGAAGGCTCGGGAACGTCTGCTACCTATACGAGGAGGCACACGGAATTGAAAGCAAAGGAAGCCGCACTTAATCTTCAGAGTAGAGGGTGGAAAGGAAAAGATGACTGATGTGTTATCAATAGTCTCGACTAATTCGGGAATTTCACGAGATGGATATGGTTTCGATTTGAACGAGCGCAGATGGCAAGTTTCTCACGATGTGAAGATAAATCATGCCTGGATTGATGAGTTTTTACATCCTTGTCTTCACAATAGTTATTTAAATGTGATGAAGTTTTATGTTCAAAAATATTCGGCCGGCCACGCGGAACATGTTGCCGATAGTTTTCGGAGGTTTGCTAGGTATACGAATAGTAAAAATGGAATTGTTAGATCAATACTGTCCAATGATTTAATAAATTATTATTCTAGCCTTGAGACAAAACATGAACATTATTTAGGTGTATTTCGAGGTTTCTTAAAATCTTGGGTTGAATTAGGGTATTTAGGTGTTGATGAGGATATTCCCATATTGCTTAATGGATGGCGTCTACGAGGAAATACTAAAGGTCTAGCTGTACAAACATTATGTCCAGTACAAGGGCCTTTGTCCGATCTTGAATACGAGGCTTTGCAATTGGCATTAATTAATGCGTTTGAGTTGAATGAAATAAGTCTTGATGATTTTCTATTGACGCAGCTTTTTATGGTAACGGGGAGGCGACCGTCGCAAATTGGAGATCTTAAAGTTAAGGATGTTATTGAGGCGAGCTCTGATGGACTTCAATCCTACTTATTGAAAGTTCCACGTAGAAAACAACGTGGAACTAATTGGCGCGGGCAGTTTAAATCTTTTGCGTTGACTTCAGAAATTGGTATAACGCTAAAAGTCTTAATTGAAAAAAACAAGACGAAATTCAGCACACTCATTAATAGTGCTTTACTGAGTGAAAGTGATCTAGAGCAGTTACCGATTTTTCCAAACTGGAGGGTCATTAAGCAGACTCTCGAAGAGGAAACGCTTGCGAATGTTCTTTCATTATTGAAGGGGCAGGGATTTCATTGCATTACATACGAATTTAGATTGAGATTGAATAACGTAGTTACGTCCCTTAAAATTCCTTCAGAACGTACTGGTCAGAATTTACGAATCTTCCCTACCCGACTGCGCAGAACATTGGCAACTCGAGCTGCACGAGAGGGATATGGCGAGCTCATTATCGCTGAATTATTAGATCATTCTGACACCCAGAATTCCCGCGTCTATACCGAAAATGTACCTGAGCATGTGGATGCCATAAACAACGCGGTCGCATTGCAATTAGCGCCTCTTGCTCAGGCATTTAGTGGGATGTTAGTGGATCGTGAAAGTGATGCCAATCGTGGAGATGATCTATCTAGTCGGGTGAAATCCGACAAAGGAAATATAGGAACTTGTGGTCTGCATGGATTTTGTGGTGCCGCCGCTCCCGTAGCCTGTTATACCTGTCGTCAATTTCAGCCTTGGTTAGACGCACCACATGAGGAGCTACTCAACTCCTTAATTTCTGAGCAAGAGCGTATTTTTAACATTACGCATGATCCGGTAATGTCCAATATCAATAATAGAACCATCATTGCTGTTGCTGAAGTGGTCAGGCAATGTGATATGAGACGTGCTCAAATAAATAAGGGAATAATGCATGGCTGACATTATTCAATTTGTTCCTCGCCGGAATCTTGATGCTCGTGAAAACCTTGCTGAATTTATAAGGCGATGCCAAGAGGATTTAGCAGTCTTTGGCGCCGATCTAAATTGGAATGAGAATAGTTGGGTGGCAGCTGGGGTCACGTTTGGCAATCTTGATCAAAAATCACGTTTGCTCGCGGAAAGTAATGTGATGCAGCAACCATTTTTGGATTTTTGTAAAGCATATCTTAGATATCAGCAGGGACACAAACCGACTAAGACAAAACAAGAAATGCCATCATTAAAATGCATTGAACGGGCTTTGATACTTTTATTTGGGCGCGCAGACATTTTAGATTTGAATATGGCCGTGTTGGATCATGCAGCAAACCTCGCGCGGGAGAAATTGTCACCAGGGCAGGCCTACCATACCGGTCGTGAATTGGCACGACTAGCCGTATTCGTTTCTGAAAAACACATTATTCCCTCTCGACTAGATTGGAAGAGCCCCAATAGGCGGCCTTCCGATTCGGTTCGCACAGGAGATAAAGCACGACTGCTTCGTGAAAAGAAATTACCTGGTGAAGAAGCAATCAATGCTTTGGCGGAAATTTTTGCGAGTGATCCTACTGATCCAAGAGATATTCTTGTAACTGCAGTATGTGCCATGCTTCTTTGTGCGCCTTCTAGGGTGTCTGAAATACTTAGTTTATCTGCTGACTGTGAAGTGAGGGAAACCAAAAGGGATGGAACGGTGGCGTATGGGTGGCGTTTCCAACCAGGAAAAGGCGGTTCTCCCCTCATCAAATGGATTCCGCGTAGCATGGAATCACTTGCGCAAGAGGCAATCCGCCGAGTGAAATTGTTATCCGCTGAAGCGAGGAAAATAGCGCATTGGTATGAGAGAAATACAGATAAATTTTATCGTCATATAGACTGCCCGAATGTTGCTGAGGACCAGCTATTATCAATACAGGAAGCAGCGTTGGCAATCGGTATCCCTGCAGATAAAAATGACTATTGTGTGAGTGAGTTGAGGCGACTTGGTGTTTCATTTGTCGACCGTGGAAACACACTTGCATCGTTGAATAAATTCATCGTTAGTAAGTTGCCTGTTGAGTTTCCATGGTTTGATCGCGAGCGTGATCTGAAATTTAGTAGTGCTCTATTTTCCTTAAGGGCTAAACAACTACGCCCGGATATGCGACCAAGCCCCGTAGTTTTATGGCAACCGACGGCCAATACGATAAATGATGATCTGGCGTCTGTACATAAAAATGAAGATTATGTACGCCCCAGCATTTTCGATAGGCATGGCTTTAATGATGATCGTTCTCTCCCCATAAAAATGACATCGCACCAGTTCAGGCAGTTACTGAACACCATGGCGCAGCGTGGTGGTATGACGCAGTCGGAAATCGCACGTTGGTCTGGTCGTACCGATGTGAAGCAAAATCGTGCATACGATCATATGAACGAGTTTGAGTTAGTTGCTATGTTGAGGTCGCATGATCCATCTCTAACGTTGGATAAGTCACTCGAAGACATCGCTACTCAGATTGCAGCCAAGCTTCCAATGACGCGACAAGAATTCAATATGCTGGCCATGCCAACGGCGCATTTGACGGAGTATGGTTTTTGTGTGCATGATTTCGTCATGTCACCGTGCCAACGTTTCCGGGACTGTTTGAATTGTACCGAGCAGGTGTGCGTGAAAGGCGATCGACGACTGACACGAATTAAAGAACGCTTTGTTGATGTGAAAAGACTAAAAGAGAAGGCTGAGTTAGAAATTACCGAAGGCACGGCTGGTGCAGATAGATGGTACGAGATTCACGCCCTGACTGAAATGAGGCTCAAAGAACTGATAGGGATTCTTGAAAACCCTATGATGCAGGACGGAGCTGTCGTCAAACTTCGAAATGTCAACGAATTTAGCCCTTTGCGCCGAGCAATCGAGGCTAGAGTGGATGAGCGTAAAAGTGGCGACAAAGAGCGGCCACTACTAGATGAGATGCGTAAGTTATTAGGAGGTGGTCTTGGGTAAACATTTGACCGATCGTGATGTAGAACGAGTCGTTGAAATCCTTGACGGCTGGAGTGAAAAATTGACGTGGGAGGCACTTTGTGACTCCTGTGCGTTTGTCATTGGCACCAAGCCTGCGCGTCAGACGTTAGCAAAGTTTGTTCGAATTAATAATGCATTTGAAGCGTGTAAAAAACGGCTCAAAGATGCTCCGCAAGAATTGCCTCTGCCACCGTCAATTAAGATAGCAGGGCAACGAATAGAGCGGCTTGAACGAGAAAATGAACGGTTGAAACGCGAGAATAACGAGCTTTTACAGCAGTTTGTTACATGGCAATATAACGCACATATTCGAGGCCTTAGCGATACTGATTTGAATCGGTCTTTACCGAGCATAGATCGTGGCCAGACGGATTGATAGAGTTCATTTGTTTGCTCTCCTTTAATTTTTGATTTGTCGCAAATTGAGTTTTAAGTGCGCTAATTGTATGCACCAACCAGGTTATTTCGATTGGCGACTATAGCGCTGGCGACCAGTCGGTTGGCATCGCCGTGTTTTCTTTCAGCTATGTGCTGTATACCGACATGAGCAACCGTGTCATGACGTTGGTGCGAGAGCTCGAACCGGAGCAGGAGATTTACAGAATTGATGAGAGTTTTCTGGAACTGAGTGCACGTATGTGATGCTGTCAGCCTAAGGCAGTACTCGGACTGCTGTTTGTTTCGGGGATTCAGCGAATCACTGAGAGCGCACATAACAAATGACAACCTTTTCAATATACAAGTTTGCCCAGTTTGTGACATTTGTTGGTCTTACGTTACCAGCATTGAGTGTAATAACAATAGCAAGTTATGTTTTTTAGCATATTTATTTTTTTATGGACTTTTCACTTGGTTTTTGTGGGTTTTATGTGTGTGTTTTTCTAAAAAGCATTTTTCATTGAAACAAATGGTAACTCTATGGATTGTTGCAAATATATCTAATTTTTTATTGTTTATTTCTTTTGCGGGGAAAATAAAAGATTGGGCTCATTCACAAGGAGTCGAAATTATTGTTGCTGTTTCATATTTTCCTGTAATTTTCCCTTCAACCCTTTTGATTAGTTTTCTACCAGAAGGGGTAGAGAAAAATTTAAATTTCATGCTTGAATTTATGGCCCATCAATTTAATGGGGGAGTAGGAGATGCTTTAGCAATTTGGTTAAATATACTAATTGTTGTAATAATTCAGTCCATTGTTATTATTTTTTTATTACGTTTTTGTCTTTCCGCTATTTTAAGATCACGCAATAGTTAGCGTGGCCTGGCTGAAAGTTCTTTCCAGTTATTCAAGCACGAGAGAATAAGCCGAAAAGCGTATTGAATTACTTCCCAGATGGCATCTTCTTGCTAATGTTTTGGTCAGATATCGATTGAATAACAACATCCAACCCCTCATGTGGATCTGCGCCTACCGCTTGGCAGTACTTCACAAATTCTACAATTTCTATCTTCTTCCGATCTTGCTCGATCTTTCCAACAGTAGTGAAATGCGACCCAATCATTGGAGCAAGATCACGCAGCGTAAGCGAAGTCAAAGCACGCTTTTGCTTCAGCCAAGCACGAAGTTTTTCATAATGAAGTGAGTAAGAGGACGTTTTCATTGTATCGATATTAGATACAAGATAAAATGTAGCGAAATTCGATACAAACGTTCAACTCATCATGAAGCAAAAGTTATTAAAAAAGGAAGTAATTGACATCTTTCAACCGTTATCAGGGAAGACTTTTACCGTTAATCAAGCGCTGGGAATATACATGGCAATACCTTCCAGAGCACATTCAGACCTAAAACTTGCTCGTCAGTATATTCGTAGAAATATGCTGAAATTAATTTCGACTGGTGATCTGAAAATAGTGAATTCAGAAGGCCGTACACATCAATATCAACTCACAGACCTATTCAGCTTACGCTTGGCAGACTCGCGTGTCTCTTCAGTCGATACGATATCTGATTCAATAACTCAACATGAAAAAGTTGAACAAAGTCTTGTTGAAAGACTTCACCAGCAAAAACTGATGTTGCTCACGGCAATGGGTGAAGCAGAAGAATACGATGCAATTTATAAAGAAATGCCCTGCATGCGAGCACAACTTCAAGAGCTCTATAACGAATCGAGAGACCGATGCTCGAAGCTTCTGGGAAAAGTAAAAGCCATTGAAAATCTCATCAACATAAGCTCTCGTTAAGATATGAAACTAAGGCAATGGCAGGCTGAGTGTATAGCGAAGGCGATGCAGAAATTCACTAGCGCAGAGAATCATTTTCTTTGTTTAGCAACACCAGGAGCTGGCAAAACGGCCATGGCATCTGCCTTGGCCAAAAAGCTTCTGGCTGCAAATTTGGTAGATCTAGTTTTGTGCTTTTCTCCTTCAGTGTTGGTTGCAGGTGATTTTGAACAATCACTCACTGAACATACAAATTCGCGCATGGACGGCTTGTTGGGGGCAAAAGGACGATCACTTACGTATCAAGCGATGCTTCATCTTGATGTGTCATTTTGGAATCTTTTCGAAACAAACAGAATATTTGTGATCTTTGATGAAATTCATCACTGCGCTGGGGACGGCTTTGGTAATGCCAATGCTTGGGGGCAAAAAATTATTGATCACATCCAGGGACGTGCTGCCTGTACTTTGGCATTAACCGGGACACCATGGTGTTCTGATCAAATACCGATCGCTCTATCACGCTATTGTAAAAACGACAGAATACATTGTGATTACGTATATGGTTTACCACAGGCAGTTGCAGATAACGTATGTAGAACGCCCAGTATTACACTAATTGATAATGATAATATTTTGGTGAAACACAATCACGAAATCTCCAAATATAGTTCATTCAAGGAATTACTTAGTGATTCAAAATGCACATATCAACAACTTGTAGAAAACGAGGAACTCATCACCTATCTCATTGATCAGGCCTCAATGAAGTTAACGTCGATCAGAACGCTATTTCCGGACGCTGGAGGACTTATCGTTGGAGCATCGGTTGAACATGCCAATAAAATTGCTGAAATTCTCTACCGTCGCAGTGGAGAGAGGGCATACATAGCAACTTATCGAGAAGATGATCCGTTAGGTACTATTAATAAATTTAAAAACAATTCGGAAAAATGGATCGTATCGGTGGGGATGATTAGTGAGGGAACTAACATTCCAAGGCTGCGTGTTTGTTGCCATCTTACTAGGGTAAAAACCGAACTTCACTTCAGACAAGTGCTTGGCCGAATTCTACGCGGCAATGATGAAATGAATAGCGAGGGATTTTTATATATGCCAGCCGAGCCTGATCTGATTGAATACGCTATCCGCGTAGCGCAGGAGATACCAAAAGGTGCAATTGTTAAATTTAATCTCATGTCAATGCCGAAAAATAAGATTGGTCAACATAGCACTATAAATAGTGAAAACTCCTTTGAGTTTGGTTTGGTTCTCGGTCCAGGACACACCGTCTCTGATCAGCGTATGGCGCAATACCGATCGCAAAGTCTGAGAGAACCGTCATTACTCGCGAGAAATTATGAAATGGGCATGAACGTTTTTGGGAAATTTAAGCAAGAGTTAATTTCTCTGCACCTGGAAACACATTAACGTAATGAGCCTATAGTCACATCAAACAAAACTCCCACCATGTCCGAATTAATATTGAAGCCTAGTCCGAAACTCGTATGGCGAAAACTGGAACACGATGAAGTGACAGAGAGCGGTTGCAATATTGACTCAGATATCACAGCGCTCGCGCACGAGTATTTATTTGAATCCATCACAAATGAAAAGAATATTTTGTTGTTAGACATTTTTCGGCTATTCGACGCCGCTCCTCTATTGAACGCAATATTAAGCCGAGAATTTAGTGATGAATTATTGCTTGAAGCGAGAAAAGGTTCTTCTACGCTTTGTAAACAAGATTATTTACCTGAAGGAATTGAATTCTTAGAACTCAATCAAATGTGGTATTTGAATACAGCAACGCGTGAATATAATTCTGTTCACCGATTAAATTTCCGTGGTGTAGGTTAGGTGCAACGATTTAGGTAGTCATAAATGCCGCGTTTAGTAGGTTAGCCTCATTAATGAGTTTGTATTCGACATGGGCTATATAAAAGAAGTTAAGCAGTTCGCACGTAAAAACTCTATGAAAACTATTGCCCTTGATGCGGATGGTGTTTTGCTAGACTACAACGCCGCCTATCGATTAGCGTGGCAAAAAGCATTTGGAGAACTTCCTGAATTACGAGATGAAAACGCCTATTGGGCAATTGATCGGTGGAATGTAAGGCACCTCGATGGAAAAGACCTGGCCCATTTTCGTAAGTATTTTGATGAGAACTATTGGGCAACAATACCTGCACTACCCAATGCAGTGCAAGCTTGCGAAGCACTCATTAATGCTGGTTTCGAACTGGTTTGCGTAACCGCGGTCGAGTCTCAGTTCGAGCAGGCTCGTTTTAAAAATCTCCAGGAATGTGGGTTCCCCATATCTAAAGTGATTGCCACGTCAGGAATAGGATATGGCATTAGTCCTAAAGCTGCGGCATTACGAGAATTGAATCCCCTTGCCTTTGTCGACGATTTTTTACCCTACTTGCGAGGTATTCCTATCGGGATCCATGCAGCATTGATTATGCGGGAACCGAACGGTACTCCGAACACTGGCGAAGAGTTGAAATTAGCGCATTCACTTCACTCGGATTTGAGTGATTTTGCGTCGTGGTGGCTATCTTAATGGTAAGCACCTCACCTGAACCGTCTGGACGTCAGCATTAAAAACCTTCAAAGTAGTTCCCGTTACATTTTAGCGGGAGCTACTTTGGAGTTATTAGACACACCCGTCCGCAGAAAACGGCGACCCAACTACTCACCGGAATTCAGGAAGCAACTTGCACAGCGTGCATCTGAACCAGGCGTATCGGTTTCTCTTCTGGCGCAGGAGAATGACATCAACGTCAACATGCTGTTCAAATGGCGCCGCGAATTACGGGATGGCCGATTGGATGGCGTAATGCATCGACAGCCCATGTTGCCAGTCACGATCGTCGACGATAATCCCGATCATTTATCACCTGAGCTTCCAACTGCCGCTGCTAGCCTTGATGCTGTTGTCGCTCAAAGAACTGCGACCACTGAGCCAAGTGTGATTGAAATCCAGATCGCTGCTGCAGTGATGCGTTTTGATAGTAATGCCGACCTGAGCGTGGTTCGTGCCGTATTAGGGATGTTACGTCCATGATGGGGCTACCAGCAGGAACACGCATCTGGTTGGCAGCCGGTGTCACCGATATGCGCTCTGGCATGAATGGTCTGGCGGCCAAAGTACAAATGACACTGCTTGAAGATCCTTTGGCTGGCCATGTGTTTGTATTTCGGGGAAAGCGCGGTAACGTCGTCAAAGTACTCTGGGCCACCAGTGACGGCGTATGCCTGTTGATCAAGCGATTAGAACGTGGCCGGTTCGTCTGGCCCTAGGCCAGTAGTGGTAAAGTCCATCTGACCCAGGCGCAGCTATCCATGCTGCTCGAAGGAATCAACTGGAAACAGCCGGAACGCACCTGGCCACCACTATCGCTCTTGTAAACGTCCCAGAACATGCGTAAACTCCATGCATGGCGACTACTCCTTCACTTCCAGACGATATCGATGTCCTAAAAGCATTGCTGCTCCAGCGGGATGGTGAACTGCAATCCCTGCGCCAAACCGTCTCAACCCTAGAACTTGCCTTGAGCGTACGCACGCTTGAGATCGAACAACTAACACTCCAGATCGCCAAATTGAAGCGTATGGTATTCGGTCGTAAATCCGAGAAGATCGACCAGAAGCTGGAGCAACTGGAAACCCGTCTGGAAGATTTGATTGCAGAAGAAGGTGCTGCAGAACAAACCGCAGAAGCGCCAGTACAGCCACGTCAGAAATCAATCCATAAGCCCTTCCCCGAGAGCTTGGCGCGCGAAGAACATATTATTGAACCGAAAGAAGATGCTTGCCCGCAATGCGGTGGTAATCTGAAACCGCTGGGCGAAGATGTATCTGAACAACTAGAGGTGATTGAAGCCGCGTTCAAGGTCATTCGCCACGTGAGGAAGAAAAAAGCCTGTGCCTGTTGTGATTGCATCGTGCAGGCCCCCGCACCGAGTCGTCCGATCCAGCGGGGATTTGCTGGTCCTGGGTTATTGGCCAATATCGCCGTCGCCAAGTTCGCTGATCATCAACCACTGTATCGGCAAGCCCTCATTCATGCTCGCCGCGGTGTGGAACTCGATCCAGCAACGACAGGGCGTTGGATGGGAGCCTGTGGAGTCTTGATCACTCCGCTGGTGGAAGCGTTGCGTCGCTATGTGGTTGCGCCAGGCAAAGTCCATAGCGACGATACACCGATGCCGGTACTCGCACCGGGTAACGGTAAAACAAAGACGGGACGACTCTGGGTGTACGTGCGGGATGACCGTAACTCCGGCTCCCTGGCGGCACCGGCGGTATGGTTTGCTTATTCTGCGAACCGCCAGGGACTACATCCACAGACCCACCTAGCAGGATTCGCGGGAGTGTTGCAAGCGGATGCGTACGGTGGCTACGATAGAATTTATACTGATAATAATGTGACCGAAGCAGCTTGTTGGGCGCATGCCCGACGTAAGGTTTATGATTTACACGTAAAAAAGGCCACACCGACAACAACCGAGATTCTGCGCCGGATTGGCGAGCTGTATGGTATTGAAGCGCAAATTCGCGGACAACCACAAATGGAACGTCAGCGTATTCGGCAGTTGCAGGCCAAACCACTTCTGGTTGAACTGGAAGTTTGGCTGCGCAACAGACTGCTGACACTATCGACACAATCCGAGACCACCAAGGCGATCAACTACATGCTCAACCAGTGGCAAGCGTTAGTTTATTACTGTGAAGATGGCGTGGCCGAGATTGATAACAACATCGCCGAGAATGCGTTGCGGGGTTGTTGCATTGGCCGCAAGAACTTCCTGTTTCTGGGCGCGGATAGTGGGGGCGATCGTGCCGCTGCTATGTATAGTCTGATTGGCACGGCGCGGATGAATAACATTGATCCAGAAGCTTATCTGCGCTATGTGTTCACGCATATTGCCGACTATCCGATCAATAAGGTTGCTGATTTGTTGCCGTGGAACGTAGCTGCTAAACTCCTTTCTGCATAAACAGAATCGAGCTACCCACTTGGTGTAGATTTGTTCTTCCATTAATCTGGGATCACGCATGGCACAGCAAGCTCAAATCATTACCCTCTATATTGAATTAGAAGATATCGTTCCACCGATCTGGCGACGTATTGTTGTCGATGACGATATCACGTTGCGAACCCTGCACCATGTCATCCAAGCGGCATTTGGGTGGACAGACTCTCATCTGCACGAATTCAATGTGGAGGGTCGTATCTACGCCATGCTGGACAACGAGAACGTACTGGATACGATTGAAGATCGAGAGATTCCAGGAGATGACCGCAAGTGTAAATTGCAAAAACTAGTCTACCCTGGTCAACGGTTCGATTACCAATACGACTTTGGAGACAACTGGCGGCATAACATTAAAGTTGAAAAAATCGATCTTGTAGCAGAAAAGATGGGCGTAGCGCAAATCATGGATGGAGCGCGCGCGACACCACCGGAAGATGTTGGCGGCACATCGGGTTATGAAGACTTCCTTATCGAAATAAATGATCCATCAAGTGAACAAGGAAGAAATTATTTGCAATGGGTTGACGGTTCCTTCGACCCGGAATTATTTGATCGACGCGCCGCAAACAATGCCTTGCTTCGAATGGCTTGGAACGGGTGGGGTAAAAAATAAACAGCTTGCAAGACGGCTTAAGTGAGGCGCTTACTCTTAATGCTATTCGTAATTTTCATCGTTTATATGAAAAATTTTTATCTCACAATTAAATCAAAGCGAAGTCTATTTATATTTTGGAACATAAGTTTGTCTCAAAAACTTTCGTTATATATGGCTTGACGTTACGATATGGCTAATACCGAGAAGTTACAAACTGGAGATTGAAAAACGTCTACGAAAGTCGGGAAAATCCAAATTTTGTTGAATGGTGGCTTATAAAAGAAAACTCGAATTGATCCTGTTGCAGTCATTACTTCCCCTTCATAAACTTAGTACAAAGCATTAAATTTAAACAAAAATATTGCCTAAAAATACATAATTGAATTACACTAAATTGATATATATCCTGTGGTATTTTTAATTAAATTAGTGATTGTTACTTGTTTGATCAAAACTTTAAGGGGGGAGCATGACTGTTGGTCAAACTAAAAACTCAGCATTAACAACAGCATTAGCCTTTCACTACCAAATGCTGATTGGTCTAGACAAATGCTTCTCACTTAAAGAAAATCAGTCGGTTTGGTTCGAAAAAGATGGTGATGTCAGCTTTATTTCGCCGGACACTTTAGCATCAACGCAAACGGAAGTGAAAGTTTACGCAGAACCACTGACTGACCACCACGAAAACCTCTGGAAGACATTAAAAAACTGGCTGGCCCGAGAGTTTGACCACGCGAAATACGACGTTTTAGTACTGCACACCACTCAAGCGTTTGGCTCGACCACTCGCCTAAAAGATTGGAACACCAAAAGTGCAGAACATCGCCTAGATGTTTTAAGGGCTATCTTTGCAGAGCGAACTGAAGAACAGTTGAATGCAAAAAAACCAACTGACATTATTAAACTACAGAAAGCGGTAATGGAAGTTGATGATTCATTACTTAAAAATGTACTTAGTAAGGTCACCTTATTTACGCAAGCAGATAATTCGCAAGAACTAGAAAAGCAGATACTTTCCAAACTGGTCGGTATTCCGAAAAATAACCTAAAAAGTTACCTTCATGGACTTATTGGTTTCGTTTACGCTCAGGCAACTCAAAACTCTTGGAGTGTCAAGCACCAAGAATTTTCAGCGAAGTGCGAAGAGTTAACTGCGTTTTTTTGTAAAAAGGAGTTTACGTTTCCAGTCTTTTCTGGCGACGAGGCATCTGAGTTAGAAGTTGAGTCGTTGAAAGATAGACCATTTGTACAAAAAATTGCTGAAATTGAGCATCACGAAATGATGCCGGATGCAGTAGGTAACTGGCTTGAGTTGCAAAACTCATTGCTCGAAGAACTCGATGAGTCCGCGCTCTTTAAAGATAAAACAGTTGCTTATCAGAACCGATTAGTCAGAAGATATAAGCATGCATATTCAAGTGCGAAACTTGAAAAATCTGATGTAATTAAAACTTCAAAAGTACTTTACAACAATACCATTCGCGAACATCCGTTGAACATGGGCAATGATATCCCGCCCATTGAATATAAAAACGGCCTCATACATGACGCCATGGATGATGAGGATCGGGATTTAAAATGGAAGGTTTGACCATGAGCAGTATTGTAGATGCACTCTATGAATTGAAGTACAACCCATTTGAGTACAGTGCATACATTGCCTCCTTTTACGCGCGATCAAGCGCATTAGAAAATAATTTGTTACTTGCGCCTCTAGTGATTCCACTTTGTAGTCATCCTTTTTTTGGAACAAAGTTATTTAACTCAAACAAAAATAGCACTATGTGGTCAATATTCGACGACCGAACCAAGCTTTACGACCTGCAAGAACGAATAGATGGATTTCAAGAGTTAACAGAACAATGTATTCAATACTGTTTGGTTAATGATTGGTTATCCGTAGACGAAGAGCATTTGGCGTTTCGTGCTTCCGTTGAACCTGCTTTAACTTTTTCCAATCAAAAAACTGCAGAGAAGTTAGGACGATTATTCAGTGGTCACTCAGTGGTCGAGATCTATGCTTTTTTAGGAATGAAACCTCGATGAAAACATTAATTCACGAAATTGGTGTAATAGATAAGCAAGGCAAGAAACATCCCGTTAATTTTAAGAAGGGGCTCAATGTCGTTACCGGAAAATCATCGACCGGTAAAAGCGCTTTGATTGAGATTTTTGATTATTGCTTTGGAAGTGCTGAAAACACGATTCCTAAAGGGATAATTACTACAAGTGCCGCGATTTACTATGTTGCGCTTTCGATTGACGATCAAGATATAGTGATTGCTCGTGATCCTGATTTAAGTACAAAGGCTTTTTTTCGTAGAACAGAGGTATTTAATTCGGACGATATTGAGCACGAATATTTTAACGCTAACTATTTTCGTCCTCTGGATGAATTTAAAAAATTTCTACGGGGGTTTTTCTTAGACATAGATGATGTAGACGAGTCTTTAGCGGCCAGAGCTAACCGGCGGTTTAATGCCAAGGCTGCTACCCCGTCTATACGTAGTTTTTCTTCTTTTATTCTTCAACATCAGAATCTCGTAGCGAACAAGCATGCATTGTTTTACCGATTTGATGAAAAAGAAAAACGAGATCAGGCAATTGATCACACCAAGATATTTTTAGGGCTGGTAGATCAAAAATATTTTCACTTATCACAAGAGTACGAACGGTTAACGGCTGATGTTAAACGTTTGGAGCGTCAAAAAGAGACGAACAAGCGAACATCAGATAATTACAGACAGAACGTTGGGCCTGTATTAAGTCAGCTTTACGCTATGATGGGCTTTGAGGAAGAGCCACTATTTTTGCAAACAGTGCTGCGTAATCCACAAGATGCTAAAGATCGGCTCGATAAAATTATTGTGCCCGAAAAAATCAACCATAACTCTGATGCTGTAACTCAAAGATACAACCAATTAAAGTTGGAACGCACTCAAAAGACAGCCGGGCTCAGAAAGCTACAACGACAAGCTGCGTCTATCGACAAGCATATCCAAGAAGAAGAACGTTTTGTTGATAACGTCAGTAAGTTTAGCGCACCAAAACATGTTCACATTTCAGCGTCAGTATGTCCGTTTTGCCACACTGAAAAAAATACACTGCGTGAAAGCGCGGAAAAATTACAGCAAGCTATCATTAAGGTATCGGGAAATCTTGCACAAGCACGACCGATGAAAGCAAAGTTTCAATCGTCTTTAGTTGAAGTTAAGCGAAGCATTGAAATTTTTGACAAGGACTTAACGGTACTAAGCCAGCAAATCGCGGAATTAGAAAAGACAGAAAAGGAGCTAGCTGAACAAAAGAGTCTATATGAGAGCATTCTGATGCAGAAGGCCAAACTATTTGCACTTCTCGATACGCTCAACATGGCAGATGATGCAGAACTTGAAAAGCAAATAGAGGAATTAAAAAAACAGATTAAAGACATTAACAAAGTCCTTAAACAATACGGTGTGCAAAAAGGGCTAGAAAATGCCTCTAAAAAAGTTAGCGAATATATGGCTGAAATCGGAAGCCATTTTGAATTTGAAGCCAGTTATCAGCCTATAAACCTTCATTTTTCATTTGAGACGTTTGATCTCTACCACTTAACACCTAAAGAAGAAAAAATTTATCTCCGATCAATGGGCAGTGGCGCAAACTGGCTCTACACCCATGTAACGCTTTTCTTAGCATTGCACAAATACTTTGCTGAATTAGATGAAAAATGTGCGATACCGTCAATAATATTTTTCGACCAGCCTACACAAGTGTACTTCCCCAATTTTAACAGAGACAACTCTGCGTCTTTTAAAGATCAGAAGAATCAAGAGGCTGAACAACGCAAGAAGTCGGATGTAACACATACGGTTGATGAGGATATTAAGGCGGTAGAGAACCTATTTAGTCAGTTGTCTATTTATTGCAATAAAATGGAACAACGAAATGGCTTTAGCCCACAGATAATTGTGACTGACCACGCAGATGAACTGACATTATCGAATGGGGTTTCATTTGAGTCTTTAGTACATGGAAATAGATGGCGTATGCGAGGATTGATTAATCCAGTACCAGAGTAAGTGAAGCTAATGCGTAATTAATCAGGAACAGCAAAAGAGATAAAGACTTGAAGATGCCAAGATTTCTCGCTACTTCTAATCAGAGTAGGACACTTTTTTTTAGAGGTGTTCCAAGATAAGAATTACGAATAGGGGGGCGGATGTAATCAAGCGGCCCAAAAAAACATCAGGTAAGAATTAAGATATGGGGACTTATAACCCTTGTATGGGTTGTTTACATGGCCGTTAATAAATAATGCATTTCGAATGTTTGATGCAATTGGTATATTTTGAGGTAGCGCCATCAGTAGATATATTTCAAGACAGCGAAACTTCTAAATTGTTCTCTGTTCCTGATTCATTGAAATATAACAGAGTAAGAAGAGTAAATTATCTGCAAGAAAAATTTGATGATTACTTTTGTATTCAAAGCGGACGAAAAATTTTATAGGCGATGCCGTTTCTCGCCAGAATATTTTGAGTTTAAAAATAGAAAAGGAAGAAATGTCTGACAAGAATGAATTAGTTCTAAAACCAATTAATGCGTTTCTCAATGAATCTTTTTTTATCCCAGCTTATCAACGCGGATATAGATGGACTAGGCGTCAAGTAACAGAATTATTGAACGACATAAAAGAATTCCAACAGCAAGCTGAAGATGGCCCAAAAGAAGCGTTTTATTGTCTGCAGCCTATTGTAGTAAAGCCCATCGAGGGCGCTTGGGAGTTGGTCGATGGGCAACAACGATTAACGACTATCTTTATTATTCTTACCTATCTTAAGGATATTTTGTCATTGCTAGGTAAGGAACGCTACAGTCTTGCCTATGAGACGCGCCCTGATAGTGCTTCATTTTTGAAGCATATCGAAGAAAGTCGCGGCGAAGAGAATATTGATTTTTTCCACATCGTTCAAGCTAAGAAAGCAGTGGAAGACTGGTTCAAGGAGCAAGATGGCACTTATAAAATAAAGTTTATCCAAACCTTGCTGAACGGTGACGATACAGGAAAAAACGTCAAGGTGATCTGGTATCAGATTGATGAAAGTCAAAATGCGACCGATGTCTTTACTCGGCTCAATATGGGGAAAATTCCCTTAGTCAATGCTGAGTTGGTAAAGGCTCTGTTTTTAAAATCAAGTAACTTTATTGGTGACGGTAAAGCTGCGCGGCATCTTCAACAACTCAATATCGCACAAGAGTGGGATGCCATTGAGAAGCGCTTGCAGGATGATGCATTTTGGTACTTCATTAGTAATCAGGCAGTCAAGACCAATCGAATTGAGCGTGTATTGGTGCTATCAGCGAGAAATTTAGCTAGCGACGGAATTTTGAATAGTGACAAACTCAAGACCTTCCTTCAATTTAATCGGCTTCTTAGCGATAAAAACGTCAATGTAGTTCAAGAATGGTTGAAGGTAAAGCAGTGTTTCATGACCTTGGAAGAATGGTTTAATGATCGCGCGCTATTCCACATGATTGGTTATTTAGTGTCTCAAGATACATCCATCGAAGAGATCTTTGATCTGAGTTTGTCGAGCGAAACAAAGCAGGCGTTCAAACGGGCGCTTCTTGCGAAAATCTTTAAGAAAACGTTTTTAAGTCGAGATTTTTCAACGGTATCACTTGAAATAATCGAGGATGAGTTAGCACAACTTGAGTACGGGTCTGGCCCTAAGCGCCTTCGGTCAATTCTATTGCTCTTTAACATTGCTAGTCTACAGGCGAATCGAGTCACCAATGCACGCTTCCAGTTTGATAAATACAAACAGGACAATTGGGATATCGAACATATACGCTCAATTAACTCAGAGATGCCATCCCTACGAGAAAAACAAAGAGAATGGGCAAGAAATGTCGTCGACTATATCTCTGAGCGGCAAGATATCGCAATCGAAGATAACGGTACTGAAAAGCATGATGAGGCTATTTCAATACGAGATGCGGCACAGGTGTTGGTTGGTTCGCCCACATTCGATATGGCTCAATTTGAGGCCCTCTACAATCGAGTGATAGCGCTTTATAACCCAGTAAGTGACGACGAGGTCGATAATTCGATCGGTAATTTGACTTTACTGGATAGTTCGACCAACCGTAGTTATAAAAACGCCGTATTTCCAATCAAACGCTCTCGCATTATCGCACTCGATAAAAATGCGACCTTTGTCCCTCTGTGTACTAAGAATGTGTTCTTAAAGTACTACAGCAAACAAGTGGATAAGATGTTGTTCTGGGAAGTCCAAGACAGCATTGACTATCAAAAAGCAATGGGTGAGTTTATTTTTGGTTTCTTTAAGGGTGAAGGAGTATATCAATGAGCCAAGGTAAAAGCCTCACTCTCTATGGTTTGTTTGACGAAATTGATTTCATCATCATTCCTATTCTTCAACGAGATTATGCTCAAGGAAGAAGTGAGGAATTTGAAGTTAGGAATTTGTTTCTCCAATCCTTATATCAGGCCTTGATAACAGAACATGATGGCGCACTCGGAGCGCTTGATTTAGATTTTGTTTACGGTAGTTTCGAAGGCGACGATGCCAAGACTTTTTCAGTACTTGATGGCCAGCAGCGACTGACAAGCCTTTTCTTGCTCCATTGGTTTTTGGCAGTTAAAAGCGATCGCTTAAATGATTTTAAAGAGCGTTTCACCTCGAAAGATGGCCGATCTCGATTCACGTATAAAACTAGGCCGAGTACTACGGAGTTTTTTAACGCTTTGACTTCAAGAGATTTTAAACTCACAGAAACTAAAGTCAGCAGGCAAATTGCCGATGGCCAATGGTTTTACTTATCTTGGCATCAAGATCCAACCGTTCAAGCATGCCTATGTATGTTAGATGCGATTCAAGGTGTTTTCTCTCAATCTACCGAAGATCTTTACGGACGGTTGACCAATACCGTTACTCCCTACATTACGTTCCAGTTCTTAGACCTGCACTCCTTTGGTTTGTCTGATGAGCTCTATATCAAAATGAATGCGCGGGGAAAACCACTAACAGTATTCGAAAATTTCAAAGCAAAGTTCGAGCAGACAATTCAATCATTCGATAAGCCTTGGCCAGTTTACGAGTTGAAATCTGTTGAAGGAAAAGTGAGCGGTCATCAATATTTTGTCAACAAGATCGATACCGATTGGGCGGATCTTTTTTGGCCGTATCGTAATTATTGTTCAAGAGATGACACCTTTGATGATGAGCTGATGAATTTTATTCGTTCAATTATCGCTTTTCGGTACAGCCTAGATCATAGTAATTCCAATGCCAAATTAGAGAACGCAAAAAGAGAACTATTCTCTGGTGCGGGTAGCCTAAGTCAACTGTCTTTAATGAAATATGAAGAACTAGGTTGTTTGACACAAAATGTTGTCATTGAACTGATGGGTACATTGGATCTTATTTACAACGGTGGATTAGTCGGCAATAAGATTCGGCCATATTTGACTGAAAAGTACTATTACTCAGAAGAAGAAAATCTGATCAAAATTCTCTCAAATAATTCTGACTATACCGATAAATTACGCTTCTATGCTTTCTATAGTTATTTATCGACACCAACAAACCAGGTTGATATTAATGAATGGATGCGGGTAATTTATAACCTGACAGAAAACACCGTTATCAATACTTCCGATGATTTCTTCAAGGCGCTCTTCGGAATTGAAAGCCTATGTCACAGCGGTACCCCTATATTGACCGCATTAAAGAATGATCACGACATTAGTGGATTTACTGGTGCTCAAATCGTTGAAGAAAAAATAAAAGCATATCTTTTGCTGAAGTCGAAGATTTGGCGAGATGCTGTATTAAAGCTTGAGCGTCATACTTTCTTTAGAGGGCAGATCGGTTCTATTTTGAACTTTTCTCTGATACTGGAATTCTATCGAAATCATAATCACTGTGATTGGACAAGCGAGCAAGATAAACAGTTCTTTGAGTATTTTAGTAAATACGCGAATTCGGCATCAGCGGTTTTTGGCCTAATTAAAGAGAGTTCAGGTGCTATGGATTATTTTTGGGAAAGAGCGGTATTAAGTAAAGGGGTCTACTTTACAGAAAAATCTAGCGACAGATTTAACTTGTTAAGCACCAGACAGGTAAAGAACAATATTGACCGCGATCACAGTTGGCGTCGATTGTTACGTATAGGTTCTAGAGAGATGGAGGAAAAACAGCGTTTTGTAAAGGCTGTTTTTGATGACGTAGCTTTCGACTGCACGAACGTAAAGCAATCTCTAGCGAAGATTTGTATTGAGGCTATAGCTTCTCCGATTATTGAGGGATGGCGGAATTCTTTAATTCAACATCCAGATTTGTGGCGATATTGTACTCAAGGCTTTATTGTTAAGAACTCCGAGGAAATCGTTTTACTTAGTGAGTCACAAAGAAATCACTATCATAGCGAATTTTATACGAAGGCCTTGGAACTTGAATTAAAGAGATTAAGCATAGAAGGATTGGCTCCGTTGTTCAGCCTGAAATGTAGCGAAGTGAGATCAACTGATGATACAAGCAAACTTTCTCTATCAGGCTCGGTAGTCGGTAATATTAAATGTAAGTTGGTGATATCGAGATTCGCTAGTAAATTTTCTTTCGATTTTCATGCAGAGACTGGATTTACTCTTCCTGACACAATTTGTGCCCTTCTTGACAATCAAGGGTTCCAAAAAAACGATGGAAACTGGCATTTTAGTTATTTGGGACCAGATGAGCGAACTTGGGTTAAAGATCTAGGAGATAAAGTTCTAAATATTTGTGTAGCGATTCGAGGTTTAGGCAATGAGTGATGTAGGCGAGCGTGAACTCGCCACGTAAAATCGAGTCGTGATGTTGGTGCTAACCCAAAATTGACCAGCTGGTTAATATTCGGTGCGCGTCAACAACTACGACATTTCATTTCGCAGATTTTTGGGTTTTTATACAGCTTCGTTAGGTTTTTAAGAGTATTTATGAAAATTTTAGGAATTCGTACCGCACCGCAACAGCTACGTTACGCACTCATTGAGACGGACGGTTACACCTGCACCCTTCTTAATGCTAGCTCGGAGAATTCATTAAAACTCCCAGTAGCAATTACCAAGCCAGAAGACCAATTGAAGTGGGTAAAGGATGAACTTTCAAGAGTCATTCGCCAAAACACCGACATTGAGAAAATTGCACTGAAAGTACCTGAATTTGCTGGCGCGAAGACTGGCTCCTCCCGCTTCGGGGACTATCTAGACTCCATGGTTCTACTTAGTGCCGCTGAATCTGAAATTCCAATAACAACGAAGCTCTACAAGCAAATGGCGACCAAACGAGCCGATGTAAAGCGTCATGCTGAAGAGTGTATTGGCAAGACAGTTACAGCATGGAATGATCAAATGGCTGATGCCATAATTGCAGCTTGGAGTTTGCGAAAATGACATTCAGCCCAGGCACTCAGTTATATAAGTATGTACTGAAGCAAAAGATTGGCGGCGGTCACTTTGGTGAGGTTTGGCTTGCACACGACGCAACACTCTCATCTGATGTCGCGATAAAGTTGTTAGATGAACGTATGGCACCTGCCGCCATAATTCTTAAAGAAGCACAAGTCGGGAACAGACTAAATCATCAGAATGTCGTTAAAGTCCATTACGCCGATGTTGTAGATTTCCTCGGCTCCCGCTTGGTCGTCATTGCAATGGATCATCATCACAATGGATCGATTATCGGACAAGTCAACCCAGGAAACTTCATCACCGCACCGAAGGCATTGTCCTTTGTAATCGACATATTGCGCGGCCTTGAGTATCTTCACGAGCAAAGCTTGTTCCACAATGACATCAAGCCATCAAACATATTACTAGGCTCGCGTGGCGAGGCCTTGTTAACAGATTATGGAATTTCGTGCGTCTCGCCTGGACTCGCGCCAGTGGCCGCGCCCAATGCTTACGTTCTTCATCGCGCACCTGAAACGACAGCGACAAATTCTATATCCGTAACTACAGACATCTATCAAGTAGGCCTAACACTTTACAGACTGCTAAACGGAATCGGCTCCATTAAAGACCTCGTCGCTCGTGTTGGAGTCAGTGAATTTGAAAAGCTCAAAACGCTGGGGAAAGTCCCACCTCCAGAAGAGTATCTACCATTCATCACGCCAGCTGTAAAGCGGATAATCACCAAAGCAACATATCCAGATCCGGCACAGCGTTTCCAGACTGCATTGGAGATGAGGAGAGCACTGGAGAAAATATCACTGTTCGGGTACTGGGATGTTATGGCAACCGGAGAATTCTTCGGCACACTAGCAAACAATATGTACACATATATAACATCCAAGTCCAAAGGCGGTTACGAATTCTCCGCATTCAAGGAAAGCAACAAGACCCATCGAAAAGTTTGTGTCTCGAAGTTCAGCCAAAAGGGCTTAACAGAACGACAAAATAGTGAACTCAAGCGGGACTTTATGTTGGCGGTCGTGAATGGCGAGCTATAACAAAAAAATCTAACTGGCGTTTCAACGCGTACGCCATCACTGGCCATGCCTTCGGCATTTTCATGGACAGTGTTGGTAACCTGTCCTACAACAAAAAGCTTAATCGCTTTACGCTACGAGGGCAAAAGAAAGCAGACACCCAATGGCATTTGTACTGCCTTGTCCACAACATAGAAAAACTAGCGCATCATCGTAACGCGATGTGGTGAAGAATTGTTGTAGCAAATAATACTATATCGTATCTAGTACTTGTTTCTAATCGGCGGTCTATGGCACATTGACGTTTATGAAATTAAATTTTACTCACCCTATGAAAACTTCAAAGGCAACGGCGTTTCGTTTCGCTGATTTTTGGGTTTTTATACAGCTTCGTTATACATTCAATAGCGGGTTTTAAATTTTGTGCGAAAAACTTACTCAAGAGCCAAAAAATTTCTAGTTAAGCTGATACCGTCTGCCGACGCAAAAGCCATTCTAGAAACGTACCTAGAGTTGCCGGACAAAAGCAATGAGCCTGTGCCAATTAGCGAGTTGTTCTCGCGCTTACTTTCCTCGGCTCAAAATGCAAACATGAAAGCCGGCGTCATCGGCGGTTCAATTGGTGGCATAGGCAATCTTGGAAAGGCTCTTTTTTCATTCAATCCCAATAAAGTTGAAAAAGCGTTTGCCAATGATCCAGACAGACTGCTAAAACATATCGTGAAGGTACTCAAGCCTCGTGGGAAAATCAGGAAGACACCACGTAGTATATGGCCGAAATACTGTAAAACGATACTTTCATCTGCTACTTTCTTCGGTCAATTCAAGAACGGGGAAGACTTCTATGATTGGGCAAATCATCTTTACCAAGACCAGAGATCAATGGCTGCGCTACCAATGATCTTAGCTGCTGAAGTAGAGGGAATTGGTTATCCGCTTGCTTGTGATTTTTTAAAAGAGCTTGGGTTTGTGGATTATGGAAAACCCGATGTTCACGTTATTGAAATATTCGTTGGTATCGGCTTGTGTGAGAAAGGTGCAAGTCCTTACCAGGTTCAGAAGATCATTTCGCAAATTGCGAGCGCAGCAGGAGTCTCTTCATACAATGTTGATAAGTTGTTTTGGCTCATAGGAAGTGGTAAGTTTTACAATCACCCGGATCTTGGCAATGGCGGACTTATTGGTCGTAACAAAGAGAAATTCATTGCTGAGTTCAATCCATGAACTTCCCCTATTTTAGTGGACACTACTATATTCCAGTCCAAATATTTGGACTGGAAAACTAATCCAATCATTCCTTAAGGGAGGGACGGCGCGTTTCATTGTTAGGAGCCATATCATCTTCAAATTTCACTGGACATTAACTGTCATATGAGTTCAAATTTTGGAAGGCAGTTATCCGCCAATAGCAGACCTTTACGCGAAAATAGTCCAATGAGCGAAGATGAAAATGCATTAGAAGAACGCCTCGTCCAAATGGTACGTTCTAATCCGTCATTGATGGAGCTATTGCGTGCGGCAAGGAGCCTGAAGCTGAAATCCTGGTGTATCGGCGCTGGTGCAGTGAGGTCACTGGTGTGGGATAAGTTACATGGATTTACTACGCCCTCTCACATTGATGACGTGGATGTCGTGTATTACGATGAAACCGCTGGCGCCGAACGGGACTCTGAACTGGCAAAGCAGCTCTTGGAATTCGCTCCCTCGGCCTGCTGGGAAGTAACGAACCAGGCTCAGGTACATGAATGGTTCTTGGCCGCGCGCTCGGAAGTGGTGCAGCCCTTGCGCTCGTTAGAAGATGGAATTGCAACATGGCCTGAATATGCCACTTGCGTAGGTGTCAGACTGAGCTTGGACGATACTATCGAGGTCGTTGCGCCGCACGGCTTGGAGGATTTGTTTCATTTGCGTGTTAGGCACAATCCAATTCGAGCCAGTGCCGCTGTATTCAAGGAGCGTGTAACATCAAAACGATTTACTGAACGGTGGCCGATGCTTTCCATAGTTCCAGGTGGACCGCGGTACTGTGCCGCTGCCGGCCAGGAGCAGACGTTGGCTGACGATTGGTGATGAGTTGCACTTCTTAGGCACCTTGACAATGCGGATTTTTTAGATTTAAATATTAACGAATTAGTTAATGGTTGAATCTATGAGCCTCGACAGGACCTTTGAAGCCTTAGCATCCGCACCTCGTCGGAGAATCCTCGCTTACTTGGCGGAAGCTGAGCTGTCCACTTCGGAATTGGCTACTCGCTTTGAGATGAGTGCTCCTGCGATTTCGCGCCACCTCTCAATTCTTGAAAGTGCCGGCCTCGTCACAAGCGAGCGCAAAGGGCAATTCGTGTATTACAAGCTCAATGGCGAGAACCTTGTCAACACACTTACAGGCTATGTCTTTGAAATCTGCCCGGTGGCGGGCCCACTGAAGCGAGAATCGCGCGAGATTGCAGCAAAGCGAAAATCCAATTAGGAGGCGTCGATGTCATTTCTTCCGCAAAGTCTCATGCATCATCGTGCAAAAGCTACATCGCATGCGAGTGTTACTGAAGGTGAAGTACGGTATGCACCGATGAAGTCGCTTTGGTTCACTGGAATGCTGCTCGGTGCAGTGATTGGCGGCATGATGACATTTACCTGGCCCGCGTTTGCGGTGTTTGTCTTGCTAACCGGGATCGTCTTGTTGTTCGGTCATTCGCTCGGCAGTCATCGCAAGTTGATTCACAATAGTTTTGAATGTCCCAAATGGCTTGAATACATTTTGGTCTATTGTGGCGTTCAAGTTGGTTTGGCCGGACCGCTTGGACTGCTCCGACAACATGAACTCCGTGACTACGCTCAAAGACTGCCAAACTGCCACGACTATCTGCGCCATGGACGCCCACTATTGGTAGACGCGTGGTGGCAATTGCATTGCGAGCTTCGACTTCAGAATCCACCCGAGATACAGATTGAGCCGGAGACCGCAGATAACCGCCTCTATCAGTTCCTTGAGCGCAGTTGGATGTTGCAGCAAGTGCCGCCTGCACTAATTTTGTTCGTTATTGGTGGTTGGGGCTTCGTATTCTGGGGTGTTTGCGCGCGAGTGCTGGCTGGTGTTGGCGGTCACTGGTTGATTGGATATTTCGCTCACAACCACGGAGGAATGCATGTTGAAGTCCAAGGTGCTGCAGTTCAAGGAAAGAATATCCGCTTTGTGTCGTTATTGACGATGGGAGAATGCTGGCACAACAATCATCATGCTTATCCGGGTTCAGCAAAACTTGGGCTGGACCGCGGAGAGTGGGATCCCGGTTGGTGGGTCTTGATGGGGTTGCGGAAACTTGGATTGGTTTGGCGAATTCGGTTGCCTTCCGATTTGCCCACACGTCCGGAACTTCAACCAGTAACACCCAGTAAACCTGAATCGTCTTCGTGCTGCTTCACGAGGCTGCTTGCGGCATTTAGCCATTAACTAGTTTGAGTGGCGTTCATTTGAATTGACATGGTCTCAGTAGCTTTGTCGGTTTTGAAGAGGTTGCGGCATAACCCTGTGTGACAAAGTGTGAGCATTTCTAACATGCAAGATGCTACTCTTTATTACTTGGCTCGTAGCGGCCAGTAACAGACTGTCGCGAGCAGTGAGCCACATCGTGCAATGAGGAACTTGAGTCCTCAAACAAAACCAATTTTTAACGCCACTATGCGCCAACAGATACGTAATGAATTTTCTGCCATCATTCCTTTCGACGACTTGGAACAAGCTCACATTGCTGACGCAATAGCGTGGGTAGATTCAGGAGCTGAACTTTGCCGAATCGCCAAACCTGCTGTTCCGCCGAAGCATCTTGTCTCGTATTTTGTTGTAGTAGATGTTGGACATGTCTTGTTGGTCGACCATAGGAACGCGCAACTTTGGTTGCCAACGGGTGGGCATGTTGAACAAGGAGAACATCCCCGCACGACGGTAGTTCGCGAATTGGCGGAGGAACTTGGCTTCGCGGCCTCACATATAATTGCCGAGCCGCTCATGCTGACCACGACGACGACTGTAGGTCTAACGGCAGGTCATACCGATGTTTCACTTTGGTATGTCGTCAGAGTCAATCGCAATCAGGAAATGAGCTTCGATGAGCAAGAATTCAACGAGGTGCGTTGGTTTTCATACGATGATGTTCCTCTCGGTAGAACCGACCCGCATATGCATCGTTTTCTTGAAAAGCTTCGCGCGAAAAAATATTAAAAGGTGCATGACGGCCAAGTGCCGCCGTTGAATGTTTTAATCTAATACTAAAATCTATGCGTTTCCTTCATGATTCCTGGATTTATCTTTGATATTGTTGTGAAAGCCGTCGGTGAAGTGGTTGGCTATGCACATTGATTGACCCAAAACGGCAACAGGAGGTCACTCGACACTAATTTGAGCCTGCCTACTCAAATCCATGAAATACAAAACATTCCGTATTTTGAACGTTTAATTTGCGAGAAAACATGCCTGAATACACTACAGATGAATTGAAAGAGCAACGCAGGGAAATACTTAATGAAAATATAGGGCGGTATAAATTCCTTCGTGCCAATCGTCTTGACGGTCTGAGTCAGGAAGAGATATGGATGTCAGACCCCAAAAAATTTAATGATCCTTTTGATCTTAATTTTAATATTGAAGATTTAATCTATCGTGGCCCATTTCAAAATGAACAAAAGTTGCGTAGAGCATTCGCAGAAATCTTTCTGGAAAACTCAGAAATAACAAACCATTGGTTCTATGACGATTATTTTGTTGAGACGTTAAAAAATTGGATTGATGGGCATGCGCTTTCGATAGAAATAATCGAGGCTTTTAAACTTCGCCTATCGGCGTTCGGCGTATCGTGCTTTGCTCAGGACTGGGATGTTCCTCTGATGTGGTCGCATTACACAGATAGTCATAAGGGAATCTGTGTTGAATACGCCGTCAATCAAATGAAATTCGCTCGAGCTAGAGAAAATCTGACTTTTGGACAATACAATGTCCGTTACACGACGGATGTCCCGACGACTTGCGTAAGCGAGCTACTTTTTACTCCACATCGGGTTTTGGGAAATGTTATTGCAACGAAGCATGCCGATTGGTCATATGAAAGAGAATGGCGCTTAGTACATTTTACCGACAAGGAAAACCACGTACCGATGCCCAAGCATATGCAAATCTCAGCATTGATAGTCGGACTGAATTTCGACATGGCAGAAATTGAGACCGTAATATCAAAGGCGGCTTGCTTGAAAGTACCAGCTTACAAAACTGTTAGAGGACACGGTCGAATGCTGTTGCAATCGCTATAGGTCAACGCATTTAGTTAGAAAATCACAGTAACTGTATAAGCCTCAAGCGCGATGCATGCGAATGTCCGCTTAGGGGCGTAAGCAGACATTACTACTTTGAGAGGTTTAACTATGATAGGTCAATCGTTGAAGTGAGGTTAATATTGAGCGTTTTGCTAGCTTAATTTCATTAGGAATCTAAATTTGCTGTGCATTTGAGCGAAAAACGCTATTTAGACGACGTAAAGTTAATAGCAATGAATTTCTGCTGAATCCAAGTCAGGTAACTGACATCGTTAAAAACTCAAGTTAGAAAATTTTCTAAAATTTGAGAGTCTCTAATCTGCAACAAATTTGAAGAGATAAAAAATAAATCTGGGTTGTGCATGCGATCAAGATTGTCCTATTGCTGATAAGGCAAAGTGTAAAGAATTTGATGCATTTTCAGTTTAAAATACACAAAATATAGTTTGAAAATATAAGCATTTAAAAATTTTATTATTTAAAATCAAGATGTTATTTGAAATTAAAATTTACAAAACGGCTAACAGGTGTACATAACCCTTTTAGCGAGAACTTTCTTTAATTTGTAATTAATAAGCCCGTACGTCAATGACTGCGGGCTTTTTTCTTATTTACATTTTTTTGATCATTGTTTGATTTTTGCATTACCTAGTAAGCTGAAATGTAAACAAGAAAAGACGTAGTTGTATTATGCGTTTTTCAAAAAATGTATATTTCCAGAAGTAGAT
>Ga0209913_1000574_pt1 | contig 29474 bp, 20 predicted proteins | sample PersoiDNA2013203_FD_185805 | JGI IMG/M metagenome (GOLD analysis project Ga0209913, IMG submission 185805) | Permafrost soil microbial communities from the Arctic, to analyse light accelerated degradation of dissolved organic matter (DOM) -... | ecosystem: Environmental > Terrestrial > Soil >... | reverse complement strand
GCGAGGCGGTTGCGGTCGCGGCAGGTCATCTGCATGATCGCCTCGACGCCGTTCTGCTGCGCGGTGTAGCCCGATGCCATGGAGCAGACGCGGACCACGGCCGTCTGGTTGTCGGTGATGTTGACGGCGTCGACGTAACCCTTGAGGAGCTTGGCCTTCTCTTCGATGACGGTGACGTCGGCGCCCTTGGGCGGGCCGCACTCGCCGGTGACCGCGAACTTGCCTTCGCTGAGGATCTTCTCGAGGTTGCTGCCAGCCTTGTACTCAGTGGCGGTCATACCGGCTTCGCCTCCTCACGCACCATCTTGCGGGGGCCGCCGGAGCTGCTCTTGCTCCAGTTCTTCGGCGGCCGGTTGACGAACATCAGCTCTTCACGGCCCTGGGCCTTGAGGCGTTCCCAGATGAGGGCCCAGGCGCAGTCGATGTCTTCTTTCTCGGGGGTGGTGACCTCGCACTTGCCGTCGTGCGAGCCGCCGCAGGGGCCGTTCATCAGGCTCTTGCTGCAGCGCACGACCGGGCAGATGCCGGCCGTCTCGCCGATCACGCACTCGCCGCAGGCGCCGCAGCGCTCGAGCCACACGGCGTGCTCCTGCGGCATGCCCAGCATGTTGGTATTGACGGCGGGCATGACGAGCTTGGGGGCGAACTTCTCGGCGAGGCTCTGGATGCCGATGCCGCAGGCCATGCTGAGCACAACGTCGGCCTGCTCGATCTTCTCGGCGATCATGTCGAGGTACTCCCACTCGCACTGGCGGATGGCGGCCGTGTGCTCGACCTCGACCGCACGGCCTTCTTGCTCGGCCTTGATACGCAGTTCGCTGGCCAGGATCTCGGCTTCCTTCTCGCCGCCGGTGAGGCAGATGGCGACGCAGGTGTCGCAGCCTGCGACCAGGATCTTCTTCTTGTCGCCGACGAGCTCCAGGATCTCGTCGAGGGGTTTGCGTTCGGCGGTGATCATTCTGCGTGTCCTTCCTCAACGGTGACCGCGACGGACGACTCTGCTTGATCGGGCATGGCCACGCCGCCGAGCGCTTCGCGGGCGGCGGCGTGCGGGCTCACGCCCTCGCGTTTCACGGGGTTAGGGCCGAGCTGCTTGATGAGCTCGGTGAACTCGGTGGCGACCTCGGCGAACTTGGCGCCCATGGCCGACGACATGTTGAACATCTCGACGCGCTCCGGCTCAATACCGAGCTCGGCGAGCAGGTCCTTGACGTGGTCGACGCGCTTGCGCGCCCAGAGGTTGCCCTTGAGGTAGTGGCACTCGCCCTCCATGCAGCCGGCTGCGTACACGCCGTCGGCGCCGGCCTCGATGGCCCTCAGCAGGTGGATGACCTCGAGCTTGCCGGTGCAGGGCAGCTTGATCATGCGAATGTTGGTGGGGTACTGCAGGCGCATGCTGCCGGCCAGGTCGGCGGCGGCGTAGGCGCAGTAGTGACAGGCGAACACGATAATCTCGGGCTCGAAGTCCGGATCGACGAACTTCTTGGGCGCGGCGGCCTCGGCGGCTTCGGGCACGGCCATCTCAGCTCACCTCCATGAAGAGCGCCTCTTCTTTGGCGAAGATCTGCGCGTCGGTGTAGTGGTGCAGGGTGATGGCCTTCACGGGGCACTCGCTGACGCAGATCCCGCAGCCCTGGCAGGCGGCCGCCTCGATCTTGGCCTTCTTGGTCTCCATGTCGATGATCGGCACCTCGTAGGGGCAGATGCGCACGCACGTGAGGCAGGCTGCGCATTTGTCCTCGTCGACCTCGGCGACGACGCCGCCGGCCTTGATGACGGGCTTGGCCAGGATGGTGGCGGCCCGCCCCGCGGCGGCGTAGGCCTGGCTGATCGTCTCCTCGATGCCCTTGGGGTAGTGGGCGGAGCCGCAGAGGAAGAGGCCCTCGCTGGCGAAGTCGACGGGGCGCAGCTTGACATGAGCCTCGAGGTAGAAGCCGTCGCCGGTGAGCGGCACCTTGAGCAGTTTGCTGAGCTCGCTGCCACCCTCGGCCGCAATGGCCGGCGTGGCCAGCACGAGCAGGTCGAGCGCCGTCTCGACGTCGCGCCGCAGGTACGGGTCGCGGTAGGCGACCGACACGGAACCGTTGGCGCTCACCTGCGGCAGGCTGTCGTTGTCGTAGCGCGTGAAGATGACGCCGAGCTCACGCGCCTTGGTGTAGTACTCCTCCAGCAGGCCGAAGGTGCGGATCTCCTTGAACCACACGTACACCGGCCGCCGCGGGTCTTGCTCCTTGAGCCTGATGGCGTTCTTGATGCTCTGCTGGCAGCAGGTGCGCGAACAGTAGGGGTGGCTGTCGTCGAGCGAGCCGGCGCAGAGCACGAAGCCCACCGACTTGACGTCCTTGAGGGCCGGGTCGTCTTCCTTGAGCATGCGCTCCAGGTCGAGCCCGGTGATCACCTTCTGGCTTTCGCCGAGGCCGTAGAGCTCGGGGCGGTCTTCGCGCGAGCCCGTGGCCACCACGACGACGCCGTGATCGACCGGCGTGCGCTTGCCGTCCTTCTCCTTGATGACGCTCGAGAAGTTGCCGATGAAGCCGTGGAAGTCGGCGAGCTCGGCCTCGAGGTGGATCTTGACGTTGGGGTTGTCGACGAGCTTCTGCTCGAGCTGCTTGACGAGCTCGGTGGGGTCGTTGCCCTTGATGGTGTCGCCGAGCTCGAGCACGAGACCGCCGAGCTTGTCGCTGCGCTCGACGAGGTGCGTCTCGTGACCCATGTCGCCGAACGCGTTGGCGGTGGTCATGCCGGCGACGCCGCCGCCGATGACCACGGCCGCGTGCGTGAGCGGCACGTCGATCTTGAACAGCGGCTCGAGCAGGCGGGCGCGGGCGACCGACATCCTCACGAGGTCCCGCGCCTTGCCCGTGGCCTTGGCGTGCTCGAGGTTGTGCACCCAGCTCGCCTGGTCACGGATGTTGGCCATCTCGAAGAGGAACGGGTTGAGCCCGGCCTCGCGCAGGGTGTCCTGGAAGATGGGCTCGTGGGTGCGCGGCGTGCAGCTCGCCACCACCACGCGGTTGAGCTGGTGCTCCTCGATCTTCTCGCGGATCAGCGAGAGGCTGTCGCTGGAGCACGAGTACAGGGTGTCGGTGGCGTATTCCACGCCGGGCAACGTCTGCGCGTACTCGGCGACGTTCTCGACGTCGATGACCCCGGCGATGTTGCTGCCGCAGTGGCAGACGAAGACGCCCACGCGCGGTTCCTCGCCGCTGACGTCGCGCTCGGTCGGGTACTCCCTGTCGACGGTGAGCGTGCCGCGCGAATCGGCCAGGCCGGTCATGGCCTGGGCCGCGGCGCCCGAGGCCTGGGCGACCGAGTCGGGGATGTCCTTGGGCTCGCCGAACGGGCCGGCCACGAAGACGCCCTTGCGGCTGGTGGCGAGCGGCTCGAACTCGTGCAGCTCGCAGAAGCCGTGGCGGTTGAGGGCGACGCCGAGGTGGCCGGCCGCCTCCTGCGCCTTGCGCGCAGGCTCCAGGCCGACCGAGAGCACCACCATGTCGTAGCGGCTCTCGTGCAGCTTGCCGCCCTCGTCCTCCCAGTTGATGAACAGGTCGTCCGAGAGGGGGTCTTCCTTGACGTAGCTGGGCCGCGAACGGATGAACTTCACGCCCTTGTCCAGGGCGCGCTGGTAGAAGGCGTCGAAGCCCTTGCCCTGGGCGCGCATGTCCATGAGGAAGACCTCGGGCTCGCACTCGGGCACGTGGTCGATGGTGAGCATGGCCTGCTTGTTGGCGTACATGCAGCACACGCTGGAGCAGTACTCGTGCTCCTGGTCGCGCGAGCCCACGCACTGGATGAAGGCGACCTTCTTGGGGTGCGCCCCGTCGGACGGGCGCTTGACGTCGCCGATCGTCGGGCCGGAGGCGCTCAGCATGCGCTCGTACTCGAGCGCCGAGAGCACGTTGGGGTACCGCTTGTAGCCGTACTCGCTCTTGGCGCCGGGGTCGTAAGGGTCATAGCCCGTCGCCATCACCACGGCGCCGACATCCAGATCCATCTCCTTGTCGCGCTCGCCGTGCAGCAGGGCGCCGGGCCCGCAGGCGCGCACGCACTCCATGCATTCTGAGCAGACGGCGCACTGCAGGCAGCGCTTGGCTTCGGCGATCGCTTGCTCTTCGGTGAAGCCCTGGCGCACTTCGACCCAGCTACGGCGGCGCTCGGCGCCATCGTGCATAGGCATCTCGGCGCGTGGCTGCGAGGCGGTCTTGGCGAGGACCGCGTCGTCTGGCTTAGCCTCGGGGAGCGGATCACCCCAGAGGCTCACGAGCTGCTCGCCGCGCAGGTGATTGTGGATGCTCGCGGCGCCCTTGCGGCCGGCGGCGATCGCCTCGATGGCGGTCAGCGGGCCGGTGGGGGCCACGTCGCCGCCGGCGAACACGGCCGGATGGGCGGTGGCCAGCGTATCGGGCTCGGTCTTGACCGCGTTCCATTTGATCTCGACGTCGTCGAGACCCTTGGCGAAGTCGTCGACGAGCGCCTGGCCGATGGCGAAGATGACCGTATCGCAGGCGATCTCGAAGAAAGCGTCGGCGATGGGCTCGGGACGCCGGCGCCCCTGTTCGTCGGGCTCGCCGAGCTCGCAGCGCTGCAGTTTGATGGCGCTCACCTTGCCGGCGCTGCCGATGATCTCGACCGGGGCGACGAGGTACTCGATCTTGATCTGCTCGTCGAGGCCCTCTTCGACCTCTTCTGACGAAGCCGGCATCTCGTCGCGCGTGCGGCGATAGGCGATGGTGACCTCGGGGGCCTTGCCGTTGATCGAGGTGAGCCGCGCGGCGCTGCGCGCCGTGTCGAAGGCCACGTCGCCGCCGCCGATGACGACCACACGGTCGCCGACCGGCATGGGCTGGCCGAGGTTGAGCTCGCGCAGGAACTCGACCGCCTTGAGGCAGCCGTCGAGGTCGTCGCCCTTGGCCGGCGCCGGGGCGCTGGCGTGCAGGCCGGGGGCCAGGAAGACGGCCTGGTAGCCGTCGGCCAGCAGGCCGTCGACGGTGAAGTCGACGCCGCAGCGCTGGCTGAGGCGCAGGTCGACGCCCAGGGCGCAGATCTGGTCGATCTCGCGCTGCAAGACGTCTGGCGGCATGCGATGGTCGGGGATGCCGACGCGCAGCATGCCGCCGGCCACCGGCAGCGCCTCGAAGACCGTGGTGGCGTAGCCGTACTGGGCCAGGTCGCGAGCGCAGCTCAGGCCGGCCGGGCCGCCGCCGATGATGGCGACCTTCTCGTCGAATGTGACCGGCAGCTTCTCGGGCAGGTCGGCCGGGGCGCCGTGATCGCAGGCGAAGCGCTTGAGGCTGGCGATGGAGATGGCTTCGTCGACCGAGCCGCGCGTGCAGGCCGTCTCGCAGGGGTGGGCGCAGACGCGCCCGCACACCGAGGGGAAGGGGTTGGGCTCGGCGGCGACGCGGTAGGCATCTTCAAAGCGACCCTCGGCGATGAGGGCGATATAGCCCTGGGCCGAGGTCTCGACCGGGCAGTTGCTCTTGCAGGGGGCGTAGCCCTTCTTGTCGACGGCGTAGGTGTCGGGGATCGCCTGGGGGTAGAGCTTGTAGATGGCTTTGCGCCCGCCGAGGCCTTCGTTGTACTGGTCGGGGACCTTGACGGGGCACACGGGGGCGCACTCGCCGCAGCTCGTGCACAGGTCGGGGTCCACGAACCGCGCGTGGTGGTACACCTTGGCCTTGAAGCCCCCGGGCTCGCCCTCGAGGCCGGTGAGTTCCGAGTTGGTGATGATATCGATGTTGAGGTGCCGGCCGGCTTCGACCAGCTTCGGCGCCAACGTACACATCGAACAGTCGTTGGTGGGGAAGGTCTTGTCGAGCTGCGCCATGTGGCCGCCGAGGGCTGGCGCTTTCTCGACCAGATAGACCTTGTACCCCCCTTCGGCCAGATCGAGGGAACACTGGATGCCGGCGACGCCTCCGCCCAGCACGAGGGCAGCGCCGGTGGACTTTGGGGGTGTGCCCGACATACGCACTCCTTCGACAGAATCGCGGCAGGCCTAGGATCAGTGGGTGAAAGCAGACTCAGCGTCCCACGTGGGGACCCGGCGATTATACCTGTTCGATTGTGCGCGCGTCCACACGCGCCTCGCGCGCGCGAGGCTTCGTCAAGCGCCGGACACCGTGATCGCCGGCGTGTCGGTTCCGCGGCCGGCCTGTTTGTTCCGTGCCCCGGACGGGAACACTCGTGAAAAGTACTTGACCACACAAGGAAAGGATTTCTCATGACAGCGCAGCAGACGATCCTCGTCGCCGGGGCCACGGGTCAGCAGGGCGGCGCCGTCGTGCGGCATCTTCGTGACGACGGCTTCGCGGTGCGCGCGCTGACGCGCGACCCCGACGGCGACAAGGCGCGGGTGCTCCGTGCGGGCGGCGTCGAGGTCGTGCGCGCCGACCTCACCGATCGCGCCTCGCTGGACCCGGCGCTCGAGGGCGTGCACGGCGTGTTTAGCATGGCCACGCCGTACGAGCGGGGCGTGGAATCCGAGGTGCGGCAGGGCAAGACGCTCGGCGACGCCGCCAGGGCGGCCGGCGTGCAGCACTACGTCTACTCGTCCGTCGGCGGCGCCGAGCGTCAGAGCGGCGTGCCGCACTTCGAGACCAAGTGGCAGGTCGAGGAGCATCTGCGCTCGCTCGACCTCCCCTTGACGATCGTGCGTCCCGTCTACTTCTTCGAGAACTTCGGGGCCGGGGCGCTCCAGCCGCAGGAAGGCGGCGAGGGCTACACGCTCGCCATGCCCATGTCGCCGGACACGACGCTGCAGGGCGTCGCCGTGGACGACATCGGCGCCTTCGTGGCCAAGGCCTTCGCGGCGCCGGCCGCATGGGCCGACAGGGAGTTCGAGCTGGCCGGCGACGAGCACGCCCTGGCCGAGTACGCCGCGGCCATCGGCCGCGACATCGGCGTGCCCGTGGGCTACTTCCAGGTGTCCTGGGAGACGTCGAAAGAGCAGAACGAGGACATCTATCTCATGTACCGGTTCTTCGAACGCGAGGGCTACCAGGCCGACATCGCGGCGCTGCGCGCCGAGTACCCCGGCCTGCGCGATTTCGAGCAGTGGCTCGCCGAGGGCGGCCTGGGCCATCTGCGCAAGGCCGCCTGACGCGCCTGCCGTCCTGCCGGAGAGGGCGCGAGCTACTTTTCGCTGGGCATGCGGAGAGTCGCCGTCATGCGTCAACCGCCACGGCGTCGCCGCCGCTGTGCTTGGCGGCGTAGAGCGCTTCGTCGGCGCGCCGCAGCAGGTCGTCGGGGAGCTCGTCGGGCGTCCACTGCGCGCCGCCGCCGCTGACCGTGACGCCGCGCTGCTCAAGCGCGGCGCAGGAGCGCACCGCCGCCAGCAGCCGCTCGACGAGCCCGCCTGCTCCGCTCAGGTCGATGCCCGGCAGGAGCAGGCTGAACTCGTCGCCGCCGAGCCTGCCCGGCAGGTCCTCGACGCGGCATAGGGCGCCGAGGAGCGCGGCGAAGTTCGTGAGCACCTCGTCGCCGGCCTCGTGACCCGCGCTGTCGTTGACGCGCTTGAGGCCGTCGAGATCGAGGCTTACGAGAGCCAGGGGGCTACCGTGACGCCGCGCCAGCGAGACCGCCTTCTCAAGGGACTCATAGAAACAGCGCCGGTTGGCGAGGCCGGTGAGATCATCTATGGCGGCGATGCGGGTGATGGCCTCGTTTGCCTGCTGGAGTTCCGCAGTTCGTTCGTCTACGCGCCGCTCAAGCCCGAGCCGTTCAGTCTCAAGCTCCTCTTCGGTTTTCATCCGGAGCATGATCTCCCGGAAGATCATGTACACACCGACGCAGACGGTGATGTACCCGAGCGCCCGGACGATGATCATCTCCGTTTCAAGGGCTGTTTTCAGGCCAAGGAGGGTCGCCGCGTGCGAAACACCGAACAGGAAGAATGCGGCACCAATGTAGAGCGGGGTTGCAGAACGGATCTTCAAGCACCCGATGATGCTCATTATCACGATCAGGATGCAGAGTATGAGATTGACCAGCGTGACGGGATCAAAGAGCAGATGCATGGGTACACTTCCTTAGCCGGGCACAAGGAGAATGTGATGCCTTGGCTTCCGGCTGGGGCTCGTCGTGGTCTTTCTCAGGGTCTCACATGTTATGAACACTTTACTAGGGCATGTGTCAATTTGCGGCGGCCCTGGGACTCGTAAGGACCTGGAGCAGCGTCCTCACCATTTACCTGCAGATCAATGACTTCCTGGGATGCCCTGTGACTGCCCGGGGCAAGCTCGAGGGCCTTTGCACGGCGGAGGTCAGGGGTTCGACTCCCCTGCGGTCCACCACTGATTCGCAGGGAAATCGTGCCCCACGAGCCCTCCGCGAGGCTTCCAGACAACCCCGTTGCAACCATTCTGCAACCCAAATCCGTGCGTCCAGGTGGTAGTCGATGGGGCCCCATGGGACTCGCTGGCACACAACGGCGGCCTCGTCGGCGGCCGGAAGTGGCAGCATCTGGTAATCTGTGCGCCGCACCCCTTTTCCCATTGTCTACATCAGCGTGCGCCGAAGGGTGGTCGATACCATGGGTGTGAAGGAACAGTACCGCGACTACGTCATGACCGGGTTCGTGAAGCGCGTCGAGCCGGTGGTCGCCGACCACGGCGACGGAGCCCTGCTCTACGACGCCGACGGCACCGAGTACATCGACTGCTTCGCCGGCATCAGCGTCACCAACGCCGGCCACCACAACACGAAGATCCTCGCGGCCGCCAAGGCGCAGGCCGACAAGCTCGTGCACGCCTGCTCCTACGTCTACCACGTCGCGTCGGTCGGCGCCCTCGCCGAGAAGCTCGCGATGGTCACCCCCGGCGCCCTGCAGAAGAGCTTCTTCGGCAACGGCGGCGCCGAGGCCATCGAGGGCGCCTTCCGCCTCGCCAAGCGCTACAGCGGCAGGAACGAGTTCGTGGCCCTCGAGTCGAGCTTCCACGGGCGCTCCTACGCCACCCTCTCGGTGACCGGCAACTCGGGCCGCAAGAAGGGCGGCGGCCCCTACATGCCGGGCGTCGCCTTCGCCCCCACCCCGTACTGCTACCGCTGCTTCGCCGAGACCACCCCGGACAAGTGCGACCTGCTCTGCGCGCGCCGCGTCGGCGAGGTCATCCGCCTGCACCTCTCGGGCAACGTCTGCGCCTTCATCGCCGAGCCGGTGATGGGCGAGGGCGGCATCATCACGCCGCCCGACGACTACTTCAAGCGCGTCAAGGAGATCCTCGACGAGGAGGGCGTGCTGTTCATCGCCGACGAGGTGCAGAGCGGCTTCGGGCGCACCGGCAAGATGTTCGCCATCGAGCACTACGGCGTCGAGCCCGACATCATCACCATGGCCAAGGGCATCGCCGACGGCTGGCCGCTCTCCGCCTTCATCGCGCGGCCCGAGATCGCCGACGCCTTCCAGCTCGGCGACCACCTGTCCACCTTCGGCGGCAACCCCGTCTCCTGCGCCGCCTCGCTGGCCAACATCGAGTTCATGGAAGAGACCGGGCTCGTCGAGCAGTCGGCCAGGAAGGGCGCCGCGCTCAAGGCGCGCTTCGAGGAGCTGCAGCAGGCGCAGCCGCTGATCGGCGAGGTGCGCGGCAAGGGCCTCATGATCGGCGTCGAACTGGTCGCCGACCAGCAGACCAAGGCCTACGGCACGGCCGCCGCCGGCTTCGTGCGCCAGTACTGCCTCGAGCACAACCTGCTCATCGGCGTGGGCGGCAACTTCGGCAGCGTGCTGCGCATCCAGCCGCCGCTGGTGATCAGCGACGCGCAGCTCGAGACCGTGTTCGCGACCGTCGCCGACGGGCTCGCGGCGTTCGCCAAGAGCTGAGCCGCCGAGGGCCGCGAGGCCCGCCGCCCCTCGCGCGTGCCGGGCAGAGGCGGCGCCCGTCCGGTAGCCGCGCGGTCGGGCGGGCGGCGCCCGCCCCTCACCGGCCCGCCGCATGCGCCGCCGTCCGCAAGGGTAGACAGGTTGCGTGGCGAAGCTTCACCCGTCGGCCGACAGGGGGTTACGTATGAGCAGTACACAGCAGCCGCAGCCGCAGGCTGTCAGGGGGCAGGGCAAGCCTCAAGGCCAGGGAATGGGCAGACTCATCGCCGCCGGCGTGGTCGCGGTGCTGCTCCTCGTCTTGATCCTGCAGAACAGCAAGGAATCCTGGCGCTTTCACTTCTTCTTCTGGTGGTTCTCTCTGCCGGCCTGGCTCATGCTGGTCCTGGTGCTCGTGGTGGGCTTCCTGATCGGGATGGTGTTGAGCGCGCTGCTGAGGCGTCGCAAGAAAAGGGAGCTGCGCCGCCGCGCGCAGAGCGCGTGAGCTGAGTCAGAGGACGGCGGGCGGCTCCGCGCCGTACCCGCCGCCACCCGGCGTCTCGACGATGAGGACGTCGCCGGGCCGCATCGCTGCCTGGGCTACGCCGGGCAGCTCCTCCACCGTACCGTCGGCGCGCTCGATCGCGTTGCGGCCAAGCGCGCCGGGGAGGCCGCCGGCGAGCCCGTAGGGCGCCACCCGGCGGCTGCTCGAGACGATCGCCGCGGTGAGCGCCTCCAGAAAACGCAGGCGTCGCATCACGCCGTCCCCACCGCGGTGCGCGCCGCCGCCGCCGCTGCCGCGCCGCACCGCGAACTCGTCGACCCGCACGGGGTACCGCCACTCCAGAACCTCAGGGTCTGTGAGTCGCGAGTTGGTCATGTGCGTGTGCACGGCGCTGCAGCCGTCCCACGTGGGGCCAGCCCCGGCGCCTCCGCAGATCGTCTCGTAGTACTGGTAGCGCTCGTCGCCGAACGTCAGGTTGTTCATCGTGCCCTGCGACGCCGCGACCACGCCCAGCGCGCCGAACAGGGCGGCGGTGACGGCCTGTGACGTCTCCACGTTGCCGGCCGCGACCGCGGCGGGGAAGACCGGGTCGAGCATGGAGCCCGGCGGCACGACGATGCGCAGCGGTTTGAGGCAGCCGGCGTTGAGCGGGATGTCGGCGTCGACGAGGGTACGGAACACGTAGAGCACGGCCGCCGCGCACACGGCGGCCGGCGCGTTGAAGTTGTCGGGCCGCTGCGGCGACGTGCCCGTGAAGTCGACCGTGGCGCTGCGCGTCCGCCGGTCTACGGTCACGTCGACGGCGACCACGCTGCCGTCGTCCATCTCCTGGCGGAACGAGCCGTCGCCGAGGCGGTCGATGACCCGGCGCACGGCCTCCTCGGCGTTGTCCTGGACGTGTTGCATGTATGCCGTGACGACCGGGAGGCCGAACTCGGCGACCATCCGCGCCAGTTCGGCGGCGCCGCGCGCGTTGGCCGCCACCTGGGCGCGCAGGTCGGCGAGGTTCTGGGCGAGGTCGCGGACGGGGTAGGGTCCGGACGAGAGTAGGGCGGCTGCCTCCGCTTCGCGGAGCTCGCCGCCCTCGACGAGCCGGAAGTCCTCGATTAGCACGCCCTCCTCTGCGATGCGGCGGCTGCCGGGCGGCATCGAACCGGGCGTGACGCCGCCGACGTCGGCGTGGTGAGCGCGAGAGGCCACGAAGAACAGGGGCGCGCGCGGCGCGCCGGCGTTGGCGCTGCCGGGCGCGGCGACGTCGGCGCCGGCGGCGGAGCCCGCGCCGGCGAACACCGGCGTGACCACCGTGAGGTCCGGCAGGTGCGTGCCGCCCGCGTAGGGCGAGTTGAGCAGGTAGGCGTCCCCGGGGCGGAGCGCGCCGTGATGACGCGCGAGAACCGCCTTCACCGAGGCGCCCATCGAGCCCAGGTGCACCGGCAGGTGCGGGGCGTTGGCGACCAGGTCTCCGCGCCCGTCGAACACCGCGCAGCTGAAGTCCAGCCGTTCCTTGATGTTCACCGAGCAAGCGGTGTTGACGAGCGTCGCGCCCATCTGCTCGGCAATCGACATGAACAGGTTGTTGAAGACCTCGAGCAGCAGCGGCGAGCGCTGCGTCGGGTCGGCCGAGGGAGGCGCCGCCGGCGAGCTGCGCCGCAGGAGCAGCTCGCCGGCGGCCAGCACCTCGGCCTGCCAGCCCGGCTCGAGCACCGTCGTGCTCGTGGGCTCGAGGACGATCGCCGGCCCGGCGAGGCGCGCGCCGCGCGGCAGCGCGGCGCGCTCGTACACGGGCGTGTCGCGCCAGGCGCCGCAGGTGTACACGGGCACACGCTCGCGAGGCGCGGGCTCGGCGTCCGGGGCGGCCGGCGCGGGCTGGAAGACGTTCGCCGCCGGGCCGGCTTCTGCGCCCGGCCCCACCGCTTCGACGGCGAGCGCGTCGATCACGAGGGGCCGCCCGGGCATCAGGAACCCGTAGCGGCTGCGGTGCAGCGCCGTGAACGCCGCGGCCATGGCGCCGGCTTCGCCCCACGGCACCGCCAGCGCGGCGTCGGTGCCCTGGTACTTGAGGTGCGCGCGGCGCTCGACGTCGATCTGGGCAGCCGTGAACCCCTGGCTCTCGAGCTCCGCGACGGCCGCCGCCTCAAGCTCCTCCAGGGCGGCCGTCAGCTCGTTCGCCCCGCCGGGCGCACCGCCGCCCGCCGCCTCCCCGGCGACCGCCGCGAGCGGCGCCTCCACGGTGCGTTCGCGCAGGGAGCGCACGTCGGCGAGGCCCATGCCGTAAGCGCTGAGCACGCCGGCCAGCGGGTGCAGCAACACGCTGTCGATGCCCAGCGAGTCGGCGACCAGGCAGGCGTGCTGCCCGGCCGCGCCGCCGAAGCAGCACAGCGTGGCGCGGATGATGTCATGGCCGCGCTGCGTCGAGATGCGCTTGATGGCGCGGGCCATGGTGTCGCAGGCCACGCGGATGAAGTCGTCGGCGAGCTGTTCGGGCGCCGGCGGGTCGAGGCCGGCGGCGCGCATGCTCGCGGCCACGGCCGCGAGCGCTTCGCGCGCCGCCTCCGCGTCGATGCTCCCGGCGCCGTCCGCCCCGAAGACGCGGGGGAAGAACCACGGCTGCAGCTTGCCCACGACCACGTTGCAGTCGGTCACCGCAAGAGGTCCGCTCTTGCCGTAGCAGGCCGGGCCCGGATCGGCGCCGGCGCTCCGCGGCCCGACGCGGTAGCGGCCGTCCTCGAAGGCGCACACCGAGCCGCCGCCGGCGGCGACGGTGTGAATGCGCAGCATCGGCGCCCGCAGGCGGACGCCGCCGACCACGCTCTCGTAGCTGCGCTCGTACTCGCCGGCGTAGTGCGCGACGTCGGTCGACGTACCGCCCATGTCAAAGGTGACGAGCCGCTCGAACCCGGCCCGGCGACACGTCTCGACGGCTCCGACGATGCCGCCGGCCGGCCCCGAGAGGATGCTGTCTTTGCCGCGGAACAGGTGGGCGTCGGTGAGTCCGCCGTGCGATTGCATGAAGCGCAGGCGCACCCCGCCGAGCTGCCGCGCGATGCCGTCCACGTAGCGCCGGAGGATGGGCGAGAGGTAGGCGTCGACCACCGTGGTCTCGCCGCGGCTCACAAGCTTCATCAGCGGGCTGATCTCGTGCGACACGGAGACCTGCGAGAAGCCGGCGGCGCGCGCCAGCTGCGCCACGCGCCGCTCGTGCTCCGGGTAACGGTAGCCGTGCATCAAGGCGACGGCCACCGCCCGGTAGCCGGCGCGGCGGGCTTCGTCCAGGCCGCGCCGCGCCCCATCCTGGTCAAGCGGGACCACCACGGCGCCGTCGGCGCCCACCCGTTCGTCGACCTCGAGCACGCGGTCGTACACCGGCCGCGGCAGGCGGATATCCAGAGCGAAGATGTCGGGGCGGTCCTGGTAGCCGATGCGCAGCGCGTCGCCGAAGCCGCGTGTGGTCACGAGAAGCGTCGGCTCGCCGCGCCGTTCGAGCAGGGCGTTGGTGGCCACCGTGGTGCCCATGCGCACCTCGGCGACGAGCTCACCGGGGATCGCGTCTCCGCTCTTCAGGCCGAGGAGGTCGCGGACGCCCTCCACGGCGGGGTCCTCGTAGCGCCCCGGGTCCTCCGACAGCAGCTTGCGCGTCGTCACAGTACCGTCGGGACGACGCGCCACCACATCGGTGAACGTGCCGCCCCGGTCGATCCAGAAGCGCCAGCCGGTCACCGGCGCGTTCTCTGGGATGGATGGCGTGCCATGGACGTCAGGCTACCACCCCGACCTCACGCGGCGTGCGTCACCCAAGCGCGGAACCGTGATGGTAGGGTGGCGTCCGTGAGCAGCGTGTCTCCGCAAGACCAGCTCGAACGCGCCGTCGCCGTCCTCGACGACTTCTACGGCCGCCCCGTGCTTTCGCCGCGCTACCCGCCGGTGGACGAGCTCGTGTTCACCATCCTCTCGCAGAACACGGCCGACGTGAACACGGAGCGGAGCTTCGCGGCGCTCAAGGCGCGCTTCCCGGTCTGGAGCGCTGCCCGCGATGCGGACGTCGATCAGATCGAGCAGGCCATCGCCCTCGGCGGCCTGGCGCACACCAAGGCGCCGCGCATCAAGAGGATCCTCGAGGCGCTCAGCGCGCGCACCGGCGCACCGGACTTGGGCGTGCTCGACGGGATGGCCGACGCTGAGGCCCAGGCCTACCTCACCGGCCTGCCCGGCGTCGGCCCCAAGACGGCCGCCTGCGTCCTGCTCTTCTCGTTGGAGCGGCCGCTGATGCCGGTGGACACGCACGTGCACCGCGTGGCGCGCCGGCTCGGGCTCATCGACGACAGGGTCACGGCGGAGCAGGCCCACCCGCTGCTCACCGAGATGGCCGGGCCAGACGATGCGGCCCAGATCTACGCCGTGCACGTGGACTTCGTGCGGCACGGCCGGCGCATCTGTCACGCCCGGCGGCCGGCCTGCGGCGAGTGCCCGCTGGCCGGCATGTGCCCGTCCGCCGGGGTGTGCTGACAAGGCACGCAGTGACGCCGGCCGGGGCCGCCGCGCGGGGTAGTGCGGAGAGGTAAGATAAGGATTCCTTATCTTACCGATCTGCGACATGGCGCCCGGCCGCGTCGCCCCGGTTCAGACCGGCTTCGGCGCGGCGCCCCTGGCGCAGAGGTTGCCGGGATCCTCGGCGGTCCCCAGCCAGCCGTCGAGGAGCCTGCTGCGCCACACGAGGCGGCAGAGCAGGCTCCACACCACGGCGAGGGCGAAGATCACAACGTACTGCCACGCCGGCAGTTCGCTGAGTTCGAACAAGGTGCGCCCGAGCGGGATCGCCAGCACCGCCACCATCCAGCCCAGCAGCAGGACGACGACGCCGGGGATCCGCCAGTCGCCGCGCACCACGGCGCCGCCGCCGAACCACCTCGAGGGCGGCACGGCCAGCAGCAGCAGCAGGATGGCGGCGAAACACGAGAACAGCGTGAGCGCCGTCTGCGCCTGCGGGTAGGCCGACTCGATGAGCTCCTTCTGGCCGGCGCCCGGGTGCGCGGCCAGGTAGCTCGCCTTGGCCGGCAGCGCGTAGGCCAAGTACACGCCGGTGCCCATCAGAGCCATGAGCAGCGTCGTGGGCAGGAAGAAGCGCGCCAGGAGCCGGAACAGCCCGAGCTTGGGCGTCGGTCCGGGGATGGCGAAGGCGGCGAACACCATGGCCGGCACGCCGGCGCCGACGAACGAGACCAGCGAGGCCTGGCGCGGCGCGAAGGGGAAGCCGCCGAGCGCCATGACGATGGCGATGATCGAGGCCTTGTAGAAGATGCGCACCATGAAGATGCGCAGAATGTCGTTCATGCCGTTGACGATGCGCTGGCCTTCCTTGAAGGCGAAGGGCAGCGGCGCGAAGGTGTCGTTGAGGAGGATGAGGTGGGCGACGCCGCGCGCCGCCTGGCTGCCGCCCTGCATGCCGACGGCCACGTTGGCTTGCTTGAGGGCGATGACGTCGTTGACGCCGTCGCCGATCATGGCCACGTAGCGGCCGCGGCTGCGCAGGCCCTCGACGAGGTCCTGCTTCTGCTCCGGCGTGACACGGCCGAAGATCGTGGCCCGCTCGGCGGTCGCGGCGAGCTCGTCCGGCGAGAGGCCCTCGAGGTCGACGCCGGAGACGGCCACGACCTCGGCCGGGAGCTCGTCGTCGACGGGCCGGCGCACGGCGTGCACGCCGGCCTGCGTGGCCAGCGCCGTCACCGTGCGCGGGTTGTCGCCGCTGATGATCTTGACCTCGATGCCGGCCTCGGTGAACTCGTCGAGCGTCTTCTTGACGCCGGGGCGCAGCTCGTCGCTGAAGCACACGAGGCCGAGGGCCTCCATCTCGTCAGGCAGCTCGGGCGGCCGGTCGCCGTCGCTGAAGGCGACCGGCTCCGGCCGCCCGGCGAAGAGCACGACGCGCAGGCCGCGCGCGGCCCAGGCGTCGGCTTGCGTCCGCCAGTCGGGGCCGGCGCGCAGCGCCGGTGCCATCATCTCGGGCGCGCCGAGGACGTACGTGCCGGGCGTCTCGCCGTCGGCGAACGCGAGCCCGCTCCACTTGCGCGCCGACGAGAAGAACGCCTCGTGCGCGGGCTCGAGGCGCGGGGCCGGCAGGGCCTCGCGCAGCGCCTCGATGGTGCGGTTGGCGTCGGTGGTGCTGGCCGAGAAGGCGCCGAGCAGCTGGGCCAGGCGGCCCTGCTCGGCGCCCAGCGCCAGCGTCTCCTCCAGCTTGATCACGCCCGACGTGAGCGTGCCGGTCTTGTCGGTGCACAGCACGTCGACGTTGCTCAGCGATTCGACGGCGTTGAACTGCTGCACCAACATGTCCTTGCCGAGCAGCCGCATGGCGCCGAGCGCGTAGGTGAGGGCGATGGAGAGCACGAGGCCGTTGGGGATGAGCGCCAGGACGACGGTCGCCATGCGCACGCTCTCCACGAACGGCACGCCGCCGACCGTGTTGCGCACCCACACGAGGATCTCGAAGACGACGACCACGAGGAGCAGCACGCGCACGATCTGGTTGATCTGGCGCTGCAAGGGCGTGAGTTCGCGCTTGAACTCGGTGGCCTTGGCCGTGAGCTTGTTGGCGAAGCTCTCGAGGCCGACCTTCTCGGCCTCGTAGTAGCCGCCGCCCGTCATGCAGAAGCTGCCCGAGAGCAGCGCATCGCCGGGATGCTTGGTCACGAGGTCCGATTCGCCGGTGAGCAGCGACTCGTCGACCTCCATGCGGCCCTCGCCGACCATGGAACCGTCGACGACCACCTGGTCGCCGGGGTGCAGGTAGAGGATGTCGCCGAGCACCACCTGGGCCGGGTCGAGGTCCTGCACCCGGCCCTCCCGCACCACGCTCGCCTTGGGCCGCGTGAGGATGGCGATGCGGTCCATGACGCGCTTGGCGCGGATCTCCTGGATGAGGCTGATGACCGTGTTGGCGAGGATGACGAAGACGACGACGAAGGCGTCGAGGGGCTTGCCGAGGGCAAGCAGCACGATGCCCAGCACGTAGAACAGGTTGTTGATGAAGTTGAAGACGTTGTCGCGCACGATGCGCCCGTAGGTGCGCCCCGTGCGGATCTGGACGTCGTTGCCCTGGCCGGCGGCGCGGCGCCGGCCGGCCTCCTCCTCGCTGAGGCCGGGGAGCGGGGGCGCCGGGTCGGTGCTCTGGGGGTCGCTCATGTGCGGACGGTATCAGAAGGCACAGGGCCGCGCGGCCCCGACGCCGGCGGCGAGTCGCCGGTCGTCGGCGCCACGCCCCACGACGTCGATGGGGGCGCCCCATCGAGCCACGGCGCCCACGGCGGGCGGCACGGCTGCTGCTGATCGAGCGAGCGGCGACGCGGCCGTTCGTCACGAGCGCTCGGGCCGCGAATGGGCAGACGAGCCGTGACGACGTGGTCAGGCGAATGGTGGCGTAGCGCTTTTCTACATACGGTCTTCACATCGGCGTCGTACTCTTCTCGACTGAAGGAGCGCGCCCTTGCCGGAGCAAGGGCGCGTCGGCAAACCGCACGAGGAGGAGCGTTTGTCGATGCAAGACCAGATGACCCACTACATGAAGCTGCTGGCCACCAATCAGCCGTGCCGCTGTTCGGAATCGCCCTGCTCGAGATCGGCCTGCTCGCCCGCGGCTGGGTGGAGGACAAGAACATCTGGCTGCACGCCGCGTTCGTCGGCCTGTTCCTCGGCGTGGCGCACGTCGCCATGATCTTCGGCATGCTCAATCCACACCTGCTCATGAACGGCAGCACGACGATGCGACACAGGGATGGCGCTCGGGGCGCGCGTCGCCACACGACGCAGCCTGACGCGCGCCTCCCGGCTTCGTTTTCTCTAACGGGGCGCAAGTTGACCCCTCCGGGAGCCGGCCCTATTCTGGTCTGAATCTGTCGTCTTTATCGCAATACTCATCGAGAGGAGGCCTGGCTTGTCAGGGAAGCAGAACAAACGCAGGCGGACCGGCAACGGCGGCAGGACGTCGCAGAGGTCACAGAGCTCCAACGTGCGTGCCCAGAAACGCGCGCAGTTCGAGCAGCCGCGGAGCAGGACGTCGCTCCACCTCGTCCTCGCCGGCGTCGCTCTGGTCGTCGTGGCCGTGATCGCCGTTGTCTTGGTCATGAACCGAGGCGGCGGCACCACCGCGACTGCTACCACCGCGTCCTCGGGCGGCGACGTCACCTTGCCGGTCGCCCAGGTGAAGGACGGAAAGGCGCACTTCTACACCTACGACGCCAACGGCACCACGGTGAAGTACTTCGTGCTCTCGAGCCCGGACGGCACGGTCCGCGCGGCGCTGGACGCCTGTGAGGTCTGCTACTCGCAGAAGAAGGGCTACCACCAGGAGGGCGACTACATGAAGTGCAACAACTGCGGCAAGACCTTCCGCAGCGACCTCATCAACGTGATCACCGGCGGCTGCAACCCCATCCCGCTCAAGCGCACAGTGTCTGGCAGCAACCTGGTGATCGCCGTGAACAACCTGCAGGCCAGTGGGAAGTACTTCCAGTGACGAGCGCTGCGTGACGCGCTGATGTCCCGACTCGACCTTCTCGCGCTGTGAGACTCAGACACGTCGCCTTCAGCAACCTGCGCCGGCGCAAGGGGCGCTCGGCGTTCCTCGTCGTGGGCCTGCTGCTGGGCATCGGCACGGTCGTGACGCTCCTCACGCTGAGCTCGGCGCTCACCGTGCAGGCGCAGAACAACCTGGAGACCTTCGGCGCCAACATCATCGTGGCGCCGCGCAGCGACGGGCTCTCGCTGAACTACGGCGGCGTCTCGCTGGGCGGTGTGTCGGTGGGGTCGCGCGACATCCGCGAAGCGGACCTTTCGCGCATCTCCTCCATCCCTAACTGGCGCAATGTCGCCGTCGTGGCGCCCGAGCTGCTCGGCGTAGTCCAGATCAAGGGCCGGCAGGGGCTCCTCATGGGAGTGCGGCCGGCGGATGAGTTCAAGCTCAAGCAGTGGTGGTCGGTGGTCGGGCGGCCGCCGCGCAATGGCCACGAGCTCGTGGCCGGCTCATCGGCCGCCACGGCGCTGCATCTGGCCGTGAACGACCAGGTCACCATGGGCGGGCGGCCGTTCACGGTGACCGGCATCCTGCGGCCGACCGGCTCGCAGGACGACGCCCTGCTGATTTCCGACCTGGTGGCCGCGCAGGCGATCCTCAAGAAGCCCGGCAAGGTATCGATGGTCGAGGTGGCGGCGCTCTGCAGCAACTGCCCCGTCGAGAAGATCGTCGCTCAGCTCGGCGGCGTTCTCCCCGGCACCACCGTCACGGCGATGCAGGAGAAGGTCAAGAACCGCATGCACGCCATCGACCAGTTCCGCACCTTCAGCTACATCGTCGCCGGCGTCATCATCGCCATCGAGGCGCTGGTCGTGTTCGTCACCATGATGGGCTCGGTGAATGCCCGCACCCGTGAGATCGGGATCTTCCGCTCCCTCGGCTTCCGCCGCGGCCACGTGACCGGCCTCATCCTCATCGAGGCGGCCGCGGCGAGCCTGCTGGCCGGCGTTCTCGGCTATCTGGCCGGCATGGGGACGAGCCTCCTCCTCCTGCCCTTGTTCGCCGGCGACGGCGTGACCGTCTCGTGGGCACCGGCCCTGGCCGGCGCCGCCGTCGGCCTCGCCGTCGTCATCGGGTCCGTCGCGTCGCTCTATCCGGCGCTGCACGCCAGCCGGCTCGATCCCACCGTCGCGCTGCGCGCCCTGTGAGCGGAGTGATCGCGTGAGGCTTCGCACTGTCGCCGTGAACAACCTGCGCCGCCGAAAGGCCCGCGCGGCGTTCCTCATCGCGGGCCTGCTGATCGGCGTCGCCACGGTGGTGGCGCTGATCTCTCTGACGCAGTCCATGACTGGCCAGACCAAAGCCAATCTGCAGAGCTTCGGCGCCAACATCCTCGTCGCACCGCGCAGCAAAGACGTCGGGCTGACCTACGGGGGTATCTCCGTGGGGGGCGTATCGGTGGGAGCGCAAGCGATCAAGGAGTCTGACGTCGCTCGCATCGATACCATCGCCGACCGCAAGAGCCTCTCGGTGGTGGCCCCCGAACTCGTCGGCCCGGTGAAGGTGAAGGGAAAGCGCGTTCTCCTCCTGGGCGTGCGGCCGGCCGCCGAGTTCAAGCTCAAGCGCTGGTGGTCGGTGGACACAGGCAGGCCGCCGGCCAGCGACCGCGAGCTCGTGGCCGGCGCCAAGGCGGCCCGCACCCTGGGTCTGACGATGGGCGACTACGTGCGCATCGGCGCCCTCAGGTTCACGGTCACTGGGATACTGCGGCCCACCGGGGCGCAGGACGACGATCTGCTGATCGCCGACCTGCGCGCCGCGCAGCAGGTCCTCCACAAGCCTGGCCAGGTGTCGATGGTCGAGGTCGCGGCACTCTACGCCGACGCTCCCGTGGGGGACATCGCCCGCCAGATCGCGGCCGTGATGCCGGGCACGAACGTCACCACCATGCAGGAGGCCGTCAAGGGACGCCAGCATGCTGTGGACCAGTTCCGGAGCTTCAGCTACGCGATCGTCGGGGTGGTCATCGCCATCGAGGCGCTGGTCGTGTTCATCACCATGATGGGCTCGGTCGCCGAGCGCACCCACGAGATCGGCGTGTTCCGGGCCATCGGTTTCCGCCGCGTGCACATCACGCGCCTCATCCTCATCGAGGCCGTCATCGCCAGCGTGCTGGCCGGGGTGCTGGGCTATCTGACTGGGATGGGGACGACGTACGTCGTGTTGCCGCTCGTGGCGCACAGCGCCGAGGTGACCTGGGCGCCGTTCCTCGGTCCGGCGGCGCTGGCGCTTGCCGTCGTCATGGGCGCGCTCGCCTCGCTGTATCCGGCGCTGCGCGCCGGCAAGCTCGATCCCACCGAGGCCCTGCGCGCCCTGTAGACGCAGGCCTGACACTGGAGAATGCGAATGAGTGCGACTGTGACTGAACGAGACGGCGGCATGGCTCCCGGCCGACACGGGCCCGGTACGGACTCCTCGCGGCCCTCAGACGGCCGCGAAGCCGCGACCGCAGGCACTGCCGACACCCCGAGCCCGGGCGCCGACGAACGCGCGGAGCGCTTCATCGACGTTCGCGGTCTGGAGAAGACTTTCTCAGGCGACGGCGCCCCCGTGTACGCCCTGCGCGGCCTCGATCTCGCGGTCGCCGAGGGCACCTTCCTCGGAGTCATGGGCCAGTCGGGCTCCGGCAAGAGCACCTTCCTCGCCATGCTGGGCGGCCTCAGCCACCCGACGGCCGGCGGCATCAGCGTCGACGGCATCGACCTCTACAAGCTGCCCGGGGAGCGCCTGGCCGACTTCCGCCGCGAGTATCTCGGCTTCGTCTTCCAGTCGTTCAACCTGGTGCCGTACCTCACGGCGCTCGAGAACGTGACGCTTCCGCTGGCGGTCAAGAAGATGCCGGGCGCCGAGAAGCGGCGACGCGCCCTCGACGTGCTCGAGCACGTCGGCCTGGTCGACCGTGCCGGGCATCTGCCCGGCAAGCTCTCCGGCGGCGAGCAGGAACGCGTGGCGATCGCGCGGGCGCTGGTCAACGAGCCGCCGTTGATCCTCGCCGACGAGCCCACCGGCGCGCTCGACAGCGAGACGACGGTGGAGATCATGGACGTCTTCGCCGGGCTCCACCGCGAGGGGATCACGATCGTGATGGTGACGCACAACCCCGAGATCCAGCGGTACTTCGACCGCACCATCGTGCTGCGGGATGGCCGGCTCGACTGCGAGCTGCCGGCCTGCGACGTCGACACGCCTCTCTGAACACCTGCGGGCCGCTCAGGGCGGCTGCGGCGCCGGCCCGCCCGCGGATCAAGCCGGCGCCCGCGCCCAGTGCTCCCGGCTTCAGCTCGACGTGGCGCGTGCCGTAGGCCACGAGCTGCTTCGTGTGCGTGACCATCAGGATGGTGACGCCCGACTCACGGTGGACCGTGCTGAACAGGCTCATGATCTCGCCCCGCAGCTCGCGTAGAACACGCGCGGCTCGGGCGTGCGCCGCCGCGAGCGTTGCGACTCCAACTGGGTACACTCCCCCAAAGCGGGCGCTCTCAGGCTCGCCGCAGCTGCTCACTCAAGGAGGCCCAGGATGGAACCCAAGCGCAGCGTCGCCCTCGTCACCGGCGCGTCGTCGGGCATAGGCGCGGCTCTCTCGGAACGCCTTGCGCACGACGGCCGCGACCTCGTGATCGTCGCTCGGCGTCGCGAGCGCCTGGAGGCGCTGGCCACGCGCCTGCAAGCGGAGGCCGATGTCACCGTCGAGGTGCTGGCTGCCGACCTCACCGAGCCCATCCAGTTGCAGCGGGTGGTGGAGCGCCTCCACGAGGACGCGCGCATCGATCTGCTCGTCAACAACGCCGGCTTCGGGGGCTACGGCCCCTTCGCCGAGCTCGAACCGGACTTCGCCGACAGGCTGATCGGCGTCCACGTGGGGGCGCCGATGCGGCTCACGCGCGCGGCGCTGCCCGGCATGCTCACGCGCGGCCGCGGCGCGGTCGTCAACGTCGCCTCCCTGCTGGCGCTCAGTGGTCCCCTGCACGCGCCGATGTCCGGCAGGGCGACGTACGTCGGCGCCAAGGCCTTCCTGCTGTCGTTCACGCAGGCTCTCGCCGTGGAGCTCGAGCGCACCGGCGTGCAGGCCATGGTCGTCCTGCCGGGGATGGTGGAAACGGAGTTCTTCAGTACCAGGCGTGGAGGGGATCCCGGCGCCGCCAACCTGATGAGCGCGCACGACGTGGCCCAGGCGATCGTCGTCGGCCTGGAGCTGGGCGAGGTCATCTGCGTGCCTGGGCTCGATGACACGAGCCTCTTCGACGCGCTCCGAAACGTGCAGAAGGCGACGCTCTTCGGTCGTTCCGCCGCGCACCTCGCGAAACGCTACAGGCGCTGACCGCGGCGCTGCCGGGGAACACACCCGTGATGACCGCGCGCCGCATCATCCGCACGTACCTCGGCATCGCCGCAAGCACCACGTTGGCACAATCGCTCATCTGGGGCGTCAACACACTCTTCCTGCTGTCGGTCGGGCTCGACATCTTCCAGGTCATGCTGGTGAACGCCGCGTACACGGTGGCGCAGGTGGTGTTCGAGGTGCCGACCGGCGTGATCGCCGACACGCTGGGCCGGCGCGTGTCGTACCTCCTCGCCGTCGGCATCATCTTCTTCTCGACGCTGCTGTACCTGTGGTTCGGGCTCGCCGGCCTCGGCGTCCTTCCGTTCGCGATCGCCTCGGCGCTCCTTGGGCTGGGCTACACCTTCTACACGGGGGCCGTGGACGCCTGGATGGTCGACGCCCTGCACTCGGTGGACTATCAGGGCAGGCTCGAGCCCATCTTCGCCCGGTACGGCATGGTCTTCGGCGCCTTCATGCTCGTCGGCACGACGGCCGGCGGCTTCCTCGGGCAGCTCGACCTCTGGATCCCCTACGCGGCGCGGGCCGCCGTCCTCGTCCCCGCGTTCCTCCTGGGCCTGCTGGTGATGCGCGACCGGGGCTTCGCCGCCCGTCGGCTCACAGTGGCGAGCTTCGCCGGCGAAACGCGGCGCATCGCGCGCGCCGGCGTGGTCTACGGCCTGCGCGACCGCGTCGTGCGCTTCGTGATGCTGGCGACCTTGGTGCAGGGCGTCTTCTTCATCTACGGCTTCTACTCGTGGCAGAAGTACTTCCTCGACCTGCTCGGGCAGGACCTCGTCTGGGTCACAGGCGTCATCGCGGCGCTCGTGGGCCTCACGCAGATCCTCGGCAACGCGTTGGTGGGGCGCATCACGAAGCGCGTGGCGGACCGCGGCCTGATCCTCATGGTCGCGGTGGGCGTCTCGACGGCCGCCGTGGTCGGCGCCGCCCTCGTGCAGCAGTTCTGGGTGGCGGTACCGCTGTACCTGGTGTCGACGGCGGCCTTCGGCGTGTACATGCCGGTCAAGCAGGGCTGGCTCAACGCCCGCATCCCGTCTGAGCAGCGGGCGACCATCATCTCGCTCGACGCCCTGTTCGGAGACGGCGGCATGACGGTCGGCCAGGTCGGGCTGGGCTACCTTTCGCAGGTGGTCTCGATCCCCGCCGCCTGGCTGGTGGGCGGGCTCGCACAGGCGGCCGCGCTGCCGTTGCTGGCGCGGGCGCGGCGGGCGGAGCGGGCGGAGTCCGCGGAACCCGCCGCCGAAGCCGACACCGCCGCGCGCGCGGCGTGACGCCTACGCCGACGCTGGAGCGACGGCGGCATCCTCTTCCGTGGCCGGCGCCGTCCTGCCGCTAGGTCGCGCTCTCGCGCCGGCGCTTCTCGTCGGCGATCAGCGCGTGCGCGAGCGTCACCTCGATGACGCCGCCCAGCACGAGCGTCGCCAGGACGTCGACGGGCACGCGCACGAGGGGCTGCTCGTACCACGAGAACCTCTCGAGCATGGAGAGGGGCACGTCCTCGAGCAGCGTTGGTATGGCGACGACGACGAGGGCGAGCAGAAAGTGGGGCCACACGAGCCTCACCGAGCGCCGCAGGGTGGGGAAGACGCAGAGGTCCTCGATGACGATCAGCGGGCCGAGGATGCTCCAGAGCGCGGGATCGCGGTGCTGAAGGCCGTCCAGGCGGCAGGCGGCGCCCACATCCTCAAGCTCTTCGGGGCCGTCAGGCACGAAGGCGACGAGCTCAACGTCCAGCACGGCGAGTCGCTCGCGTACCTCAAGGCATCGGGGCTGCGCTGGACGCTCGTCTCACCGAACTCCGTCATGGAGACCTCGCTGCTGGGCTACGCCGAGCTGCTCAAGTTCGACTGCATCATGGGTATGTCGGGCGACGGCAAGGTCGGCCTCGTCGCGGCCGAGGATGTGGCCCTCGCCACGCGGGCGGTCATCCTCGGCGACGGTCACGAGGGGCAGAATTACGAGCTCACCGGACCCGCGGCGCTCAGCCTGTACGACGTCTGCGACGTGTTCTCGCAGGTGCTGGGGCGCAAGATCCGCTACTACGACATGCCGGAGGACGAGTTCGCCAAGATGATGCGTGAGCACGGTGGCATGACCGCGGAGGAGCTCGAGATCGGCATCCTCTGCCACCTGCGCGCCTGGCGCGACGGCAAGGCCGACCTCGTCACCGACACGTACGCGAAGCTCACCGGCGAATCGCCGACGGCGCTCGACGATTGGATCGGCGACCACATCGACTCGTTCGAGTCCAAGCCGGGCTTCGGAGACCGCATCGCCGGCTTCTTCATCCACCAGAAGTACGCGCGGCACCACGGCGGCGAGGCGCACAAGGAGTGACGGCGCGGGTGGGGGCGGCCGGCCGCAGCGGCCCGCCGCCCCCACCCGTCTCAGCCGGCGGCTGCGCCCCGGCTCGCGCGGCGCGTGATACAGTCTGTCGCATGAACGGGGGGCCAGCCGCGCCAGACTCCGTCCCGCCGGTCACCGGCGCGCCCGCCGCGCCGCGCGCCGCGCCGGCGCCCGGGACCCGTCATTGGCTGCCCGCCGCCGTCGCCCGGGGCCTCGCCCTGTTCATCGGCGGCTTCACCCTGCTCAGCGTCGTCGGCGCGGCGCGCTCCGGGGCCCTCGACGCCAACATCTGGTGGGTCGCCGTGCCCTTCGTGCCCCGGCTCGTGAGCGCCGCGTTCCTGGCCGCCGTCGGCGCCGCGTTCGTCGCCTACGCGGTGGCGCCGCGCATGCGCGCCTGGCGGCGCTGGCCGACCCTCGCGCTGTTCGTGTTCTTCGCCGCCGTGGCCGTCTACAACGCCGTGGACTTCTTCCTCGCGTGGCGCGCCGGCGACATCGCGCCTGGGGTGCCGCTTCCGCTATCGCTGGTGGTCGCCCTGCTGCTCGCCTTCGTGACGTGGGCCGCCGCGCGGGCGCCGGCGCCGCGGCGCCGGCGCTGGTCCGCGGCGGCCGTCATCGTCGTCACCGCCGCCGTCTGCGTCGTCCTGTTCCCGCTCGCCGAGGTGCTGTTCTTCGGCACCACCGACTACCGGCGCACCGCCGACATGGCCGTCGTCTTCGGCGCCCAGGTGCACGACAACGGGGCGCCGTCCACCTCGCTGCGCGATCGCATGGACACCGCCATCGGCCTCTACAAGGACCGCCTCGTCAAGAAGGTCCTCGTCTCCGGCGGCGTGGGGGACAGCGGCTACAACGAGGCGCTTGTGATGCGGGACATGGCGGTGAAGGCGGGGGTCCCCGAGGAGGCTGTCGTGGTGGACTCGAACGGCGTGAACACCGAGGCGACGGTGCGCGACTCCATCCCTTTCTTCGGCTCCGAGCCGCACCCGCGAGTGCTGGCCGTGAGCCAGTTCTACCACCTGCCGCGCATCAAACTGGCCTATCAGAGGGCCGGCTGGGATGTGCTCACGGTGCCGGCCGGGACGTCCGCCCCCATCAGGGAGACTCCGTACCTCGTGGCGCGCGAGATCCCCGCCTTCTGGGTGTACTACCTGCGCGCCATCTTCGGGTAGACGCCTCGGCTGGGCGGGCCGGCTGGGCTGCGGGGGCGCGCCGCGCACGGCGGGCCCGCCGGGCACGGCGCTACTTCAGCAGCCAGGTCGCCGGGCACGGCGTCACGCTGCCGCCCGGCGTGCACACGAAGCGCACGAGGTCGGCTGTCTCCGGCGCCACGAAGGGCAGGTCGAAACCCGCGCTGCAGGCGGGCTTCCAGCGCCCATCGGTAAGGTCCGCGGCGACCTCGGCCGGGGCGTGGAGCGAGTCGTCGGCGGCGACGAGAGCGGTCGCGGCTACGGCCAGGATGAGCAGTGAGATGTGCGGGCGCTAATGCATGGCGCTTTCCGCCGGGTGCGTGCCCCCGGATTCTACAGCCGCGGCGGCGCCTGGAACGAACGGGGGCGGGCCCGCAGGGCCCGCCCCCGTTCGTCGTTCAGCTGGTAGCCGCTGTGCAGTCTATCGCAGCAGACAGCCGTTGGACTGCAGGTACTCCTGCCAGTCGGCCTCGCTGGGCTCGTCGCACTTGCGCAGCAGCTTCTCCCACTCGCTGTCCACCCAGGCCTCGATGGTGAGGAGGATCGCCTCGTTGCCCGGCTTGAAGAGGTGGGCGAAGCGGCCCTGGCGCTGGAGCCACGGGCTGAGCGGTATCTTGTGGTGCGGCCGGTAGGTGAGGCGGTACTCGCCGTCCTCCACCTCGAACAGCGGCCAGTAGCAGGTGTTCACGGCCTCGCGCGCCAGCTCGATGGTCTCGGCGCCGTCCGCGCGCCAGCCGCGCGGGCAGGGCGCCAGGACGTTGAGGAACGTGGGGCCGTCCACCGAGAGCGCTTTGGAGGCCTTGCGCACCAGGTCGCGCGGGTCGTGCGGCGAGGCCTGGGCCACGTAGTTGAGGCCGTGGGCGATCATGATGTCGGTGAGGTTCTTGCGGTTCTGCAGCTTGCCGGCCGTCTCCTTGCCCACCGGGCTGGTGGTCGTCCAGGCGCCCACGGGCGTCGCCCCCGAGCGCTGGAAACCGGTGTTCATGTAGGCGCCGTTGTCGTAACAGACGTAGAGCATGGAGTGGCCGCGCTCCATGGCGCCGGAGAGCGACTGCAGGCCGATGTCGTAGGTGCCGCCGTCGCCGCCGAAGGCGATGAACTTGACGTTCTCCTCCATGAGGCCTTTCTTCTTGAGGGCGCGGAAGGCGGTCTCGACGCCGGAGAGAGTGGCCGCGGCGTTCTCGAAGGCGGTGTGGATGTAGCTGCTCTTCCACGAGGTGTAGGGGTAGATCGTCGTGCCCACCTCGAGGCAGCCCGTGGCGGCGCTGACCACGACGGGATCGCTGGTGCCCATGAGCACCTGGCGCACTACGATGGGCGCGCCGCAGCCGGCGCACATGCGGTGGCCGCCGACGAGCTGGCTGCCCTGCGCCACCAGCTCGAGCCACTTCTGGCGCGCGTCCTCGAAGTGGTTGGTCTCCTTGACCGCCTCGACCGGGCACACGTTCACGCACTCGCGGCACATGATGCAGCGGCTCTCGTCGACTCGGTAGGAGGAGAGCTCGCGCTCGTTGAACGTGAGCGCGCCGGTGGGGCAGCTGGTCACGCAGCGGCCGCAGGTGATGCAGTCGGCGAGCTGCAGGGCCTCGCCGTAGGGCGTGTCGACGTTCATCATGAAGCCGCGCCCGGTGAAGTCGTAGCAGGCCGGGCCGGCCACGTCGCGGCAGGTGCGCACGCAGCGCCCGCAGGCGATGCAGCGGTTCATGTCGCGGCGGATGAACGGGTGCTCGTGCTGGGCCTCGACCTGGCGGACCAGCGAGCCCTTCACGACGAGGTCGTTGTCGGTGATGCCGTAGTCCACGCCGAGCGTCTGCAGGTCGCAGGCGCCCAGGCTGGGGCACTCGCACTGCAGGCAGCGCATCGCTTCGGCGCGGGCCGCGGCCAGGCTATAGCCCTTGTCGACCTCGACGTCGGTGGCCGAGAGCCGCTTGACCTTGCTCACCTGGGGCATGGTGGCGCGAGCCGCAGGTTCGGCGCTCGCGCCCATCTTGAGCCACACCGGGCCGCGCTCGGCCAGTCGCCGGCCTAGCTCGCCCAGCTTCTCTTCGTCCTTGAGCTGCTCGAGGTAGGGGAGGCTGTTGAAGAGGGCCAGCTTCTCCTCGAGCTCCGCGAGGTCTTCGCCGCGCAGCCAGGCGTCGACGGCCAGCGCCGAGCGTTTGCCGCCGGCGACGGCGTGGATCACCGACTGCGCGCCAGTGATGGCGTCGCCGGCGGCGAACACGCCGTCCTCCGGCGTGCGCCCGGTGTAGAAGTTGGCCTGCAGCCGCACGCCGTCGGCGAGCGGCAGGTACTCGGCGCTGTCGCCGAGCTTGGGCGCGTACCCGGTGGCCAGCACCACGGTCGTGGCGGAGACGTCAAAGCGGGAGCCGCGCACCTCCTTGGTGCGGCCCTTCTCGCGGACCACGCGCACGCACTCCACGCCCTGTGCCTTGCCGGCCTTGGCCTTGACCTTCTTGGCCAGGGCGCCAAACTCGAACTTGACGCCCTCCTCGAGGGCGGCGGCGAGCTCGCGGGCGCCGGCCGGGATGTCCTCGCCCTCGTGCTGGGCGATGACCACGATCTCCTTGGCGCCTTTGCGGCGCGCCGTGCGGGCCACGTCGAGCGCGGTGATGCCGTCGCCGATCACGGCGACCTTCTGCGTGAACTTGACGGCGCGGCCCTCGCGCACGCGCTTGAGGACGTCGAGGCCGCGCAGCGCGGCGTCGTCGCCGGGGAGGACGTGATTGGGCTCCTCCCAC
>Ga0209913_1000573_pt1 | contig 29505 bp, 24 predicted proteins | sample PersoiDNA2013203_FD_185805 | JGI IMG/M metagenome (GOLD analysis project Ga0209913, IMG submission 185805) | Permafrost soil microbial communities from the Arctic, to analyse light accelerated degradation of dissolved organic matter (DOM) -... | ecosystem: Environmental > Terrestrial > Soil >... | reverse complement strand
GCGGCGCATGGTGAAGTTCGGCGCCGGCGTGACCGTCATCGAACAGGGCGGCGCCCGGCGCACGTTCACGATCGTCGGCGAGGATGAAGCCGACCTCAAGGCCGGCAAGATCAGCTACGTCTCGCCGGCCGGCGACGGCCTTCGTCGCCGCCGACGCCCCGCCGCCTCGTCACTCGAGCACCGTCGCCAGATACGCCGGTGTGGGTCGTTCGCCGAGCAGCAGGCCGGCCACGCCTTTCTGCGTGTCCCAACCGTAGGCGCGATACGGGTTGTCGTCGGTCATCACCGCCAGCGCCCAGCGCTTCTGCCCTCTTTCGAGCCATGCCGCCTGCAGCATCAGCCGGTTGTCCATGCCCAGCCAGCCGCCCTTGAAGAACGTCTCCCAGCCCGCCGGCCCCGCGGCCGCAGGGATGCCCCAGCGCTGCATCGCCGTGATGCCCGTCAGCAGCTTGCGGGCGAAGGCGCGACGCGCCGCCGGCACGTAGCGCTCCAGGTCGAAGAAGAAGCGCGCCTGGTCGGCGGTCGAGACTCGACTGTCGAGCCAGCCGGCGCCCGGCTCGAAGTCCTCCATGCCCGAGAGCGTCGCGACTCTCTTCAGGCCCTTGCCGCCGACGACGCTGTAGATGGTGTAGGCGCTGGCGTTATCGGACTCCTCGATCATCGTCGTGGCGACGCCGTCGAGCGCCGGGTCGGCCGCGGGCCGGGCGCGCAGGTAGGCGACGAGCAGCATCGCCTTGACGAGGCTCGCGCCCTCGAAGGTCGCGTGGGCGTGCAAGCCCGTGACCTCGCCGCGGCTGTCCACGACGGCCACGCCGACCTCGCCGGAGCGACCGCCGGCCCAGTCCAGCGCCCGGGCGACGGCCTTCCGGCCGGGGAAGGCGGGCGGGAGCGACGCGAGAACCCGGAGCTCCGCCGCACTGGCCGCCGCCGCGCGCCCGGACGGGTCGCGCAGGTGAACAAGGTAAGTGTAACGGCCGGCCGGGCGGTCGGCGCGAACGGTGACGGCGTGGACGCCTTCGGCTGGCACGGACGCGCCGAGACCCTGCGCCTTGACCTGTCCGCCGTTCTTCGCCGGCACAACGAGCATCGCCGTCCACGCGTCGTCGGCTCGGCCGTCGATACGGTAACGGAGCCTGGTCTGCTCGCCGCGACGCACCTCGACGGAGGAGAGGGCGGTGGTGCGCGGGGCCGCGGCAGCGAGGACCAGCACGGCCAGCGCCGCCGTGAGCAGCCTTCGTCTGCGGCGGCGGCGCTCCCGCCGCCCGCTCGACTCGTAGATCGTCCGTGGGGCCGCGCCGCTCATCGCCTGAGGAGGCGTTCCGTGACGCCGCGGATGGTGTCGAGGCCGTACTGCGACCCCGGGTTTCCGACGGTGAAGACGGCGAGCCCGAGACGCAGCCGGCCGCGCCACTCCTGCGCCACGCCGAGCGTCGTCTGGCGATCCTGCACCAGCACGGGGACTACCTCGCCCTCAGGCGTCTCCACCTTCAGGCTCGCGGCGACGGACACGTCGTGCAGGACTCTCGTGATGAGTGAGGCAGCGGGCGACTCGGAAGCCCAGGCGCGCGGCGCGCGGGTGGCGGCGCCGAGCACCGCCAGGCAGATGGCGACGGCAGGGGCGACGCCGAGAGTGACAGTCGCCGCCCGTGTCCCCCGCTGTCCGCGCATGACCTGATTCTACAGGTACGGCGCGGAATGCCGGTTCGAGCAACGCCCGCCGGAGTCGGCCCGCGGAGTCGGCCCGCGGACGCGACGGGGCCGGCTTTCGCCGGCCCCGTCGCGTCCTGCCACACCACTTTGGCGGAGCGGCATGGGAGTCGAACCCACCCAGGACAGGATCACTGCCCCGCAGACGGTTTTGAAGACCGCGGTAGTCACCGGACCACGAGCCGCTCCGCTCACCCCCCATCTTCCCACGCCGGCCCCCAGCGGTCACCCGCGCGTAGGTCACGCAGACAACGGCTGCCGACGAGCCCGCGCATCTGGCCTGCCAGCGCGGCCTGCCCGACACGGACACGTCGCCCGGTTCACTCCTCCTCGGCCAGGCTGCGCCGGCGGCGGGCGAGCACCAGGAGCACGACGATCACGACGGCGAGCGCGACGACGACGCCGGCCGGATCCACGCTCATCGAGTAGAGCGCGAGTCCTACTTGGCCAGATCGAGCAGGGCCTGGCGGTCCTTGGCGAGCTTGTACTCGGACTCGACCTCGAGGAGGCCGCCGGGGAACTCGTAGGCCGGCATGAGGGCCACGTAGTCGTCGGCGTTGAAGGCCTCGGGGTTGTGGACGCCGGACTTGGGGTCGCCCGGCTTGCCGCCGAGGCTGCCCGTGGCGAGGAGCTCGATGGTGATGACCGGCGTGAAGGCGGTCTGGGCGACGACGACCTGGGTGCCGTACTTGTCCACGCACTCCTTGTTGTCGGCGACCTGGTACAGGTAGACCTTGCGCTCCTTGCCGGCCTTCTTGCCCGTCACGTAGGCGCCGGCCGCGGTCTTGCCGACGTACTGCTTGCCGATCTCGTTGGGGTCGGGGGCGGCGGCGGCGATGACGTCGCGCGGGGCGACCATGACGTCGCCGACCTTGATCTTCTCGGCCTTGTCGATGTTGATCGAGCGGAAGATCTCCATGGCCTGCATGAACTCGTCGCCGAGGGCGTACTTGAAGGTGGCCTTCTTGACGCCGTTGAGGCGGTCGGCGTTGCGGGCGATCTGGATGACCTCTTCGTGCTCGACATGGCCGACCTCGACCTCGCCGATGCCCTCGGGGAGCCAGAAGTTCTCGAGCTCGGCGAAGGGCTCGATGGTGTGGACCTCGCCGTTCTCGTAGACGATCGCCGGGTTGTTGCACTCCTCGATCGTCGTCCACACGCTGAAGCCGAAGCTGATGCCGGTGGCGCCGGGAATCTCGAGGTTGCCGCCGTCGCGGATGCCGATCTCGTCGACCTCGTCGAAGAGGTGGTCGGCCGCGTAGCGGGCGAAATAGTCGGCCATGCCGGGCTCGACGCCGAAGCCGGCGAGCGCGTACTTGCCGATCTTCTCGAACTCGGGGCTGAGCGCGTACTCGTCGTCGCCGAGCTTCTTGCCGCACTTGTGCAGCGGATCGGTGGGGTGCGGCTCGGACAGCGTCATGGCGGTGTCGAGGTAGTGCACCTGCGCCTTGAGGGCGGCCTGCAGCAGCGGCGGGTTGAAGTTCGGCGCGCACAGGTTCATGAGGATGTCGACGCCGTGCTTCGTGGCCAGGGCGGCCACGGCGTCGGCGTCGCCGGCGTCGATCTGCTCGGCGACGAAACGCGGATCGTTGAGCTTGGCGACGAAATCCGCGGCGCGCTTGCCGTCGTAGTCGGCCATGACCATCTTCTCGAGCCACTCACCCTTGGGGTCGCGGCGCTTGGCGATCGCGGCGATGGACTGGCCCACACCACCGACGCCGACAACGAGAGCCTTCATCTTGTTCCTTCTCCTTGACGTGACGGGGTCGCGCCTGCGGCGAGCCCGCGCCCCATCACAGGCGTCCTGTGAGGGATATTGTATAACCTTTGGAGCGGATTTCCAGTGTCAAGTTAGCAATCGCGAAGGTTTTATGAGGAGCCGGACGGCGGCAGGCGCCAGCCGACCGCCGTCTCCACGGCTTCGCCGCGCATCACGTTGTAGAGCACGCACTCGGCGCCGGCCGCGTCGGCCACCGCCCTGGCCAGCGCCATGAGACCAGCTTGGTCGCCGGGCGCCAGCGTCTCCAGCCGCTCGCGGATCGCCGCCAGGCGCGGGTCCTCCGGGGCCGGCGGCGCGGCCGTCGCGGCGTCACCCGCAGGCTCCGCGGCGACGGCCGGGGCAGCCGGCTCCGCCGGCCGGTCTCCGGCCTCCGCGCGCCCCACCAGGTCCAGACCCACGATGCCGTCGCCGATGACGGCTTCGATCTGCCAGGCCAGCGCCTTGTCCGGCTCGGCGGCGAGGCGCGCCCTCATCTCGCCGCTGAACGGCGGCTTGAGGGCCTTCTCTAACGCCGCCGCGGCGGCGGCGCGGTCGTCGGCGCGCACCCGGGAGATGAACTCGTGGCCCACGAGCTCCTTCTCCGCCGCGCCGACGGCGCGGCGGAACGACGGGCTCACGAACGTCATGACGCCGTCGCGGTCGATCTCGACGACGAAGTCGGTCTGCGTGTCGGCCAGCAGCTGCAGGCTCTTGCGCAGGCGGCGGACCTCGTCGTGGTCGATGGTCTCCACGTCCGGCTTGCTGATGAAGAGCACGTAGGCCATCGCCCGGGGCTCGCCCCTCTCGGCGATCGGCCCCAGGGAGACGCGCACCCAGACCTGCTCGCCGTCCGGGCGGCCGAGGTGCTCTTCGAAGACCTGCTCGCCCTCCCGGCGGAACCCGCGGGCGCGGTCGGGCCAGCCCGGCATGACGCTGGACCACTGCCGCCCCAGCAGGTCGTTGCTCGCGCCGCCCACGATTTTGAGAAGCGGCGCGTTGAGGGCGATGGTCTTGCCGGCATCCGAGACCACGGCCACGGGCTGCTCCAGCGGCAGGTGCGACAGCACCTCGAACACGATCTCGATCCGCTGGCGCACCGCGTAGGGCACCTGCGGCGCCATCCAGTACTCCTGCCCGAGCCCATCCGGGGAGGGTCCCTGGTCTTCCATCATCATCTTGGCCCAGTCGTTCACCGTCGCCTCACAAGTCCGGAGCCTCACTGCCGCCTGCTCCGAGAGTCGGCCCGGCGGGCCGGGAGGGCGATGGTACGGGCGTCTAGGGAGGGGGGAACGTAAGTCTACACGCCGACCTTGTACATCGTGCGTTCGCCGAGCCCGGTGACGACCTTGGCGTAGCCGCACAGCTCGGCGTCGAGGGCAGGGTCGCCGGTGTCGACGAGCAGAGGCCGGCCCTCCAGCGACAGGAGTTTGGTCTGCGTGGCGATGACGGTGATCCCGGCCGTGCCCACGCGGCGGATCACGGCCGGGCTGATCTGCTGGTTGCCGCGACCGAAGATGTGGCCCTGACCCCCGATCACGGTGACCACGATGTGCGCCTCGGGGTGTGTCTCCAGGAGTCGCAGCAGATCCTCCTCGGTGACGTCCCTGCCGGCGAGAGCCCCGTCGCGCACGGCGTCGACGCCGAGCAGCGTCTTCTCGAGGCCGAGGCGGGTCATGATCGTGCGCGTGGTCGTGCCCGGGCCCAGGATGTACAGGGCGCCCGAGCTCATGTCGCGGATCACCTCGGTGGCGACGTCGTTAAGGGCGCGCTCCTCGCCGGCCACCCCGCCGGCCTTGGCGCTCTGCGTGAGCCCGCGGGCATACGGGATCGACATGTAGCCGTAGAGGTGCGCCGAGACGCGGTTCTCGCGAAAGGCCTCCTCGTCGATGTCCATGACCTCTCCCTCACGCAGGCGCACGGCCGCCGGGCGTTCGTGAAGGAAGAGCGCCGCCACGTCGCCGGCGGCGGCCGGCGTCGTGGCGTAAACGGCCGAGTGGATCTTGACGCCGGCCGGCACGCCGATCACGGGCACGCGATGGCCGACGGCATTGCAGATGTTGCGCGCCGTGCCGTCGCCGCCGGCGAAGAGGATCAGGTCGACGCCGGCGGCCAGCAACTCGCGGGCCGCCTGCTCGGTGTCGGCCGGGGACGTGAGCACGAACTCGCCGGCCGCGCCCAGAGCGGCCTCGTCATGGCCGTGATCGCGCTCCGCGGCGGCCCAGGTAGGACGGCCGCAGAACGTGCCCAGCACGCGCGGCTCGAAGCCGGCCGCGCGGGCCTCGTCTTCGCCCATCTCGGCCGGCCAGGTGACGACCTCGACGTGATCGCGCACGCGCGCCAGGCGCTCGAGCGCCAGCCGTGCGCGCCGCGGAGCGTCGCGCACGGCGCCCAGCTCGAGCGCCCGCCGCAGGATCTCCGCGCCGTCGCTCCCCTTGAGGCCCACCCGGCCGCCGACGCCGGCGACGGGGTTGACGATCAACCCAAGCCTCTTCACGGTCGCGCCCTCACGAGCGCTTCTTGCCACCGCGCTTCTGGCGCCCGCGCCGCGAGTTCCCTCCTGCGCGGGCCGGCCCCGGTCTCGACGCCGCCTGGGGCCTCATCACGGTGAAGAGGTAGATGACCAGCGCCGGGGTCATCACGAGCAGCAGCCCCGGCGTCCTCGTGACGACGCTGAGGACGACCGCCACGAGGATGGCGACGAACACCAGCGAGTGGACCATGCGCACGCTGGAGGCCGTGATGCGGCGGCCTAGCATCCACAGGTCGAAGGAGTCGATCGTCATGGTGAACGCCGCGACGGCCGCCAGCAGGAGCGACAGCACGACGAGCGGCTGCCGCCAGCCGCCGATCTGGCCGCCGACGGCATACGTGTAGGCGAGCATGCCGCAGGCGAGGGTCGTCATCAGCAGGATGGTGAGGCCGCTGGACCGCAGCACTCTCTGGCCGACCGTGAGGTCCTGGCGCATGTGGGGGCTCTCCTCGTCGAGGGCGGGGCGGCGCCTGCGGCGCCGCCCCGCCCGTCGGCTTACTTCTGCTTCAGGATGCGCTTCTTGTAGGCGCGCCAGGTGAAGGCCCACTCCTTCGGGTCCTCCATGGCCTCGGTGCGCCGCATCTGGTCGATCGGCTGGGCGTGCGGCGCGTCGAGCACGAACTGCGCGTCGGCGTAGGCCTCGTCGCTGCCCTTCTTGATGACCGCCGCCCACTCGTCGAGGTCGTCTTTGCTGTAGGTCTCGCAGGGCTCCGGCGTGAACGGCTCGGGCACCACCCACGGGTGATGGCTCATCCAGAAGCTCTGGATGCCGAAGTCGACCATGCGGTCGCGCAGTGCCTCGGTGCCGACGCCCGTGTCTTCCTTGAGCTGCTCCAGGCTGTAGCGCACCTGGTCGAGCCGGCGATGGCCTTCGGCATACGGCCGGCTCACGCCCTTGACCGCCATCAGCAGGTTGTCGAGGTAGTTGTTGTTGAGGACGCTGATCTCGGCGACCTCCTTGAGGCCCTCGGGGCCCATGTTGCGGATCCAGGCGTAGGCGCGGATGACGCCCATCCAGTTGCCGAGGAAGCCGCGCACGCGGCCGATGCTCTCGGGGCGGTCGTAGTCGAGGTGGTACTTGTCGCCGACCTTGGTCACCACCGGCACCGGCAGGTACTCGGCCAGCTCGTCGGTGCACAGGTAGGCCCCGGTCGCCGGACCCTCGCAACTGTGCGGGCTCGAGAACGTCTTGTGCAGGTTGAAGTGGCAGGCGTCGAAGCCGGCGTCGCGCGCCCGGGCGAACCCCAGGATGCCGTTGGCGTTGGCCTGGTCGGTGAAGGCCAGGGCGCCGGCGTCGTGCAGGACCTCGACGTACTTGTCGATCTGCGGGTTGTAGATGCCGGTGTCCTCGGGGTTGGTGATCATGCAGCCCACGGTCTTCTCGGACACGGCCGCCTTGAAGGCCTCGAGGTCCGGGTAGCCGTTCTCGTCGGGCATCACGGTGATGACCTTGAAGCCGGCCACCATCGGCGTGGCGGCGTCACAGGGGTGCGAGAAGATCGTCGTGATCATCTCGCTGCGCTGGTCGAGCTCGCCCTTGGCCTCGAAGTAGCGGCGCATGACGCACGCGTTGGTGAACACCGCGTGCGAGCCGCCGCCGGGCTGCAGCGTGAAGGCGTCCATGCCGCTGATCGACTTCAGGTACTGGCCGGTGTTGTAGACGATCTCGAGCAGGCCCTGCATCGTGTCCTCGTCCTGCCACGGGTGCACGTCGGCGGCCTTGTGCCCGCGAATCAGCTCCTCGTGCATCTTGGGGCTGTACTTCATCGTGCAGGTGCCCTCGCTGATGTCGCTGCCGAGGTCCATGCCAAGCGTCATCTGCGAGTAGCGCAGGTAGTGGCGCAGCACCTGGTATTGCGCCATCTCGGGCAACTCGGGGGCGGCCGCGCGGCTCATCCCCGCGGGGATGTAGCTCGCGGCCTCACCCACAGCCGCGGTCACGTCGTCTTCGGCGAGCGGCACGAGGATGCCGCGCTCGCCGGGCGCGCCCTGCTCCATGATGAACGGCTCGTCCCAGCGCGGGGCCTGGTAGTCGCGCAGCACGCCGCCGTCGCGGCGCAGCTTGGCCAGACGGGCGACCTTCTCGTGCGGCGTCTCGCTCATGCCGTCACATCCTTGACGGCCGCGGCCAAGGTCTCGATGTCGGCCTGGTCGTAGTACTCGGTGACGCAGTAGAGCGCGCTCTGGCCGAGCTCGGGGAACTCGGCCGAGAGGTCCTTGCCGCCGAAGATCTGGTGGCCGAGCAGCTTCTTGTTGATCTCGGCCACCGTTTTGCCCGTACCGTCGAAGTCGACGACGAACTCCTTGAAGAAGCTCGGCGAGAGCTTGATCTGCACACCGGGGATCTCGCCGAGGAGCTTCGCCGCGTAGTGCGAGCGGGCGATGCAGGTCTCGCCGAGCTCCTTGAAGCCCTGCGGGCCCATCACGGCCATGTACACGGCCGCGGCGATCGTCCACAGGCCGGACGCCGTGCCGACCCAGTCCTTGCCCTGGTCGCGGGCGCCGTAGCTGGTGCGCTCGGCCAGCGCTTCGCCCACGGCGTACTGGCCGGGGGTGGCGGTCTCCGTGACCGTGTAGAGCTCGAGCGGGCACTCCTGGGCGAACACGGGGTCGTCGTCCTTGAACGCGATGAACCCGGAGCAGCCGCCGCCGGCGTGCATGTGCATGCCGAGCCCCTGGATGTCGCCGCAGGCGACGTCGGCGCCCAGGGCGCCGGGCGGGGCGAGCACGCCGAGCGTGATCGGGTCGACGCCGGCGATCGCCAGGGCGCCGTGCTCGTGGGCGATCTTGACGATCTCGGCGCCGTTGGCCTCGATCGTGCCGAGGTAGCCCGGGCTCTCCCAGTACACGGCGGCGAAGGAGTCGTCGAGCTTGGCGCGCAGGTCGTCCGGGTCGACCATGCCGGTCTCTCTGTCCCACTCGTAGAAGCGGATCTTGGTGCTGTTGGCCATCGCCTCGGGCTGGCACAGGGTGCGCGCCTCCATGAGCCGCATCGGGCTCATATGCGACGCCACGAGCACCTTGTCGCGGCCGGTGATGCGCCGGGCCATGCGAAACGAGCGCCCGGCGACGTCGCCCCAGTCGTAGATGGGGTTGGCGACGGCGTCGTAGTCGAGCAGCTCGCCAAGCATGCTGTTGAACTCGAAGCGCGTGAGGTACTTGCCGAGGTCGCTGTAGTCGCCGCCGCAGTAGGCGCTGACGAACTCGGCCCGGTTGATGACCTCGTCGACGATGGACGGCACGTGGTGCTGCCAGCAGCCGGCGCCGCAGAAGTTGAGGAAGTCGACGCACGAGGTGTTCTGGTCGAGCAGGCCCTGGACGTGCCGGCGCAGGTCGCGCTCCGCGAGGATCGCCGGCGGGATGTCGAGTGTGCCTTTGAAGCGCAGCCGCTCGGGGATCTCGGCGTAGATATCCTCGACGCTGCTCAGCCCGAGCTCATCGAGCATGGCCTGCTTGGTGGCCGGCGCCGCGTTCGGGATGTAGGGGTGGATGAACGGTTTGCCTGCCATGTGGGGTCTAGTCTCCTTTCGCGGCAAGGATGGGAGGCACTGGGGCGCTCAGCCGCTCCCCAGGCCGTAGTCGTCGAGGGCCGTGTGGATGATGCGGGAGAGGCGCGCCTGGTACTTGGCGCGCCCCGACGGCGCGCAGTGCCAGAGGTCGACGAAATCGCGGCTCACAAAGCCGACCTTGCCGACGAAGTCGTAGTACCGGATGTGGTACTTGGCGGCGAGCGCACGGCATCCCTTGGCGTACCGTGCGCATGGTGCGTCGAGCGCCGGCCGCACGATCGCGTTGTTGAACGTCAGGTTGACAAGCACCGGGTGCAGGTCCAGCCGCTGGCACTCGGCGATGAGCAGCTCGAGCTGATGGTGGTTGTAGGAGTAGCGCTGCTTGAACACCGGGTAGCGTCGCGCGAGCCAGTCCCTGAGCAGCGCACGCTTGGCCGAGTCGGCGTGCACGTCGCCGCTGGTGAAACGGTGCTGCGTGTAGCTGGTCAGGATGGAGCCGTGGGGGATCGCCGTGGCCGCGGACGTGGATGCCGGCGGCGAGGTCGTGTAGCGCCCGAGGTTGATGCCGATGAGCACCACCGAGGGCACGTGCGGCATCTTGTCGACGATCGTGATGTCGCGCAGGTAGCTTTGGCTGGCGGCACCGAAGTTGATCGCGCGGATCCTGTGGCCGACGAGGCGCGAGACCTGGTCGCTCCACGGCTTGTCGAGCGTGGTGCATTCGCGCGCCGCCGAGCCGCCCAGCAGATAGACCACGGGGACCTTCGGCGGCGCCGTCTGGAACTGGTCTAGCACCGCCCACAGGTGCCGCCAGTCGTCACCGTGGTGGAACGTGGAGCTGAGGGCGCCGGCCGGCGCGGCCACGCCGAGCAGCGCGCCGGCCGGCGCGAGCAACAGGAGCAGGCCGGCAATCGCGCCGGCGAGGCGCCGGCGCCGGCGCGACACCGCACGTCCGAAGTGGTCATCCATGAGGCGCCTCGTCATTCGTAGCCGTAGCCGGCGGCGGTGCCGTAGTCGATGCTGATGAGCGCGCCGGTGATGGGCGCCGCCGCGGGGCCGGCGAGGTAGAAGATGAGCTCGGCGACCTGCTCGGGCGTGATGAAGCGCGCCTTGTCGCGCTGCGGGTAACTGGCGAGCAGGCGCTTGAAGTAGCCCTCGGGGTCGCCGCCGCCGAAGTCGCGCGCCTGGCCTTCGAGCATGGGCGTCATCACGTCCGCCGGGCACACGGCGACGCAGCGCACCAGGAACGGAGCGAGCTCGAGCGCGAGCGACTTGGTGAGCAGGCTCACGCCGCCTTTGGAGGCCGTGTACACGGCCGACTCCGGCGTGCCGACCACCCCCGCGTCGGAGCTGAGATTGATGATGCAGCCCTCGGTCTTCTTGAGATGCGGGATCGCGTAGCGGCAGCAGAAGAACGTGCCCTTGAGGTTCACGCCGAGGACCTTGTCCCACTCTTGCTCGGTAGTCTGGTCACTCGGGCCCTCGGTCCAGACGCCGGCCGTGTTGACGACGACGTCCACACGGCCGGCGTCGGCGGCCGCGGTGTCCATGAGGTTCTGGCAGTCGGCGGGGACGCTGACGTCGCAGGTGAGCGCGTGCACCGTGGTCAGCGCGGCCAGCTCGCCGGCGAGCTCTTCGAGACCGACGGCGTTGAGGTCGCCGAGAACGAGGGTCGCGCCGGCGGCTGCGAAACGGCGCGCCACGGCCGCGCCGATGCCCCCGGCCGCGCCGCTCACGACGACCGTCCTACCGTCAATGTCGTAACTCATGCGTCCCCCATGCATACATTGAACGGTCCTTCACTCTGCGTAGCTTACAGCGGCCGTCCTGAGCTCGCCATTCCGGCCGTCCGGCTCACCCGCCCTCAGAGCCGAGAGCCCGGCTACAACCGCGCCGACGCCGGCGCGCGACGGGCAGCCGAACCTCAGTAGTACAGCTCGCTCGGCCCCTTGTACTCCTGGATCGTGTTGCCGCCGTCGATCACCACGAGCTGCCCGGTGATGTAGCTCGCGTCGTCGGAGCCGAGGAAGCAGATGAGCTTGCCGACCTCGGCCGGCGTCGCGGCGCGCCCGAAGGGCGTGTTCTCGGCGCCGGCGCGCTCGCCCTCGGTGGTCGACCCGGTGTTGATCCACCCTGGACCGACGGCGTTGACGGTGATGCCGTGCTTGGCCACGTCGAGCGCCAGCCCGCGGGTCATGCCCAGCACGCCGGCCTTGGCGGCGCAGTACACCGACTCCTCCGGGTTGGCGACCACCGGCCCGGTGACCGACGAGACGTTGACGATGCGCCCATACCCACGCTCGATCATCCCGCCGATCACCGTGCGCGTCACGTTGAACTGGGTCTTCAGATTGATGGCGATGCCGAAGTCCCAGTCCTTCTCGCTCATGTGGGCGAAATCGGTGAAGTCCTCATCCATGCCCTCGATGACCATGCCGGCGTTGTTCACGAGCACGTCGATGCGGCCGTGGCAGGTGACGGCTTCGGCCACGGCCTTCTGCGCCTCGTCCATCTTCGTGAGGTCGGCGGTGTGCGACGAGACCGTGAAGCCCGCCTTGCGCAGCTCGTCGGCGCAGGCGTGCACCTTTGTAGAGATGTCGACGATGGCGAGCAGCGCGCCCTCCTCGCCGAACACCCTGGCCGTGTTGAAGCCGATGCTGTTGGTCTTCGCGACCCCCGTGATGAGGGCGACCTTGCCCTCGACCCTGCCCTTGCGCTCCATGCTGTCCGCTCCCTTGCTCGAGCTGCGGCCGCTGATCCGGCCGGCGACGATCGGTACGCGCATGCTATGTCGCCGGCCGCAGGGGTGTCATCACCCGGCGGCCCCGCGGCGCGAAGGACAAGCAGGTTCATCCTCCCGAACCTCCCCAAGAAGTGCGAGACTGTGGGAGTTTTGGTAAAGTTATCGTCCGGAAATGCCGATTCACTGAAGTAGAGTCATGGACAGCGTCGGAGAGAGAGCAGACACCACCTGGTTGCGCGTCGCCGACGTGGCGCGCCTGCTCGGCGTGAGCGTCAACACGGTGCGGCGCTGGACCGACGCGGGGCGCATCGCCGCCTACCGCAGCCCGGGCGGCCATCGCCGTTACCTCGCCGAAGACGTCCTCGCGCTTCTGTCTGAAGAAGAGGTCGCGGGAGCCGCGGCGCACCCCGGCGACTTCGCCGAACTGCGCCGTCAGACCCAGGACCTGCGCGCCGTCGTGCAGGCGGGCCTCGACTTGACGGCCCTCCTCGCAGAGGCGCCGCGCGACGTGCCCGAGCACGTCGCGCGGCGCCTCTGCGAGCTGACCGACGCGCCTCGCTGCGACGTCTTCGTGCGTCAGGGCGACCGGCTGCGGCTCGCCGTCTCGATCGACGGCGGCGAGCTCGACGAGAGCCGCATCGGCGATTCGTGGGCGCTGGACGACTGGCTGCCGGAGAGCGGCGCACCCGACACCCTGTCGGCGGCCGCCTTCGCCGCGGACGGTGGCCGCCAGGGACAGCGCGTGCGCCGCGCCCTGCAGCGCCGCGGCTGCCGGTCGCTCGTGTGGGCGCCGATGACGGTGCGCGGCGTCTTCATCGGCGCCGTGGAAGTGAGCGACGCGCGAGCGCGCGACCTCGGGCCGCAGGTCCCGGTGGTCGCCGGTCTCGCGCGCATCTGCGCCCACGCCGTCGACCTGGACGCGACCTATCGCACGCTGGAGCATCGCGACAAGGCCATCCGCGACCTCATGGATCTTTCGCAGGAGGTCGCGCAGACGCCCGAGCTGGACGCGTTCGCCGAGCGTTTCGCGCTGCGCCTGATGACGGCCGTGAACGCCGACTGTGTCGACCTCTACCGCGTCAGCGGCGGCGTCATCCGCCTGCTCCTCGACCTCACCCGCGAAGGCGTGGACCGCTCCAGGTACGACAAGATCCTCGACACGTCCCAGTATCCTTCCCTCGAGAGGACGCTCATCGACCACACGCCGCTCGTCATCGACAGCCTGGCGGACCCACGGCTGTCTCCCGAGGAGGTCGAGCGCTATCGCGAGTGGGGCTACGCCAGCTCTCTCACCATGCCCCTGGTCGCCGGGGGCACCATCGTCGGTCTGGCCGAGCTCTACGACGACGCCGAGCGCGACTGGGAGCTCGAGGTCGAGTACCTGACCGGGGTGATGCAGCTGGTCGCGGGCCTGTTCGAGAACGCCGTGCTGCTGGACGAGGTCGAGACCCGCAGCCGACTGCAGCACGAGCTCGTCGAACTCGCCGGCCGCCTGGCGAGCGCCGGCTCGCCGCAGGAGATCGCCCTCGAGGCGGCGCGCAAGCTCCGCGAGGTCACCGACGCGGACGACTGCGACGTGTGGTGGCTTGACGAAGGCTACCTGCGCTGCCTCGCCAGCATCGACAGCAAGGGCGCGGACGAGGCCGTCCGCGGCAAGACCCTCGAGCTGGCCCTCTTCCCTTCGACCGCGCAATCTCTCGAGGACCGTGAGGTGCTGGTTTTCACCTCCCTGGCCGACCCTCGCGTCACCGACTACGAGCGCGAAGACTGGGGCGACTACGGCTTCCGCAGCATGATCTCGCTGCCGCTCATCGCCGGGGACGAGGTCGTCGGCATGATCGATATCTTCGACACCGTGGAGCGCGACTACAACGAGGTGCGCGGCTTCCTCACGAGCGCCGCGCGCACCATCGCCGACGCACACCAGAACGCGCATCTGATGGGCAGCCTGCGACAGAGCAACGCGGCCCTGCGGGAGCTCGTGGAGCTCAGTGACCAGTTCAGCGAGGCGGAGAGCCTGCAACAACTGGCGCGCATCGTCGCCGGCCGCCTGCGCGCCATCCTCGAGGCCGAAGACTGCGACATCTGGGGGATCGAAGGCGAACGCCTGAAGTGCCTGGCGAGCGTCGACAGCCGCGGCTGGGACGCGGAGGAGGTGGGCAGCGAACGCGATCTGGCGGTCTACGAGGCGACCATCGCGGCGCTGACGGCCAACGAGCCGATCGTGATCGGCGACCTCGAGGCCGCCAGCCTGACGGAAGAAGAGATGGCGGCCTACCGCCGCTGGGGCTACCGCAGCATGGTGTCGCTGCCGCTCGTCGTCGAGGGCCGCCCTATCGGGCTGATCGACGTCTTCGACACCAAGGTGCGCGACTACACCGGTATGCTCGATCTCATCCGCAACGTCGGGCGGCTTCTTGCCGGCGCCTTCGAGAAGGCCATGCTCATGGAGCGCCTCGAGAGCGGCAACCGCGACCTGCGTCTGCTGGTCGACTCGGGGCTCGAGTTCGGCGCCACGCTGGACGTCGACGCGGTGCTGAGCACCGTAGCGCAGCGCATCGTCGCCGTCTCCGAGGCCGACCTCTGCGACGTGTACGGCCTGGACGGCGACGACGTCCAGATCCTCGTCTCGCTGGGGAGCGGCGTCGGCGAAGCGGCCGTGGGCAGACGCTACGCGCGGGACGAGTTCAGCACGTTCATCGAAGCCGCGGCCACGCGGCAGCCGGTGGTGCGGCTGGACGTCCTGAACGACCCCGATGTGCTCGGCAGCGACCGCGAGGACGCGCGCCGATGGGGCTATCAGTCGATCATGACGATCCCCCTGCTGGCGGGGGGCGAGCTGATCGGCTTCGTCGATATCTGCAACCGGGAGAAGCGGCCTTTCGCGCGTCCCGACGTCATCGTCGGCCTGGCGCAGGTCGCCGGCCAAGCCGTGGCCAACGCGCGCCTCTACCGCGAGCTCGACGAGAGCGTGCGCTGGATGACGCTGATGAGCGAGTCGGCCCTCGAGCTGGCCGGCAGCCTCGACCTGCGCGACACGCTTGTGGCCACGGCCAAGCGCCTCTGCGACAGCGTCGGCGTGCCCGAGTGCGAGATCACGGTGATCGAGGGCGATGGGCTGCGCACCCTGATGAGGATCGCCCGCGGCAACGTGGACGAGGGCTGGATCGGCCAGTACCTGCCGCTGGCGGACGCCGCCGTGACGCGTGAGGTCATCGAGACCAAACGGCCGGCGGTCGTGGGCTCGCTGCACGACCCGCGGCTCACGGCGAAGGTGCAGGAGATCAACCAGGATTTCGCGCAGAAGAGCTGGGCCACCGTGCCGCTGATCGTCAAGGACCGCGTGATCGGCACCGTAGAACTCGTGGAGAGCGGCGCCGAACGCACCTTCACGCGAACCGAGCTCGACACCGCCGCGGCCATCTGCCACGCCGCCGCGATGGCAATCGAGAACGCGGCGCTGTTCGAGAGAGAGCGGGCCGCGAGCCAGGAGGCGTTGCTGCTCAACCGGATCGCGCAGCGGACGAGCGCCAGCCTCGACCTCGAAGAGGTCGTGGACGCGGCCGCCGACGAGCTGCGCAAACTGCTGCCGTTCGACAGTCACAGCCTGCTGCTGGCCGCCGAGGGACGCATCGAACGGGTCATCTCGTCGGATGCTCACGCCGACTTCCTGGCGAGGCTCGCCGACGACGACCTCGGCGAGAAGTTCCTCGGTGAGCTGCGCGAGCGGCGCGTCGTGATCCTCCGGCTTCCTGAGGACGTCCCGTTGGCCGCGGACCACCCGGCCGTGGCTGGCTTGCGCTCCGCCGTCGCGATCGCGCTCCCGTCCGAGCACGGCATCCTCGGCGCCTTCAACCTCGTGAGCAGCGAGCCCGACGCCTTCGCGAACGTGGACGTCAACCTGCTCGAACGCGTCGCCACGCAGCTGTCTCTGGCCATCAAGAACGCTCAGCTGTACGAAGAGATCAAGCAGATGCACCTGGGCAACCTCAAGGCCCTCAGCTCGGCGCTCAACGCCAAGGACTACTACACCCTGGGCCACGCGGCCCGCGTGGCCGCCTACACGGTGATGCTCGGCCGCCGCCTGGGCTGGGAGGAGGACCTCCTGACCTCGTTCGAGGAAGCGGCCTACCTGCACGACATCGGCAAGATCAGCATCTCCGATCGGGTGCTGCTGAAGCCGGGGCGCCTGAACCCGCAGGAGTGGCAGCAGATGCGCCTGCACCCCGTGTTCAGCGCCGACATCATCCGGCCGCTCTTCCCCGAGGCACTGGTGGAGGGCGTGCGCCATCATCACGAGCACTACGACGGCAACGGGTACCCCGACGGCCTCGCCGGGGACGGCATCCCCTTGCTAGCGCGGGCCATGGCCGTCGTGGACGCCTACGACGCCATGTCGTGCCGGCGGCCCTACAAGGCGGCGCTCACCTACCCCGAGTGCCTGGCCGAACTGCAGCGCTGCCGCGGCACGCAGTTCGAGCCGGTCATGGTCGACGCGTTCCTGGAGGTGCTGGAGGAGCTGGCGCGCAGGCGCGCCCGAGCGGAGGACATCGCCGTCCAGGCGGCGTCCCGGATCCCGGGCGACAAGCACCTTGCGCTGCGCAGCCGCGAGGACGAGGACACGCCCGAATACCGCGAGATCCGCGAGATCCTGCGCGAGGTGCGCGACGCCAACCCACCCACGCGGTTCCTCACCACCCACGCGGAGATCGACAAGAAGTTCGTCATCGGCGTGGACCCGGAGGAGCAGGAGAGCAAGCGCTCGCACGTCGGTGACGAGATCTTCGCCGACGACGAGCTGCCGGAGGTGCTCGCGGGCCGGAGGCCGGAGGTGAACACGCTCTTCGCCGACGAGTTCGGCGTCTGGGTCACGGGCCTGGCGCCGGTCCGCGACGCCAAGGGCCGCATCGTCGCCGCCGTGGCGGCGGACCTGCCCGCCCTGAGCCGCGCGGAGAGCGAGGCCCTTCGCAGCGACGGCCGCCAGACGTTCGCCGCGATGCTGCAGACGGCCGCGGTGCGCCTCAGCCGCGCCGAGATCGACGCCATCACCGACGCCCTCACCGGCCTCTACAACCACCGCTACCTGCACGAGCGGCTGAGCGAAGAGCTCCACCGCGCTCGCGAGCTCGGGCGGCCGCTGACCGCGCTGTTCTGTGACCTCGACCACTTCAAGGGCTACAACGACGCCCACGGGCACAGCGCCGGCGACGCCGTGCTCCGCGAGGTCGCGCACCTCATCGAACAGTCAGTGCGCAACGTCGACATCGCCGCGCGCTACGGCGGCGAGGAGTTCGTCGTGCTGCTCGTGGAGACCGGCCGCGAGGCCGCGCTCGCGGTGGCGGAGCGCATCCGCGAGCGCATCCGCGCGGCCGGCTTCACCGCCCACGGCACGCCGCTGACCGTCAGCATCGGCATCGCCGGCTACCCGGAGGACGCCGAACGCCGCGAGGAGCTCCTCGACAAGGCCGACTGGGCGATGTACCTGGCCAAGCGGCGCGGCCGCGACCGGGTGGCGACGTTCGCCGAGGGCTGAGGGCCGACCTCAGCCGGCGGACGTCGCAGGGCCGGCGGCGCGCACCGAGGGCGGCGCGGGCGAGAGCTGGGGGCCCCGCGTCAGGAGCGGCGGCGGCGCGGGACGCGTTCGTCGCCGCGCCGCAGGGTCAGGCCCTCCCGATCGAAGAACTCGAGGAGAGCCTGCGCGTTGCGGCGCCCGCAGTCCAGGCGGTCGCGAAAGCCGGCCAGGGTCACCCGGCCGTCGGCGGTGAGCATCGCCAGGAGCTCCATCCGTGCGACGTCGACGGCGGCGGTCGCGAACCACAGGTCCTTGTCCACGCGCACCACGTCGCCGCGACGCGCGAGCACGTCGAGCACCTGGCTCACCTCGCGCGGCGGGCGCCGCAGCGCCTCTGCAAGGCTCGCCAGCGTCGGCGGCGCGAACGGCTCCCCGCCGAGACGCTTCAGAAGCTCGTCGGCCAGCGCCGCCTGAGCATCACCGAGCACACCGCCGCCGGCGGGGGCGTAGCCGCCTTCGCCGGCGACCAGCCGGTCGTCGGCCACGAGACCCTGGAGCAGCGCATCGACGTCTTCCACAGGCAGGACGGGCGTCAGGGCCGCGAGCTCGGCGGCGCCGGAGAAGGGGCGCTCGGGGCGCGCGGCGGCGCGCTCGGAGGCGCCGGCCAGAAGGGCCGCGCGCAGCGCGGCCAGAGTGCCGGCGCCAAACCAGCGGACCGGCACGGCGTGCGCCCTGGAGGCCGCGGACGGCGGCCGCAAGGCCTCGAGCTCGCCGGCCTGTTCGGCCGCCGCCAGAGCGGCGCCGGCCTCGCCGGCGCCGAACCCCGCGGGGGCCAGATCCGCCGCGACGACCCCGCCCTGACCGCTGTCCGCCGCCAGCGCGAGCGCCGCGACGCGCACGTCGGCGGCGCGCAGCGCGGCGAGAAAGGCGGCGTGCCGCCCGCGGTCGTGCCAGCGACGCGTCCCCGTGACGAGCACCTCGCCGCCGCCGACCGTCGCCACCGGCGAGAGGGCGCGCAGGATGAAGCGGTCGTGAGACTCGACCACGGCGTCGCCGTCGAGCCTCACGACCGCCGCCGCCTGCGCGCCGGCGGCGATCTCGCGCCCCTCAAGCGGAGCCACCCGAGCGAGGTATTGCGCCGTGCCGTGGTGCAGGCGCACCTGGTCCCCGGAGCGCAGCGGCCTGCCGCCGGGCACCACCTGCACCCAGGCGTCGAAGCGCCTGCAGACACGGCCGGCCGATTCCGGCGCGACCAGCCAGCTGCCGCGCTGCACCGCGTCCCGGTCGAGGCCGCGCAGATTGACGCCCACGCGGCTGCCGGCGCTCACGACCTCGGCCTCGTGATCGTGCACCTGCACGCTGCGCACGGCGGTGCGGGCGCCGCCGGGCTCCACCACCAGCGCGTCGCCCGCGCGGATCTCGCCGCGCCACAGCGTGCCCGTGACCACCGTGCCGATGCCCTTGAGCGGAAACACGCGGTCGACCGGCAGGCGGGCGGGGCCGCCGCGCCGGCGCGCCGTGACGTGCTCGGCGCCGCGCTCCAGCGCGGCGAGCAGCTCGGCCATGCCGCGCCCGTCGCGGGCGCTCACAGTGACGACCTCGCAGCCGGAGTAGGGCGTCTGCGCGAGGAACTCGCGCACGTCCTCCGCCGCCATCTCCAGCAGCTCCTCGTCCACGAGGTCGGCCTTGGTCAGCGCCACCACGCCGCGCTCCACGCCGAGCAGCTCGATGATCGCCACGTGCTCCACGGTCTGTGGCATCACGCCGTCGTCGGCGGCGATCACCAGCAGGAAGAGGTCGATACCCGTGGCGCCGGCCACCATGGTGCGCACGAAACGCTCGTGCCCGGGGACGTCCACGACGCTCAGGCGACCGCCCCCCGGCAACTCCAGCTCGGCGTAGCCGAGCTCGATGGAGATGCCCCGCTCCTGCTCCTCGCGCAAGCGGTCCGTGTTCTTGCCCGTGAGGAGCGTGATGAGCGCCGTCTTGCCGTGGTCGATGTGCCCGGCCGTGCCGAGGGTCAGGGGGACGGCGGGATCCCTGGCCGGGTCGGTCGTGTCGGGTACGCCCGGCACCGGACGCCAGTCAGGCGAGCGCCGCCAGCACGGCGCCGGCCAGCTCGTCCAGCTCGGCGTCGCGCACGGCGCGCAGGTCGAAGAGCAGGCGGCCGTCGTGCAGGCGGCACACGACGGCGGGCTCGCCGAGCCGCAGCGCGGCGGCGAGCCCGTCGGCGTCGGCGTCGACGCTCACGGCCACAGCCACGCTGGGCACCTCGGTGACGGGCAGTGCCCCGGCCCCGGCGCGCGCGACGGTGTCGAGCAGCGCGACGCGGTCGGCGGGCAGCGCCGCCGCCGCGCCCGGGCCCGTGAGCAGGTCGCGCAAGCGCTCCGCGCGGGCGCGCACCTCGGCGAGCGGCGCCGCCAGCGCCGCGAGCGTCGGCACGCGCTCGACCGCGCGCGCCGGGTCCAGATAGAGCCGGAGCACGGCGTCGAGCGCGGCCAGGTCGAGCTTGTCGATGCGCAGGGCGCGCGCCAGCGGATGGCGGCGCATCGCCTCGATGGTCGCGGCCCGGCCCACGGCTACGCCGGCCTGCGGGCCGCCGAGGAGCTTGTCACCGCTGAAGGTCACGACGTCGGCGCCGGCGGCGATGCTGTCCGTGAGCGCCGGCTCCTCGGCGAAGAGCGGCAGACCGGCCAGGGCGCCGCTGCCCAGGTCGTCGACCAGCACGGCATCGTGCTCGTGGGCCAGGCCGGCGAGCTCCTCGAGCGCCGGCTCCGCCGTGAACCCCACGATGCGGTAGTTGCTGGTATGCACGCGCAGGACGGCGCGCGTACGTGCCGTCCAGGCCTTCTCGAAGTCCTTGAGGTACGTGCGATTGGTGGTGCCGACCTCGACCAGCTCGGCCCCGCTCTCGCGCAGGATGTCGGGGATGCGAAAGCCGTCGCCGATCTCCACGAGCTGGCCGCGGGCGACGAGCACCTCGCCGCCACGGGCCGTGGCGGCGAGGGCGAGCAGCACCGCGGCGGCGTTGTTGTTCACGGCCAGCGCGTCCTCGGCGCCCGTAACCGTACAGAGCACGTCGTGGATGTGGTCCTGGCGCGAGGCGCGTGCGCCGCGCGCCAGGCTGTACTCGAGGTTGGTGTAGCCGGAGGCGGCGGTGACGACCGCGTCGACCGCCTCCCGCGGCAGCAGCGCCCGGCCGAGATTGGTGTGTACGACCACGCCGGCGGCGTTGATGACACGGCGCAGGGACGGCGTCACCGCCGCCTCCAGCAGCCGCGCCGCCCAGGGCACGAGGGCGGCCGGCGTGAGGTCCGCCGCCTGCGCGGCGGACGCCTCGCCGGCCGCCCCCGCCGCGAGGATCTCGGCCCTCAGCCGCTCGATGACCGCGCGCACGGCGTCCACGACGAGCTCGCGCGGGTAGCGCTCGAGCAGCTCGAGCGCCGCCGGCTCGCGCAGCACTTCGTCGACGGCGGCCAGCGAGCGCAGCTGCGCCCGCCCTCCCGCGCCGGCCTTCTTGCTCTTCTCAGCCATCGTCATCCTCCGCCGCGAGCGTCCTCCGATCGCGCCGTACGCGCAAGTGCGCCATGGTCATCGGATACGCCACCACGACGAAGGCGAACCACCACTCCGTGCCCTTCAGGGCGATGCTCTGCATGAACTCCGGCCACTGCACGCGCCCCAGCACCAGGGCGAGCGCGACGGCGGCGAAGACGATCTCGGTGAACAGCCAGAAGTAGAGCGCCGGGCTCTCGCGAAACCCGCGCAAGGTCGCCCAGATGGAGAGGACCGCCACGCCCGCGGGGACCAGCCCGATCACGATCGCCAGCGCCAGCTGCGACACGACCTCCCCCGCGCTGCGCCCGGCGGCCCACTGCCACACGGCCCCCCGATCGGTGCCGGCGCCGAAGATGACGACGGCGATCAACGAGACGAACGCGATCACCGAGAACGCCCCGAACAGGATGAACGGGAGGACCGAGAGCATGCGAAGGGCGAACTGCGGACGGGGCGCCTGCGCCGCCCTGATGTCCTCGTCGCTGGGCTTCCAGCCGGGGTCGCCGGGCTTGCGCTCGGGGCTCACACGGCACCGCCGGGCAGGTGTGAGGACGGCGCCACGGCTCAGCCTTCGAGCTCGAGGGTCCCGGGCGGCCCGGCGCTGACCTCGCCCACCGTCCAGCCGGCCACGCCGCTCTCCCGGAGCCCGGAGAGGAGCGCCGCGTGCTTGTCCGCAGCCACGGCGATGAGCAAGCCGCCGGACGTCTGCGGGTCGAACAGCGCCAGCACGCGCGGGTCCTGCTGGTCGATGTCGCCGGAGGCGCCGCCTGTCTCGCGCAGACGCGGCAGCAGGAAGTCGCGGTTGCTGCGCAGGCCGCCGGCGTACACAGCCTGCGCGATGAGCTCGAGGACGCCGTCGTGCAAGGGCACGTCCGTGACCCACACAACGGCGCCGGCGGCGCTCGCGTCGAGCATCTCGCCGAGGTGCCCGAGCAGGCCGAAGCCGCTCACGTCGGTGCAGGCGTGCGCGCCCACGGCCGACATGACGGCCGCCGCCGCCGCGTTGAGGGCGGCGGCCTCCTCGATGGCCGGCATCATGTCGTCCTCGCTCAGCAGCCCATTCTTCAGGGCGCTGGCCAGCACGCCGATGCCGAGGCGCTTGGTGAGCACCAGCTTGTCGCCGGGCTGCGCGCCGGCGTTGTAGACGATCTCGTCGGGACGGGCCACACCGGTGACGGCCAGCCCGTACTTGGGCTCCTTGTCGTCGATGGAGTGCCCGCCGGCGAGCTCGGCGCCGGCCTCCATCACCTTCTCGGCGCCGCCCTGGAGGATCTCCACCAGGTGTGTCATGCCGAGGTCGGCCGGCCAGGCCACGAGGTTCATGGCAGTAAGCGGCCGGGCGCCCATGGCGTACACGTCGCTGAGCGCGTTGGCCGCGGCGAGCTGCCCGAACCAGTAGGGCGAGTCGACGATGGGCGTGACGAAGTCGACCGTCTGCACCAGGCAGAGGTCGTCGGAGACGCGCGTGACGGCGGCGTCGTCGCGCGTCTCGAGCAGCCGCGCGAACTCCGGGGAGCTGCGCGGGAGAGCGTCAAGCACGGCCTGCAGGTCGCACGGACCCAGCTTGGCCGCTCAACCGCTCTTGGCTGCGAACTGCGTGAGGCGGATCTTCTCGGTCATGCGCCAAGCTTACCGCACGTGCGGGGCCGCGAGTGCGGCGGCGGCGGCGCGCTCATGCTCGACCCGGAGAAGTCCGGGTCGAAGGCCGTCAGGTGGCTCTTCCCCACCGGCGACCGCACGTTGGGCGACTGGCAGGGCGGCATCATCGGGTCGGTGGCCGTCAACGACACCTACGACCCGTGGGGCCGCCGCCCCCGCCTCGCGGCGTTCATCGCCATCGACGGCAACCTCTACGTGGTGGCCCAGGACGCCCTCAAGAGCCCCGACGGCGGCTGGTTCACGGTGAAGATCAAGGAGATCGACTCGTTCTCCGGCGGCCGCTTGGAGAGCACCCCGGTGATGTGGAAGGGCCGCGTGATCATCGGCTCGCGCGACGGCTCGCTGTACTGCCTCGGCGACCGCTGAGGCGACCGCCGGCGACGCGGCGCCCCCCGGCCGCGCCGGATCAGGCTCTGCGGCGCTCCAGCCACGCCGCGAACGCCTCCAGCCCCTCGCCGAAGGCGACGCGCCCGAGGCCGAAGCGTACATGGGCGTCGCCGTAGTCGAACACGGCAGCCGGGAGAAGGAGCACACCGGCCTCCTCGACGAGGCGCCGGCAGAAAGCGAGCGCGCCTTCTGCTGCGCCGAGGCGCGCGAAACAGATGCTGCCGGCGCGCGGCCGGACGAGGTTCAGGAGGCCCGGCCTCTCCGCCGCGAAGGCCTCGAGCTTCTGGAGGTTCTCCGTGATGGTCCGCAGGTTGCGCGCCACGATCCTCTCGCGCTCGCGCAGGCCGATGAGCGCCAGGATCTCGCCGGGCGCGCTCGCGCAGATCGTCGTGTAGTCCTTGTAGGCCGCGAGCCGCGCAGAGAGCTCACGGTCGCGCGTCGCGAGCCAGCCGACGCGCAGTCCGGGCAGCGAGTACGTCTTGGACATCCCCGACAGGGCCACCGCCTTGTCGTATCGCTCCGCAGCCGACGGCAGCCGCGTCGCCGGGTCCCGCTCCAGCCCGCGGTACATCTCGTCGGAAAACACGTAGGCTCCCGCCTCCGCGGCGATGTCGAGCAGCTCCTGATACTCGGCGGCGGTCGGGAGGTAACCGGTCGGGTTGTGGGGGAAGTTGGCGACGATCAGCCGCGTGCTCGGGCGCAGCTCGCGGCGCACGAAGGCGGGATCGAAGCGCCAGCCTTGCTCCTCGTCGGGCTCCCAGTAGGTGACCTCGCAGCCCAGCGCCTCGGCGATACCGTGCAGCGTCTGATAGCCGGGGTGCGTGGCGATCACATGGTCGCCGGGCTCGAGGAGCACGGTCATGGCGATGAGGACGCCCTCTTCGGGCACGACCTCGAGGACGTCGTCGGGCGAGACGCCGTGGTAGAGGCCGGCGATCTCGCGGCGCAACTGGGGCAGGCCCGGCGACTCGGTGTAACCGAGCCAGAGGGCCTCCCAGAGGCCGAGGCACTCATCGTCGGCCCAGGAGACGACCTCGGCCATGGGGTAGCTCTCGCAGTCGGAGCTGGCGAGCAGGTGACGGGCGCTGAACTCGTACTGCGACATGTACCGTTCGAGACGGAACTCTTCGTGCTTCATGACATCCTCCGGATCGCGCGGCCGGGCGGGCGCCTTCCGCGGGGAGTGAGGCGCCGGCCGGCGACAGGGCCCCTCGGCCGGCCGCTCACACCGACGTTTCGCCGGCCGCGCCGCCGCCCGCGATGGTATCAGGCGGGCGGCGCGGAGGCAGCAGGGCGCGGGCGGCCGGCGTTTGGCGCCCGCGCCCCTCCGGGCATCTCACAAGCGATACCGGGAGATCGCGGCCGGGCCGGCGCAGCAGCGCCCGGCCGCTCAGCCAAGGAGGAACCGTCATGGCCGACGCCCAACGCACAGCCGAAGCTGTCTGGGAAGGCTCGCTCGCCCAAGGCACGGGCGCCGTAACGCTCACGAGCAGCGGCGCGGCCGGACCCTTGCCCGTCACCTGGGCCTCGCGCACCGCGCGTTCCGAGGGCAAGACCAGCCCCGAGGAGCTCGTCGCCGCGGCGCACGCGAGCTGCTACTGCATGGCGCTCTCGCACATCCTCGGGGAGGCCGGCACACCGCCCGAGAGGCTCGAGGCGAGCGCCACGGTGACGTTCGCCCAGGTCGAGGGGGGCTTCAAGGTCGCGAGCTCCGCGCTCACCGTGAAGGGCACCGTCCCGGGCCTTGACGCCGCCGGCTTCAAGGAGGCTGCCGAGGCGGCCAAGGACGGCTGCCCCACCTCCGGCGCGCTCAAGGGCAACGTCGAGCTCAGCGTCGACGCCAGCTTGGCCTAACGCTCGCGGACGCCGGCGCGGAGGGCCTTCGGCCACCGCGCCGGTGGCGCTCGCCGCCGTCCTGCTGGCCACGCTCTCCGTGACCGGGCAGGCTCCCACTGGCCGACCTCACAGACTGAGCGCCGCCGGCAGCTCCGCCAGCGACTCGATACGCGGCAGCGGCGCACCCGCGGCTCGGCCGCTGCGGTCGAGCAGGATCGCGCCGCAGCCGCTGGCGACGGCGCCCTCCACGTCGTCCTCGACGCTGTCGCCGATCATGACCGCGGCGGCGGGCGCCACCCCGAGCAGGCCGAGGAGCGCCGAGAACATCCGCGGCGCCGGCTTCACGGCGCCGGTCTCGGCGCTCGACACGGCCGCGTCCATGTACTCGTCCAGCGCGAAGTGAGCGACGATCTCCTCGAGGCCGTGGCCAAGCGCGTTCGAGAGCAGCGCCATGCGCACTCCGGCGCCGCGCAGGATGTCCAGACACGGCAACGCGTCGTCATAGAGGCCGAAGTTCTCGGCCCTCGACCAGGCGCCGATGATCGCGGCGGCGGTCTTCTCGACCGCGTCGGAGGAGCCGCCGCCCAGCCCCTCGATGATCGCGTGGGCGATGACCGGCAGCAGGCCGTCGTCGTGGATCAGCCCCGTGCTCTCGCGCCGCTCGCGGGCCGCCGCGTAGGCGGCACGCTCCGCCTGCGCCCAGCGCCCTGCGTCGAGACGCAACCCGAACCGCGCGCCGGTGCGCACGTACCCAGGCGCCTCGAACTGATCGCTCGGGCGCAGCAGCGTGTAGTCCAGGTCGAACATGACCAGTTCCGGGGTGGGCAGCGGGAGCGAGAGGGCTGAGGGCGTCACGCGCGGATGCCTTCGGGAGCGGTCACGTGCGTGACCTGCCGCCGGCCGGCCGTTCCAGCAGCTCGCCAGCGCGGTACGAGGAGCGCACGAACGGCGCCGCGGCGACCCGCAGGTCGAGAGCCGCCCCGCGTTTCCGGTAGGTCGCGAACTCCGCGGGCTCGACATAGCGCGCGACGGGCAGGCAGCCGGCGTCAGGCTGCAGGTACTGGCCAATGGTCACCGCGTCGACGCCGGCGGCGGCACAGTCGCTGAGGGCCTCTTCGACCTCCGCCGTGCGCTCGCCGAGCCCCACCATGAGACCGCTCTTGACCAGCGGCCGGGCGAGGGCGGCTCCCACGGAGGGCGGCGCACTGGCTCGGCCAGGACCACCTGTGCTCGAGGCGGAGGCCGCGTCGCGCGCCCAGGACGCGGCCCGCCGCAAGAGCTGCAGCGAGCGTTCGTAGTCTGCCTGCGGTCGCACCTCACGGTAGAGGCGCGGCACCGTCTCGAGGTTGTGGTTGAGCACGTCCGGGCGGGCGGCGAGAACGGCGGCGAGCGGCGCCTCGTCGCCGCCCAGGTCGGGGATCAGTACCTCGACGGTGGCCGCCGGAAGCCGCGCGCGCACGGCCTCGACGGCGGCGGCGAAACCGCTCGCCCCGCCATCCGGAAGGTCGTCGCGGGTGACGCTCGTGATGACGACGTGGCGCAGGCCCAGGCGCCTGGCCGCCTCGGCGACGCGCCGCGGTTCATCGGCGTCGACGGGGCAGAAGCCCGTCGTCGCGCGGGACGGATCGGTGGCGTCGACGGCCGGCGCCGCACCCGCGTGCGCCACCGAGCAGAACCGGCAGCCGCGCGTACACGTGTCGCCCAGGATCAGGAACGTCGCCGTGCCGGAGGAGTAGCACTCGCCCTTGTTGGGGCAGCGCGCCTCGCGGCAGACGGTGTGCAGCTCGAGCTCGTCGAGCAGGGCGCAGATGGCGCGGAACTGCCGTGGCGCCGGCGCCTTGACCTTGAGCCAGGAGGGCTTGCGCCGGCGAGGGGGCACGTCGCTCACCGGTTCGGGGACACGTCGCTCATGGCCTCACAGGCTGTGCACGCCGCGCCCCAGCCCGCCCAGCGCCGCCTCCCCGACCGCCTCGGCCAGCGTGGGGTGGGCGTGGATGGTGGCGGCCACGTCGGCCAGCGTGAGGCCGGAGTGCACCGCCAGGGCGAGCTCGTGCACGAGCTCGGTGACGTGCGGCCCGATCAGGCTGGCGCCGAGCACACGGCCGCCGCCGGGCTCGCAGACGAGGCGCACGAAGCCGTCGGGCTCGCCCTCGATGACGGCCTTGGAGTTGCCGTTGAAGCGCACCTGGGCGACCTCGTGCTCGACGCCCGCCGCTGCGGCCGCATCCTCGGTGAGCCCGCACGAGGCGACCTCGGGGGAGCTGAAGACGCAGTTGGGCACGAGGCTTCTGTCGCAGGCGAGGCGCGAGCCGGTGACGGCGTTCTCGGCGGCGATCATGCCCTGGTGGTAGGCCCAGTGGGCGAGGAGCGGCGGGCCGGCCACGTCGCCGGCGGCGAACACGCCGCCCAGCGCGGTGCGGCAGGTCTCGTCGGTGACCACGAATCCGCGCGCGTCGATCTCGACGCCGGCCTCCTCGTAGCCCAGGCCGGCGCTCATCGGCTTGCGGCCGACGGCGACCAGCACGCGCGCGGCGCTGAGCTCCTGGCCGCCGGCGAGGCTGACGGTGACGCCGGCCTGCGAGCTCGCCGCCGCCTCGACCGCGGTCTTCACGTGCACGGCGATACCGTTCTTCTTGAAGGCCTGCTGCAGGGTGCGCCCGGTGCGCTTGTCCTCGCCGGGCAGGAGCTGATCCAGCATCTCGACGACAATGACCTCGGCGCCGAGACGCGCGAAGACGCTGGCGAACTCGCAGCCGATCACGCCACCGCCGACGATGAGCAGGCTCTCGGGGACGTGGTCGATGGCGAGGAGCTCGTCGCTGGTCATCAGGCGCGGGTCGCTCCAGTCGAAGAGGCCCATGCGCACCGGCTCCGAGCCGCTGGCGAGGATCACCGCGTCGCCAGCCAGCTCGCTGCCGTCGTCGAGGCGGAGGCGGCCGGAGCCGGCGAGCGTAGCCCGCCCGGCCACGACCTCGACCTTGCGCGCCTTGAGCAGGTGCGCGACGCCGTCACGAAGCTGCGCCGTGACGGCGTCCTTGCGGGCCATGAAGGCGGAGAAGTCGAGGCCGACCTCGCCGGTCTGCACGCCGAAGGCGCCCGCCTCGCGCGCCGCGTGCAGACGCTGGGCGCCGGCGACCATGGCCTTGGTCGGGATGCAGCCGCGGTTCAGGCAAGTGCCGCCGATCTCGCGCGCCTCGACGAGCGTCACGTCGGCGCCCAGCTGCGCGGCTCTCCCCGCGGCCACGTAGCCGGCGGGACCGCCGCCGAGCACCAGGAGCTTCGTCATTGCCGCCTCCTCGTCAAACCACAAGCTGCTGAAGGGCGGCTTCGAGCCGCACCAGCACGCGTTTCCAGATCATCTCCGGCGCCAGCACGTAGCCGACGCCGGCCAGCCCGTCGCCCTGCCAGGGCTCGCCGAGCAGCGTCTCGGCGACCTGCGCCAGCTCGTCCGGCGGGCGCCGCTCGAGCACGGACCCGTGCACGAGCACCCTCCCGCCGCTGCGCGCCTGGGCGACGGCGACCAGCTTCTCGCCGCGCGCTATCAGATCGTGCCGCAGCACGCTCGCGAAGCACAGGGCAGAGCGCTGGTAGGCGGACGCGCGCGCGCCGTCCAGCGTGACGCCGAGCGCCTCGAGAGCGCCGGCGAAGGCGCCGGCCACGACGTCGTACGGCTTCGCCACGTCGAGGCCGGCGCGCGTGCCGGCGCCGAGCCCCCCCGGAGGGAAGGCCACGGCGAACGACCACTCGAAGCCCTCACCGTGAAGCACCGCGCGGCCGCCGGAGGGCCGCCGCACGACGTCGAACGGCACCCCCGGCACCGGCTCGTACTTCTGGAACTTGCCCAGGGACAGCGCCGGCGGCGCCCATGTGTACCGCCGCGCGATGACTTCGTCCGCCGTCCCCAGCAGGCCGGTATCGAGCGCCATCTGCGCGCCGCCGGCGGCGCGCAGCTCCGGCAGGACCTTGACGATGCTCACGCGTTCACCCCTGTGAACGGCCGGCGCCTCAGGCGCAGCTCTCGCCGTCCTCCGGGAACCGCTGGCGCAGCACAGGGTGACGGGCGGCTGCGGCTTCGTCGAGCCGCCGCACCGGCATCGAGAGCGGCGCCTCGCGCAGCATCTCCGCATCGGTCACGGCTTCAGTGGCGACGGCGCGCAGCGCCTCGATCATGCGATCGAGGTCCTCGCGCGACTCGGTCTCGGTGGGCTCGATCATGAGCGCCTCGTCGACGATCAGCGGGAAGTACGTCGTCGGCGGGTGCACGCCGTAATCCAGCAGCCGCTTGGCCACGTCCAGGGCGCGCAC
>Ga0209913_1000572_pt1 | contig 29522 bp, 19 predicted proteins | sample PersoiDNA2013203_FD_185805 | JGI IMG/M metagenome (GOLD analysis project Ga0209913, IMG submission 185805) | Permafrost soil microbial communities from the Arctic, to analyse light accelerated degradation of dissolved organic matter (DOM) -... | ecosystem: Environmental > Terrestrial > Soil >... | reverse complement strand
TGGCTGCGATGGCCGCGTTGGCCCAGCCCGGCCTCGGCCAAGCCAGCACAGCGGCGGCCCCGGCAACATCCGCTGCCGCGCCGGCCTGGAACCCCGACAAGCCGATCCGCCTCATCGTGCCCTGGGCCCCGGGCGGCGCCGTCGATGGCACTTCGCGCGCGCTGGCCAACGGCCTGGGCGCGCGCCTGCACCAGCCCGTCATCGTCGAGAACAAGCCCGGCGCCAGCGGCATGGTGGGCGCGGGCTACGCCGCCGCCAGCCCGGCCGACGGCTACACCTTCTTCATGGGCAATGTCGACACCCAGGTGGTCAACCCCTTGCTGTTTGCCAAAACCTTGCGCTACGACGCGGCCAACGCCTTCGACCCGGTGGTTGAACTGGGGCGCGTGCCGATGGCGGTGGTCGAGCGCGCCGGAGTCAATGTGCGCAATGCCCAGGACCTGCAGCGCCTGGCCCGCGACAAGCCCGGCAGCGCCAGCTACGGTACCTGGGGCATCGGTAGCACGGCCCACCTCGCCTTTGCGCTGCTGGAGCAGCAAAGCGGCGTGGACCTGAACCACCTGCCTTACCAGGGCGCCACCCCGGCCTATGCCGCCTTGTTGGGCGGCCACATCGAGTTCGCCCTGGCCCAGGTGCCCTGGGCCCTGGCGGCCCAACGCGATGGCAAGGTGCAGATCCTGGGCGTCACCTCGGCCCAGCGCAGCACGCTGGACCCGAGCCTGCCCACGCTGGCCGAACTGGGCTTCAAGGATTACGCTGTCGAGCAGTGGGTGGGGCTGTTCGCGCCGCGGGGCGTGCCGGCCGATCTGCGCGAGCGCCTGGGCCGCGAGGTCAACGCCTGGCTCAAGACCCCCGAGGCCCAGACTGCCTTGCGTGCCGCCGGGGTGGAGCCCGGTGGGGGCACGCCCGAGCAACTGGCGAGCCGGCAAAAGGCCGAATCCGTGTTCTGGCAACGCCTGATCCGCGCCCGGAACATCACCGTGGAGAACCTGCAATGAGCGAGCTGACCGGCATCCAGGCCCCCACCGCACCCATCCACCGTGTGGGCGAGTGGTCCATCTGGAAAGTGGAAGAGCGCTGCATCGACAGCTTCGCGCCCGCCTTTCTGTTCCCGGCCTGGGACGAAGCGGCCGCGCCGCCGCGCGCCGCCTGGGCCGACGCCCGCACCACCGCCGATGAGGGGCGCTGTCTGCGCCTGAGCATCCACAGTTGGGTGCTGCGCCGCCCCGGCCAGACCGTGATCCTGGACACTGGCATCGGCAATGGGCGCGAGCGCCCCGGCAAGGCCATCTTCCATCAGCTCGACACGCCCTACCTGAGCCGCCTGCACGCCAGCGGTGTGCGGCCTGACGAGGTTGATCTGGTCATCAACACCCACCTGCACACCGACCACGTGGGCTGGAACACCCATTGGCTGGATGGCCGCTGGCAACCTTTGTTCACCCGGGCCTGCTACCGCTTCCCGGCCCCCGAATTGGCGCACATCCGCGAGCACACCGGCCACCTGGCCCCGGTCTGGCGTGACAGCGTCGAGCCGGTGGTGCAGGCTGGCCAGCACCAGCCCATCGCCTTCGAGCCCACCGAGATCGCCCCGGGCCTGACCATGGTGCCCACCCCGGGCCACACTGCAGGTCACATGAGCCTTTGGCTGGCTTCAGAGGGGCAGCACGCCCTGTTCAGCGGCGATGTCATGCACCACCCCCTTCAGGTGCTGGCGCCGGGGCTGAGTTCGGTCTTCTGCGAAGACCCGGCCCAGGCCGGTGTCACCCGCCGGGCTCTGCTGGCCGAGCTGAGTGCGCGCCAGGCCCTGTATTTCAGCTCGCACTTTCCGGGCAGCTCGGTCGGCCGGGTGTGGGCAATGGGTGGGTCCTACCGATGGGTCGCTGAATAAGCTGCGCTGCGACGGTTGACCTCCTGGCCGGCGTGATCCGCATCGGCGCTGGCCAGTGGTCATTTCTGTGCGCGTTGCATTCCTGAATGGGTTCAATAGTCGTTGATAAATGCAGGGTTAATCCATTCTAAAAATCACCCGGTTTTGTGTAAACTGAACCAAGACCCCCCCTATTTTGAAAATAGGGAGGCGGATTTCAGAGCGGTAGGCCGAAGAATATCTCAGCAGAGGGGACCCGCAATGACTGCTTCGACGCAAGAACCCAGTGAAAACTGGACTATTTTGTGTGTCGACGATGAGCCTCACATCCTGAGTTCTCTGCGCAGGCTGCTGAAGCCCTGCGGCTATCAGTTTCTCGGAGCCAACAGTGCTGAGGAAGCGATCGTCCGGCTCGCAGAAGAAAAAGTGGATTTAATCATTTCTGACATGAGGATGCCCGGCATGCAGGGCGCGGAGTTCCTGGGGATTGCGCGCCAAAATTGGCCCTCGATCACCCGGGTCATGTTGACCGGTTACTCGGATGTCAGCTCGACCGTTGAGGCCATCAATAAGGGTGAGATCTTCCGATATATTGCGAAGCCCTGGAATGATATTGAGGTGCTGGGGGTCATTAACCAAGCCTTTGAGCGACATCGCATGGAGAGAGAAAATCTGCGCCTGCAAGCGGAGCTTCTTTCCAGGAATGAGGAATTGAATCGCTTGAACGAATCGTTGGAAGAGCGTGTGCAAGCTCGCACCAAAGAAGTCGAGCGCATGGCGCAACAAATCAGAAAAAGTCAGATCAATTCCATCAAGATATTCTCGACCTTGCTTGAATGGCGAGAGGGCTTATTGGCGGGGCATTCACGTCGCGTGGCCGATATGGCACGAAAGCTGGCCAAAGCCATGGATTGTTCTGAGCAAGAGCTCCAAGATATATTCATTGCCGGCCTGATCCATGACATCGGATTGATATCGCTTCCTGACTCGGTGATCGAGAAGCCGGTTTCATTGCTGCAGGGCGATGATTTGCTGCGTTATGAAAAGCATCCATCTTTTGGTGAGCAGATCCTGTTGTCGCAGGATGATCAACAGGGGGTGGCCAGCATCATCCGCTCACACCACGAGCGCCATGATGGGGCGGGATTTCCGGACCGGCTACACGGCGCGCAGATTCCGTTGGGGGCTCGCATCATCGGGATCGCGGACACCTACGATGACCTGTGCTTCGGACGCATCACCAGTGCAAGATTGAGTGATGCGGATGCCCGTCTGGTGATTTCCAGAGGGCGAGGCAGCCAGTTTGATCCAGAAATAGTTGATGTGTTTTTGCAGATGCTGCTGGCGGCTCAACCCCAACCTGAAAAGCCACCTCGCCAGTTGCGCTCCGAGGCATTGCGTGCCGGCATGTGCCTGGCACGGGACCTGATGTCTCCCGAGGGGTTGATTCTGTTGTCTGCCGGCCATGTGATTCATGCCGACCTGATCAAACGCATCCGGTCGCGTGAAGCCAGGGAGTCGAGTCATTATATCTTTCACATCAAGAATGACTGAGAGGCGATCATGAGACAGCGAATCATCTTCATTGACGACGAGCCAAATATAATTTCTGCACTCAAGCGTGTACTGATCCCGGCGCTTTCTGAAACTGCTGATATTTATTTTACTTCCGACATGCAAAAGGCGCTGGAGTGGGTTCGTGAAATTGAATTTGATGTCATCGTTTCAGACTATTTGATGCCCGACATGAGTGGCCTTGAGTTCATCAAGATTGCCAAGACACTGCAGCCTGATGCCATTCTTCTCATGCTCAGTGCTTCCACGGAGTTTGAAGTCATGCGGACTGCGGTCAATGAATTGAATATATATAAATACCTCATCAAGCCGTGGGTTTCTGATGAGTTGTGTCGGGATATTGCTATGGCGTTGAATAAGGCGTCCGATGATCGATATCAGAGAGAGTTGGCTGGTGTGGGCCTGATGCAGTTCAGACCCGCATCCCCTGACTGAATGAACTGTCCCGGACAGTGCGGTGTTCAACCTGGTGTCTCTGTGAGTTGATGATGGGTGTTCTGGAATTGAAATTACTTGAGGCTATCAGTCAGCCCATATTTGTTTACGATGGGCATGGGATTGTCCATGCCAATGAAAAGATGCTGCGTTTGCTGGGGCGCAGTCTGGCGGATCTGCTGTCTGCGACGAGCATTGATTTTTTCCCGGGTGAGCACGCATCCAAGGCGAATCTTTACTTGCGCACTTGCCTGAACAGCAAGGCGCAGTCCCCGTCGATCGAATTGGACATCCGGTCCGCAAGTGGCTTGATGCGATGCATAGAACTCACAGGCGTCAAGCACGCCATGGCGGAACGGGATGTGGTGATCTGTACCTGCCTGGACCTGAGCGATATCCGAATTGTTCAGGACAGTTTGATGGAGATGGGGCAGCGACTCAATCAGATCATCGAGAATGATCCGGTCGCGACCTTGGTCATGAATGCCGACCATGTCGTGACCCACTGGAATGCGGCGGCTGAGCATTTGACCGGGGTCAGCAAGGCAGCCATGGTCGGCGGGCGTGAGGCATGGCGCCCTTTTTATGCCAATGCGCGGCCGATCCTGGCCGATTTGATCGTCGAAGGTTCGGTGGATACCGCGATGCCTGCGCTTTACAAGGGCCTGGGAAAAAAATCCAACCTGATTCCGAATGCCGTCGAGGCCGAGGACTTCTTTCCGAATATCGGTGCCAGCGGATGTTGGTTGTATTTCTCGGCGGCGCCGCTGCGCAACTCAAAAGGTCAGCTGGTGGGTGCCATCGAAACCTTGCAGGACGTCACCAGTCGCAGAGATGCAGAGGATGCGCTGCGACGTCAGCAGTTGGCGCTGGAGTGGTCAGTCGCGGAGCGAACCGCCGAGGTGCGCGCGCAGCATCAGCAAATCGAGGCCCTGCTGGAGAACGCTCCCATCGGCATCGTCAAGATCCAGGATGGCTTGATTTCGCGATTGAACGATACCTTCGTCGGGATGTTCGAATTGCAGGGTCTGCCCATGGACCAATTGCGAGTTGAGCATATATTTGCCAGTCGTGATGATTACGACTTTATTCGCAAAATGTCACGTCCGATGCTCAAGGCCGGTGCAGCTTTCAATTATGAAGCCGGAATGAAAACTCATCTTGGAAATCTGCGCTGGATTCAATTAATTGGTTATCCAGCCCAACCTGGTGCAGGCGATGAGAGTTCGTGGTGGCTCCTGCTGGATCGGACGGATATCAAGACTGCCCACGAAAATCTGCAGAAAAATTATGATCGCATCAAGGATATCAACAACAAACTGGAGGAGGCGCAGAATCAATTGCTCCAGTCTGAAAAAATGGCCTCGATAGGGCAGTTGGCAGCTGGTGTGGCTCATGAAATCAACAACCCACTTGGATTTGTCAGTTCAAATATCGGGGCATTGGGTCGGTATTCCAAAGACCTTATGGAGGTGGGGCGGAGCGCAATGGCGTTGCTGAAAATACAGGGTCATGCGTCTACAGATGGCCCCTGGGCTGATCTCACAGGTGCATTTGAGCGGTTTGATTTTGAGTTTCTGGCCGAAGACCTGCCTAATCTGCTGAGTGAGACCGAAGACGGGCTCAATCGTGTGAAGCGGATTGTGCAAGATCTCAAGGATTTTTCCAGGGTGGACCACGATGAGTGGGCTGAGGCCGACATCAACCAGGGCCTGGATTCGACCCTGAATGTCGTCAGAAATGAGGTGAAGTACAAGGCCGAAGTCATCAAGAACTTCGCTGCCCTGCCTCGGGTGAAGTGCTTGGCTGCCCAGATCAATCAGGTGTTCATGAATCTGATTGTCAATGCGGCGCAAGCCATCCAGGAGAAAGGTCGGATTGTGCTACAGACAGAGTTGCGGAACGGTTGGGTGGTGGTCTCGGTGTCAGACACCGGGTGCGGCATGTCTGAGGACGTCAAGAATCGCATCTTCGAACCCTTCTACACCACCAAACCTGTTGGGCAAGGGACTGGCCTGGGCCTGTCACTTTCCTACTCCATCGTCCAGAAGCATGGTGGCCGTATCGAGGTCGAATCAACACCCGGTGTCGGGACAAGGTTCAGCGTGCATCTCCCGCTGGTCCAGCCTCCGACCGCGCCCAATGCCTGACCCGGTCGCCGGAGGCCGCGTCGTCAAGGGCTGGCTGGCCCCAGCAAAATTGCCAGCTCTTGCGGTGGCATTGGGCGTGCGAACAGATAGCCCTGTCCCATGGGGCAGCCCTGTGCACACAGAAAGGCCAGTTGTGCCTCGGTCTCGATGCCCTCTGCGGTCACTTCCAGCTCCAAGGTTTTGCTGAGCCCGATGATGGCCCGCACGATGGCCATGTCGTTGGCATTGCCAGGCAGGTCCTGCACAAAGGACTGATCGATCTTGATGCGATCCAAGGGCAAATGTTTCAGATAGGACAAGGAAGAAAATCCGGTCCCGAAGTCGTCCACCGCGATGCGGATGCCCATGGACCGCAATTGCCACAGCACCCGCCTGCTCAGCTCCAGTTCCTGCAGCAGGCTTTCCGTGATCTCCAGTTCGAGAAATTGCGGCGCGAATCCCGAGGTCTCCAACGCTTCGGTCACATGCTGTATGAAGTTCTCTGCCGCCATCTGGCGGACCGAGACGTTGACCGCCACGGTGAGGTCCCTGTGGCCTTGCCGGTGCCAGGCGGCCCCTTGCTGGCAGGCAACCTGCAAGACCCAGCGCCCCACGGATTCAATGAGTCCGGATTCTTCCGCAACGGGGATGAACCGAGCAGGTGACACGAGACCGTTCTCGGGGTGCTGCCAACGCACCAGCGCTTCGACGCCGATGATGCGGCGCCCGGGCAGCGCCACGACCGGTTGGTAGTACAGCGTCAGTTCATGGTGCTCGACGGCGTGGCGCAGGCCCTGTTCGATTCGCATGCGTTCATGGACCCGCTCTGCCATCTCCGGTGCGTAGAAGCAATAGCGGTTCCGTCCCCGTCGCTTGGCGTCGTACATGGCGCTGTCAGCGGCCCGGATCAGGTGGTCCACGTCTTCGCCGTCGGCAGGAAAGACGGCGATTCCGAGGCTGGCCGACACCACCAGACGCTTGTGACTGCTCAAGTCCAGTGGTTCGCGCACGGCCCGCAGCAGTTTGTCGGCCAGGCTGGCTCCGTCCTCGATGCGAAGCATGTCGGGTGCCAGCACCACGAACTCATCTCCCCCGAGCCGAAACGCGATGTCCGCGCGTCGGATCGTGCCACGCAGGCGTTGCGCAACCTGTTTGAGCAGGTCGTCACCCACCGCGTGGCCCAGGGTGTCGTTGATCGTCTTGAATCCATCCAGGTCGATGAAGATCAACGCGATCGGTATGCCTGAGCGGCGGGAGCGCTCGATTTCGCTCTCCATGCACTCGGCCAGCAGGTTGCGATTGCCGAGCCCTGTGAGGGCGTCGTGGAAGGCCAGGTGATTGAGTTGCAGCTCAGCGTCGCGAATGGCGCTCAGGTCAGAGAAGGCCAGCACGTACTGGACCACCTGCCCAAGATCATCGCGCACTGCGCAGACATGCTCCCAGGCGGTGAAGCGTTCGCCCGACCGCCTCAGGCACACAGTTTCTCCGTTCCAGTACCCCTGTTCCGAAGCCTCCAGCCGTTCATAGAAGATCGGACTGTGGCGACGCGCGTGCAGCACCTCGTCCGGCGTGCGGCCGATCACTTCGTCGGCTTCCAAGGCGGTCAGCAGGGTGAACGCAGGGTTGATCGAAACGATGCGTTGCTGCTTGTCCATGATCGCGATGCCCTCGGCGGTGGTACGGAAGACGACGCTGGCCTGGCGCAGCTTTTCCTCCATCTCCTTGCGTTCGGTCACATCGCGCAGCACCCCGACAACCCGGTGTTCTCCGTGCCGTTTCGCGTGGATCTCGGCCCACAGGTGCACGCCGGCATCGCGCTGCAGGCGCACAGTGGCGCAGGCCATACCGGGTTGTTGCAGGGCCTCGACCAGCATGGCGCGGTCGTCGCCGTGGACTTGATGGAGCAAGGCGCTCTCGCCTTCCAGAAAGGTCGTGGGGGCACCCCCCACGATGCGGGAGAAATGGCCCCCGACTTTCAGGTGACCGCTGTGTGTGTCCCACTCCCATACACCCAGCTCAGCGGCATCGACCGCCAACCGCAGCCGCTCTTCGGCGCTTTCGATGTCCAGTTCGGCGGTGCGGCGGCTCAGGGCCATTTGCAAGGTGGCGCGCAGTTCGCGCATTTCATAGGGTTTGACCAGATAACCGTAGGGGGCGCTGGCCGCCGCCCTGCGCAGGTTGTCGTCTTCCGCGTAGGCCGTCAGAAAGATGATGGGCACAGGGACCGCCGCGCGGATTGTGCGAGCCGCCTCGGTGCCATCCATCGGCCCTTCCAGGTGAATGTCCATCAGGATCAGGTCGGGGGGGCTTCGCCGGGCCAATTCGATCGCTGCGGGGCCTGTGGCCACGATGCCTGTGATCTCGCACCCCAGGGCCTCCAGGGCCTGTTTCAGGTCGAGTGCCACGATGCGTTCGTCTTCGACGATCTGGATGCGGGTGTTTTTCATAGAACTTCCCGGTGTTCCTTGGTGGAGTCGTCTGACGGCTGCAGAACCACGTCAAAGCGGGTTCCTTGCTCGCTCGCCATGTGCAACTGGCCTTGCAACTGTTCCACCAGCAGCGGGATCAGCTGAAAGCCCAAGGACCGGGCCTGGCCCAGCGTCGCTCCTTCAGGCAGGCCGATGCCGTTGTCGCTGACCACGATGCGGCCCCTGCCCTGTGCATCACGGTCCAGCGCGACCTGGACCTCGCCATGTCGCTGGTCAGGAAAAGCATGTTTGAGCGCGTTGGTCACCAGTTCCGTCACCAGCAGGCCGCAGGGCACGGTACGTTGCAGGTCGAGTGCCACCTTGTGTCGGTGGTGCACCTGCAGTTGCACGTGCGGTCGGCCCCGTAGCATCGATTCGCGCAGCAGGCTGGCCAATCGCTCCAGGTAGGTTCCAAGATCGATTTCGTTGAAATCGTGGCGCTCGTAAAGCAACTGGTGGATCAGGGCCATGGCCTTGACCCGGCGTTGGCTTTCTTCCAGCAATGCCTGGGCTTGCGGCGGGGCGTGGCGCGCCTGCAGGCTCAGCAGGCTGGAGACCACCTGAAGGTTGTTTTTGACGCGGTGATGCACTTCCCCCAACAGGGCGGTCTTTTCGCCCAGGGCCCGTTCGATTTGCAGTTGGGCAGCCTTACGATCCGTCACATCAACGATGGTGGCCAGAACGCGCTGGGATTGGCTGGTGGTGATCGGGTTGAGGCCAATCTCCACCGGAAACTCGCTGCCGTCACGGCGGCGTGCATAGAGCTCACGCCGCTGTGCCATTTCACGGGCAGAGGGCTGGGCGAAGAAGGTCTGGCGCAGGCTGGGATGGCGCGCCCGGTAGCGCTCGGGCATCAGCATTTCGATGGTCATGCCGAGAAACTCCTGGCGTGAGTAGCCGAACAGTGCGACCATTTTTCCGTTGACCATCTGCAGGCGCCCATGGACGTCGACCATCGCCATTCCATCCGGTGACGATTCGACGGCCTGTCTGAATCGCTCCTCGCTTTGACGGAGTTCCTGTTCGCTCTGCTGACGGCTGCTGATGTCGATCGACGATGCGATCAAGTGCGTGATGAGGCCAGCACTGTCTCGCAATGGGGCGAGCATCAAGTCGGTGGTGATGCGGCCGTCATCGCGTGATCGCATCACCACATCAAAACGCACCACCTCGCCAGTGGCAGCCCGGCCCACTGAATCCTTGAGCTGCTGTTGCACGCCGGGGGCGTAGTTCCACCAGTGGCAGTCCCAGAACTTGCGTCCCAGCACGGCGTCCATGCTGATGCCTGCGGCGTCCAGAGGCGCCTGATTGGTTTCGATCAGCGTGCCATCGGGCAAGAGAATGCCGACAAAGGCGAACAAGGTATTGAGCAGCCTCTGCAGATGCCGTTCATGAGCTTCGTTCTGCAACTCAGTCTGACGCTGCAGTGTCACGTCCTGAACGAGCGCGAGAACGCCCTGCAGCACGCCCTGGTCGTCACGGTAGGGATGGTAGCTGGCCCGCCAGCAGCGGGCCGCCACAGGTTGTACGCCCTGGGTGGGCTCAACGTTGGGCTCCATGACGACCTCGTCGATCACCGGCAATCCTGTGCTGAGCACACGCTGCAGCAACTCTTCGATCCGATCGGCCGACGCGGGCAGAACTTCCCGCACGCTCCGGCCCAGGTGGGCGGCGACGGGCAGGCCGTTTGATTGGGCCAGAGAGGTGTTGATGCTCAGATATCGGAAATCCGTGTCCAGAACGGCCATGCCGTGGGGCACCACATTCAGCGTGGCGTCCAGTAAATGGCGGCAAGACGGATTGAATCCCGCAAGACCCTGCATACCCCTCCCTCAAGGCTTGAGCTTTTGACGTCGAAGCCAGTCATCGGGTGACATGGCATTCGTGCTCATTTATTGGTTTTATGGCCGTCCCTGGAGGGGCGGTGAATTGCGATGAACAGTCCTCAGTCATATGTTTTGAGGGGTGTCGTTCATGCACGTAGAAAGCGCGATCTGGGCACGTGCTTTCATGTCATGTTTCGATCAGGATACCGTTCATCTCTCAATCCTGTCCAGCGGGAAGAGCGGGTGAGACAAGCGATGCGCGAACGCCGTTTTCGTGATCCGACTTGATACCCAGAGGGTTCAGGGTCAGCACGAATCACAGGTTCGCCAGACCGGAGACCCGACCCAGATGTCAGTACCGCATTTGCTCGCGGCTTGAAGCCGGCGGGCCCACCACGCTGCCGCCCGGTTCTGATCCGGGCCGACGTTGCGCACGGGGCCAGGCATGCCGCGGGGTCGGGCTGCATGTGGCAAGCTGTGGCCCTTTTTTGCTTTTGTGCGCCACCGTCACTTGCCATGCACCAGCCCGAATTGTTTGCCTCTGACCCCGAACCCGCGCCACCCACCACCTTTTGTGATCAACGCCTTGGCCGTGATGAGGTACAGACCATTGTGCGGGCAGCGAATGGGGCTGCCTTGCGCTTTGAGCGCTGCGATTTCGAGCAGCAGGACCTGGGGCAGCTGGCGTTGGGCCAGGCCCGTTTCATCGACTGCCAATTGGCCGAGGCCGATTTCACCCGCGCCCAGCTGCAGGGCAGCCAATGGTCGGGGTGCCGGGCCAGGCAGGCCGATTTCGGGCTGGCCGACCTGAGTGATGCGCGCTTTGTTGGCTGCGACCTCAACAACACCGAGTGGGGCCGGGCCAAGCTGGCCTCGGCCAGCTTTGTCAGCGTCAAGCTCACCGGCGCGCGCTTTGCCGACAACAGCGCGCTGGGCCTGGGCTTTCGCGACACCTTGCTGGTGGCCGCCACCCTGCGTGGCTTCTCGTTTCGCAAGCAGCGCCTGGAGCAGATCGACTTCTCTGAGGCCGATCTGTCGGGCAGCGATTTCCGCGACGCGGTGTTCGAGGGCGGCAGCCTGCGCGATGCCCACCTCAAGCAGGCCCGCTTTGAAGGTGCCGACCTGCGTGAGGTGGACCTGGGGGGTCTGCAACCGGCCAACCTGACCCTGTTCAAGGGCGCCACGATCTCGGTTCGGCAGGCTGTGGCCCTGGTGGCTGCGCTGGGGCTGCAGGTGGCCTGAGGCCTGGCGGCCTCAAGCCCTGTCCCACGCCAGCGGCCGCCCCGCCGGCACCGACCCCAGCCTGAACAAGGCCAGTTGCTCGCGCAGCACGGTCACCTGGGCGGCCAGCGAGTGGGTGGCGGCGCTGGCTTCTTCGACCAGGGCGGCGTTTTGCTGGGTTGTTTCATCGAGCTGGTTGATGGCCCGGCCGATCTGGCCGACGCCGGCGCTCTGTTCGGCGCTGGCGGCGCTGATCTGGCTCACGATGTCGCTGACCTGGCGGATGGCGCTCACCACCTCGTCCATGGTCTGGCCGGCCTGGTCGACCAGGGTGCTGCCCTGGGCCACCTGGCCCACGCTGGTGTGGATCAGGGTCTTGATCTGGCGCGCCGCCTCGGCGCTGCGGCCGGCCAGCTGGCGCACCTCACTGGCCACCACCGCAAAGCCGCGGCCTTGCTCGCCGGCGCGGGCCGCCTCGACCGCAGCGTTCAGCGCCAGGATATTGGTCTGGAACGCGATGCTGTCGATCACACCGATGATGTCGCCGATGCGGCGTGAGCTGTCGTTGATGTCTTTCATGGTGTGCACCACCTGGGCGACCACGCTGCCGCCCCGGCTGGCCACCTCGGAGGCGTTCTGGGCCAGCTGTTTGGCCTGGTGGGCGTTGTCGGCGTTGTGCTGCACCGTGGTGCTGAACTGGTCCATGGTGGCCGCCGTCTGCTGCAGGGCGCTGGCCTGGGCCTCGGTGCGCTGCGACAGGTCGAGGTTGCCCTGGGCGATCTCGCGAGCCGCGTGATCGATGGTGGTGGTGGCTTCGCGCACCTGGGCCAGGCTGTGGCCCATCTGCAGTCGCAGGTGGTTCACGGCGTGCGCCAGGCTGTGCGGGGCAGCGCCGCGAGGGGCGAGCTCGCTGGCCAGGTCGCCCTCGGCCATGCTCAGGGCCTGGCGCGCCACCTGGGTGGGCTCACCACCCACCGCGCGTTCGATGCTGCGCGCCAGCACCGCACTCAGGGCCGACATCAGCAGGCCCAGCACCAGCAGGGCCGCGCCCGACTGCAGCAGCGCGCGGTGAAAGCCTTGCTCGATGTCGTCCACATAATCGCCTGCCACCAGGTCCCAGCCCCAGGGCTTGAAGCGCACCACCCAGGCGATCTTGGGGCTGGGCGCCTCGCTTTGCGGGCGGGGCCACCAATAGTCCACATAGCCATGGCCTTCGGAAGAGGCCCCGGCGGCAGCGATGTTCACGTACAGCGGCGTGCCCTTGGCGTCCTTGAAGGCGAGCATGTTGCGCCCCCGCAGCTCGGGCTTGATGGGGTGCATGGCGATCACCGAGTCGGCGCCCACCACGGTCACATAGCCGTCCTTGCCGTAGCGTTGGGCGGCCAGGCGGGCCAAGGCCTGCTGGCGGGCCTCGGCCTCGGTGAGCTGGCCGTCGCTGGCTTGGCGGGCCAGGTCGCGCACCAGGCTGAGCGACATGTCGGTGATGTCGGCCAGCGCGGCGCGCCGGGCTTCGAACTGCAGTTCGCGGGATTGCCAGGCATGGAACACGCTGAGGGCCAGCAGGCTGAGCCAGGCCAGCACCAGCGGCAGCCAGAGTTTTTGACGCAGGGACAAGGTGGGCATGGTGATCGGCTCCAGACAGGGGTGGGGAAGAGGCGATGGGCTCCGCAAGCGCCCCAGGGGCCGCTTGCGGGGGATCAGCCCGTCAGGCCACGGCGCACAACGGTTGGCCCTGGTGGGCCGTGCTGGCGGCTGTGGCTGAGTTGGACTCGTCGGTGCGCGCGCCGAACCCGCCGCCGCCCGGGGTGTCGATGACAAACACGTCGCCCACGCCCATCTCGACCTGGCCGATGTGGTCCAGGGTCTCGGTGCGGCCGTCAGCGCGCAGCACCCGGTTGCGGCCTGGCTCGCCAGGCTGGCCTCCCGCGGCGCCAAAGGCACCCTGCAGGCGGTTGTTGCTGAGGATCGAGGCTGTCATGGGGCGCAGAAAACGCACTTGCCGGCTGCCGCCATCGCCGCCCTGCCACTGGCCCTGGCCGCCCGAGCCCGCCCGGATCTCGTAGGTTTCCAGGCGCACGGGGTAGCGCAGCTCGAGGATCTCGGGGTCGGTCAGGCGCGAGTTGGTCATGTGGGTCTGCACCACGCTGGTCCCGGCAAAGCCGGGGCCCGCGCCCGAGCCGCCCGAGATGGTCTCGTAGTACTGGTGCTCGGCATCACCAAAGGTGAAGTTGTTCATGGTGCACTGGGCCGCCGCCATCACGCCCAGCGCGCCGTACAGGGCATTGGTCACGCAGCTGGAGGTCTCGACGTTGCCGGCCACCACGGCGGCGGGTGCGCGCGGGTTCAGCATGCAACCCTCGGGCACGATCACCTCGATGGGCTTGAGGCAGCCCGCGTTCAGCGGAATGGCGTCGTCCACCAGGGTGCGGAACACGTACAGGACGGCCGCCATGGTGATGGCCTTGGGGGCATTGAAGTTGTTGGGCAGTTGCTCGCTGGTGCCGCTGAAGTCGACCACTGCGGCGCGGCGGGCCGGGTCCACCCGCAGCGCCACCTGGATCTGCGCGCCGTTGTCCAGCGGCAGGGTGTAGTGGCCGTCTTTCAGGGCGGTGATCACGCGGCGCACCGATTCTTCGGCGTTGTCCTGCACGTGCTGCATGTAGGCCGCCACCGTGGCGCGGCCGTAGCGGGCCACCATGGCCTTGAGTTCTTGCGTGCCTTTTTCATTGGCGGCGATCTGGGCGCGCAGATCGGCCAGGTTTTGGGCCGGGTTGCGGCTGGGGTAGGGTCCACTTTGCAGCAGGGCCAGCATCTCGGCTTCGCGCAGCACGCCGCGCTCGACCAGCAAGAAGTTGTCGATCAGCACGCCTTCTTCTTCGATGCGGCGGGAGAAGGGCGGCATCGAGCCGGGGGTGGTGCCGCCCACATCGGCATGGTGCCCGCGCGAGGCCACGAAAAAGCTGGGCTTGGCATCACTTTCTTGCAGGTACACCGGGGTGACCACCGTGATGTCGGGCAGGTGGGTGCCGCCGTGGTAGGGGTCGTTGAGAACGTACACATTGCCGGGCTGCATGTCGGGGTTGCGCTCGACCACGCTGCGGATCGACTCGCTCATCGAGCCCAGGTGCACCGGCATGTGCGGTGCGTTGGCGATCAGCTGGCCGGCCGCGTCGAACACCGCGCAGCTGAAGTCGAGCCGCTCCTTGATGTTGACCGAGTAGGCGGTGTTCTGCAGGCGCAGGCCCATCTGCTCGGCGATGTTCATGAACAGGTTGTTGAACACCTCGAGCATGACCGGGTCGACCTGGGTGCCCACGGCGTGCACGGTGCTGCGGGCCTGCACGCGCTGCAGCAGCAGGCAGCCATCGGCCCCCATCCGGGCCTGCCAGCCGGGCTCGACCACGGTGGTCGAGTTGCGCTCGGCGATCACGGCCGGGCCGTTCAGGGTGGCGCCGGGGGCCAGGGCCTCGCGCTGGTACAGGGCGGCGTCGCGCCAGCCGGCCGGGGCATCGTCCTGCAGGCAGTACATGCCCACGCTGGAGACAGCGCTGGCTGCGTGCTCGGGGGCGGTCAGGTCCTGGGTCTGGGCGGCGGTGCTCACCCCGGGCAGGGTGCATTCCACGTTCACGGCCTCGATCACCAGCTCGCGTTCGGGCATCAAAAAGGCAAAGCGCTGGCGGTAGGCGGTCTCGAAATGGTCGCGCAGGGCCGCCAGGGCCTCGGGAGCCGAAGCCGTCGGTTCGTAGGGGCAGGGCAGGGCAGTGTCGGTGCCGGCATAGCGCAGTTGCAGTTGAAAGCGCGTCTGCAGCGCGCTGGCGCCCAGGCCCTGGCTGCTCAGTTCGGCCTCGGCCTGGGCCTGCAGAACAGCCCCTTGCTGCGCCGCCGTGGCCAGGCCGGCGGCATCGAGCGGCAACTCGATCGAGGTCTCGCGCAGCGCGATCTGGTCGGCCAGGCCCATGCCATAGGCCGACAGCACGCCCGCGAAGGGGTGGGCCAGCACCCGGGTCATGCCCAGCGCATCGGCCACCAGGCAGGCGTGTTGCCCGCCGGCGCCACCAAAGCACTGCAGCGTGTACTGGGTGACGTCATAACCACGGGCCACCGAGATGCGTTTGACTGCGTTGGCCATGCTGCCCACGGCAATCTGCAGCGCACCGGCCGCCACCTCTTCGGCGCGGGTGGGGCGGCCGCTGGCGGTGGTCATGGCCCCCGCCATGGCTTCAAAGCGCTGCTGCACCACGTCGCGGTCCAGCGGCTGGTCGGCCGCCGGGCCGAACACCTGCGGGAACCATTGCGGCTGGATGCGGCCCAGCATCACGTTGGCATCGGTGGTGGCCAGCGGGCCGCCCCGGCGGTAGCTGGCCGGGCCGGGGTTGGCGCCGGCCGACTCGGGGCCCACGCGCAGGCGGGCGCCGTCAAAGCTGATGATAGAGCCGCCACCCGCGGCCACGGTGTGGATGCTCATCATGGGGGCGCGCATGCGCACGCCGGCCACCTCGGTGTCGAAGGTGCGTTCAAACTCGCCCGCATAGTGGCTCACATCGGTCGAGGTGCCGCCCATGTCAAAGCCGATCACCTTGTCGTGGCCGGCGGCCACGGCGGTGCGCACCATGCCCACGATGCCGCCGGCCGGGCCCGACAGGATGGCATCCTTGCCCTGGAAGCGCTGGGCCTCGGTGAGGCCGCCTGAGCTTTGCATGAAGTACAAGGGCACGCCCGGCATCTGCTGGGCCACCTGCTCGACATAGCGGCGCAGGATGGGCGACAGGTAGGCATCGACCACGGTGGTGTCGCCGCGCGGCACGAACTTGATCAGCGGGCTGACGCGGTGCGACACCGAGATCTGGCTGAAGCCGATCTCGCGCGCCAGGGCCTCGGCCTGCAGCTCGTGTTGCGGGTAGCGGTAGCCGTGCATGAAGACGATGGCGCAGGCGCGCAGGCCATCGTCAAAGGCGGCCTGCAGGGCCTGGCGCAGGGCGGCCTGGTTCAGCGGCTGCACCAGGCCGCCGTCGGCGTCCACGCGCTCCTGGGCCTCGACCACGCGCTCGTACAGCAGCTCGGGCAGTTCGATGTGGCGGGCAAACAGCTGGGGGCGGGCCTGGGTGGCGATGCGCAAGGCATCGCGAAAGCCCTGGGTGGTGACCAGCAAGGTGCGGTCGCCCTTGCGCTCCAGCAAGGCGTTGGTGGCCACGGTGGTGCCCATCTTGACGCAGGCCACGCGCTGCGGCGTGATGGCCTCGCCGGGCTGCAGGCGCAGCAGGCGGCGGATGCCTTCGACGGCAGCATCGCGGTACTGCTCGGGGTTTTCCGACAGCATCTTCAGCGTATGGAAGCCGCCAGCGGGATCGCGGCCCACCAGGTCGGTGAAGGTGCCGCCGCGGTCGATCCAGAACTCCCACAGGGCGTTGTCGGTGGCGTGCATCGGGGTCTGTTTTTCAAAGGAGGGGGTCATGGAAGGCATGCTCGTGCTCGGTCAGAAATAGGCAGTAAGGGGTCAGCGGGCCGGTGCGGCGCTGGGGCTCAGTTCACGGCCCTGGGTTTCGGGCAGGGCCAGGGCGGCGACGATCACGAGGCCGTAGCAGATGGCCGAGATCCAGCCAATCGTCTGGCCCAGGGGCAGGGTGGCGCTGAGTTGGCCGATCAGGGCCGGGCAGATGGCGCCGATGGCCCGGCCGAAGTTGTAGCTGAAGCCCTGGCCCGAACCGCGCACGTCGCCAGGGAACAGCTCCGACAGGAAGGCACCCATGCCAGAGAAGATGCCCGACAGGAAGAAGCCCAGCGGGAAGCCCAGTACCAGCATCAGGCTGTCCGTGATGGGGATCTGGGTGTAGCTCAGTACCAGGGCCGCACCCATGGCCGCAAACAAGATGAAGCAGCGGCGCCGGCCGATGGCATCCGACAGCCAGGCGCTGGTCAGGTAGCCCACAAACGAGCCGGCAATCAAGACCAGCAGGTAGGTGCTGGTGCCCAGCACCGAGAGGTGACGCTCGGTCTTCAGGAAGGTGGGCAGCCAGGTGGTGACCGAGTAGTAGGCACCCTGCATGCCGGTGGCCAACAGGCTGGCCAGCACCGTGGTGCGCAGCAGGCTGGGGTGGAAGATGCGCAGGAAGTTGCTGCGCTGGCCGCTGGCACGCAGGCGGGCCTGCTCGGCCAGGAACACCTCGGGTTCACCCAGGTTGCGGCGGATGTACAGGATCAGCACGGCCGGCAGGATGCCGATCCAGAACAGCACCTTCCAGGCCTGCTCGGGCGGCAGCACCGCGTACATGCCCCAGAAGGCCAAGGCCGAGGCCGCCCAGCCCACGGCCCAGCTGCTTTGCACCAGGCCGGCCGCCTTGCCGCGGTGGCGGGCCGAGATGGTCTCGGCGATCAGCACCGAGCCCACGGCCCACTCGCCGCCCATGCCGAAGCCCTGCATGGCGCGGGTGAAGAACAGCTGGCCGAACGAGTTGGTGAAGCCGCTCAGGAAGGTGAACAGCGCAAACCACAGCACCGTCCACTGCAGCACGCGCACCCGGCCATAGCGGTCGGCCAGCACACCGGCCGCCCAGCCGCCAACCGCCGAGGTCAGCAGCGCGCCGGTGGCGATGTAGCCGGCCTCGGCCTTGCTCATGTTCCAGGCCGCCAGCAGGGTGGGGATCAGGAAGGTGTAGATCATGTAGTCAAAGCCGTCCACGCCATAGCCGGCGAAGGTGGCGGTGAGCGTGCGGCGCTCAGAAGGGGTTGTTTGTTGTAGCCACATGGGGAGGTTCTGGTTGAGGGTTGAAGGAGGGGCGAAGAAAAAACAGCGTGTGCTGATCCCGGCCCCCGCGCACAGGGCGTTGGGGCCTGAAGGTCTTGCAAAGGGGGCGGGCAACAGGCCCGCGGCGCTCAGTGCGCTTGCCGCAGCTCGCGGTTGAGCCGGTCGGTGACCAGCATGTGGCCCGGCGCATGCGTGATGCAGAACGCGGGGCGGGCGGCTGCGATGGCGGCCTGGGGCGTCACGCCGCAAGCCCAGAACACGGGCAGCTCGTTGTCGTGCACGGCCACGGCGTCGCCGTAGTCGGGGCGGCTCAGGTCGGCGATGCCGATCAGGGCGGGGTCACCGATGTGGATCGGGGCACCGTGCACCTGGGGCGTGCGGGCGGTGATCTGCACGGCGCGGATCGCGTCGGCCGCCTTCAGGGGCCGCATCGACACCACGGTGGGACCGTGGAACACGCCGGCCGAGCGCGTGGGGATGTTGCTGCGGTACATGGCCACGTTCAGGCCCTGTTCGACGTGGCGCAGTGCGATGCCGGCTTCCAGCAAGGCGTGCTCGAAAGAGAACGAGCAGCCCAGGGCAAAGGTCACCAGGTCGTCGCGCCACCAGTCGCGCAGGTCGGCTGTCTCGGCCACCCGCTCGCCGTTGCGCCACACGTGGTAGCGCGGCACGTCGGTGCGCACATCCAGGTCCTGCCCCAGGCCCGGCAGGGCGGGCGAGCCAGGCTCGGACACGGCCAGCAGCGGGCAGGGGGTGGGGTTGAGTTCGCAAAAGCGTTGGAAGTCGCCGGCCAGATCCTTCGGCAGGATGGCCAGGTTGACCTGCACGTGTTCGCGGGCCAGGCCGCTGGTGTGCCCTTGCAGCCGGCCCGAGCGGGCGGCCAGCCGCACTTCGAGGGCACTGGCTTCAGGCCCGGGCAGGCCGGTGGAGGCGGTGTTGTGGGCGGCGGGCGGGATGCTGGCGGTGCTCGGGCTGTTCATGTTGCGTGTCTTCAAGAGCCATCACGCATCGGGCGTGATCGTTGGCGATGGGGCGGATTGTGGAAGCCGCCGCGCCTTGAATCCAACGCGAAATTTGCTGTGTTTGTCATCGAAAAAATCGATGAAGCCGCGAGAATTCTCGATATTGCGAAATCCGTGCCAAGGCCATCAGGACTTACCCGAGGGTATGTTGGCACCAGAGGGGTGCGAGACGGGGGCGATTCAGGCACTGCTGCGGCTGCGGCGAACCGGCTTGGTGCGACCCACATAGGCCTGGGCCGATTCGAGCACCGATTCGGCCACCCCCGAGCCTGGGTCGGCGCGGTAGCTGGCGTGGATGGGCAGGGGCGCCAGCGTCACTTCCGAGCGCAGGATGCGCAGCAACAAGCGGCTGGACAGGTGTCGCGTGGCCGCGCGGGGCAGGGTGGCAATGCCAAAACCACCTTCCACCAGCTGCACCATCGCCGAAATCGACGAGATCGCATGGATGCGCGGCGCCGGCAGGCCAGCTTCCTGAAAGCGTTGCAGCAGACTCTGGTGCGGCTGCGAGCCGCGCTGAAAGGTGATCAGGTCGTGCTGCGCCAGGTCGGCCAGCGCGTAGCGGGCCTGGGCGTGCAGCGCCTTGTGGCCCACAAAGACCATCTCCATGGCCGGCATTAGGCGGGTGTGCACCTCGCTGTCGCTGCCCGCGATCGAGGTGAACACCAGGTCTTGTGCGCCGCGCCGGATCTGATCCACCAGCACGGGCGAGGTTTCCACCGTCAGCTCCAGCTCGAAGTCGGGGTGCTGCTGCCGCATCTCCTGCAACCAGCCGGGCAGCCAGCTGTGCACCACCGATTCGATGGCCCCGATGCGCAGCGCCATCGGCCCGCCACTGCCCGAGCCCAGCTCTTGCTTGACCTGGCGCTGCAGCTCCAGCAGGCGTTGGGCATGCAGCTGAAAGCGCTGGCCGGCCACCGTGAGGCGGAACTGCTTCTCGCGCCGGTCCAGCAGCACCACACCCAGCTCTTCTTCGAGCGAGGCGATGCGGTTGGACATGGCCGATTGCGTGATGTGCAGCTTCTCGGCGGCGCGCGTGATGCTCTTGAGCGAGGCGGCCCAGTGAAAGGCCTCGACGAATCGCAGGTTCATGGGTGCTGATTGTCCATGCCGGGGCCGGGCGTTGGGCCGTCATCTCCGAATTCGCTCAGATGCCGGTGGCTGGAGCGCGTCGCTGCAGGGGGCGCCCAAGTTTGAAACAATACCGTCCATGAGCAACATCACCATCTACCACAACCCCTCGTGCGGCACCTCGCGCAACACCCTGGCCATGATCCGCAACAGTGGCGTCGAGCCCGAGGTCATCCTGTACCTCAAGACCCCGCCCGACCGCGCGCAGTTGCTGGCCTTGATTGCCGCGACCGGCCAGCCGGTGATCGCGCTGGTGCGCACCAAGGAGGCCGTCTTCAAGGAGCTGGGCCTGGATGCCCCCGGCGTCAGCGATGCCCAACTGGTGGACGCCATGCTGGCCCACCCCATCCTGATCAACCGGCCCATCGTGGTCAGCCCCTTGGGCACGCGCCTGTGCCGCCCCTCCGAGCAGGTGCTGGACCTGTTGCCCCAGCCGCAGCAGGCCGCCTTCACCAAGGAAGACGGCCAGGCCGTGGTCGATGGGCAGGGCCGCAGGGTCTGAGCCCGGCAGCCCCGCGGACCGACCGGCAGGCGTTAGGGGCCCCTGGCGACTTGCTGGGGCAGATCAGAAATCCACCTTCAGCGAGGCCTTCAGCGTGCGCGGTGCGCCGGCGGCGAGGCGGGTGCCACCTGCGGCCCAGTACTGTTTGTCGGCCGCGTTGTCGATGTTGACCTGCCAGGTGCTGCGCTGGCCCAGGGTGCGGTCCACGTAGCGGGCGCCCAGGCTGTACAGGGTCACGCCGGGCAGCCAGGCCTGGTTCAGGTCGTTCACCGGCCGGCGGCCGGTGGTGTAGGCGCCGGCATTGACCGACAGGCCGGGCAGGGCCGGCACCTCGTACGACACGAAGTTGCTCAGGGTCTGGCGTGAGGCGTTTTCGGGCAGCTTGCCCTCGTAGGCGCTGCTCACGTGGCGAAAGCGTGGGTCCAGCCACTGGGCCGATCCCTGCCATGACCATTGGCGCGTGAGCGGCCCCTGGGCCGCCAGCTCCAGGCCCTGATAGCGCTGCTGGCCGTCGGCCACATACACGTTGCTGCTGTTGGTGTAGTAGCCCGGGCGGCGGATGTCGAACACCGCCGCCGACAGCAGCAGGCCCGCCGGCCGTTGCCAGCGCACACCCAGCTCCTGCTGCCGGCTCACGCCGGGGGCCAGGCGCACGTTCTGGTTCACCGTGCCGGTGGGGCCGGCCTCGCCTTCTTCCAGCCCTTGTGCATAGCTGGCATAAGCCGAGACCTGGGGGCTGAGCTGATGGATCAGCGCGGCCATCGGGGTGGTCTTGGCCACGTCGTACAGTGCGGTGCCCTGCTCGCTGCGGTAGTGGGTGTGGCGCAGGCCCGCAATCACCTGCCAGCCCGGGCGCAGCTCGATGCGGTCGACCGCATACAGGCCGGTGTCGCTGGTCTTGAGCCCGGCGGTGGTGGGGCTGGTGGGCAGGGCACCCCAGACCACGCTGGTGAGCGGCACCGGGCTGTACAGGTTTTGAGACGCCACGGTGTAGCTGCGTTGGTAGACCGGGTCCTGGGTCTTGTCGGTGCGGCTCAGGCCCAGGGTCAGCTCATGGCGCAGGCCTGCGGCCTGCACGCTGCCGAACAGCTCGGCGCGCAACAGATCCGAGCCCACGGCCAGGTGCTGGCTGTTGCCGGTGATGCGCCCGGCGCCGGTGGCGATCGAGGCCTGGTCGTTGAAGCGGAAGATGGCCAGGTTGCGGTCCCGCAGGGTCTGCGAGTGGCCGGCCTCCAGCGTCAGAGCCCATTGATCGCTGAGCGCGTAGTCGGCCCGCACCTGGGCCAGGCTCGACTCGGTGTCGAATGCGGTGTTGGCGGGGGCCACCAGTTTGCGTGCGTCCACCGGGTGCGGCAGGGTGATCGTGCCGTTCACGGCCGTGGGCAGGTTGATGCCGACCTGTTCGTTGGTCTGGCGCTTGTCATAAGACAGGTCGGCCTGCAGCTTGAGGCGGCTGCTGACCCGCCAATCCAGGGCTGCCGAGGCAAATCGACGCTGGCCCTTGCCCGTGCCTTCCAGGTAGGAGCCCAGCGAGCCGCCGGCCGCGTTCAGGCGCAGACCGAACTCCTGCTCGCTGCCGAAGCGGCGCGCCATTTCAGCACTGGCGATGGCCCGGCCATGGTTGTCCAGCGTCACGCCGACCGAGTTCACGGGCTGGGCCCCGGCGCGCTTGGTGACGAAGTTGACCACACCGGCCGGCGAGGTGAAGCCGTAGTACAGCGCCGATGCGCCCTTGAGCACCTCGACGCGCTCCTTGTCCTCCATGGGGATCTGGGCAAAGTTCATGATCGGCATCGAGCCGTTGAGGCGATAGTTGGTGCGGTTTTCCACCGGCATGCCGCGGATCACCAACTGGTCCCAGGTCTCGCCGCCGTTTTGCTGGCGTGTCACCCCGGCGGTGTTGCGCAGCGCGTCGTACAGGCCGCTGGCGCCTTGAAGCTCCAGCACCTCGCGGGTGACCACGTTGACGGTGGAGGGCACCTCCATCACCGAGGCCCCCCGGAAGGTGCCGGCCTCGACCGTCTCGGGCACAAAACCGTCGGCACGGGCCTGTTGCACGGTCACGGTCTTGAGTGCCGCTTCTTCAGCGCCATCGCGCGGGGGAGAGGTCGTCTGCGCCTGGGCCCCGGGCAGGGCCAGGCCGGTGAACAGCAGAATGGACAGGGCTCGGCGATGGGGGCGGATCAGGATGGGCATGGGTCAGGCCTGCAGGGCCGTTGGTGATGTCAGAGCCTGTATTGTATGAGAATGATTCGCATTTGAATTGGATGTCAAAAACTGCATCCTGAGGTGTCCGAACCCGGGCCCGCCTGCGCCATACTCCCGGCTCCCCCAGCGGTTGGGGGCTTTGGTGACAAGGAACAGGCGTGCAATCAGCAAGCGAGCAGTGGTTTGACGAGGCGTATTACCAACGCTTTTACTTTGACAAGAAGACCCGCGTGGTCGATGCCGGCCATGCCGAGCGCCTGGGCGCCTTTGTCTGCCACTACCTGCAGTACCTGCGTGTGCCGGTGCAACGGGTGCTCGATGTGGGTTGCGGCATCGGCCTGTGGCGCGAGGCCATCACGCGCCACTTTCCGGGTGCCAGCTACCAGGGCGTGGAGTACAGCGACTACCTGTGCGAGCGCTACGGTTGGCAAAAGGGCTCGGTGGTGGATTACGCCAGCGCGCAGCCCTATGACCTGGTGATCTGCCAGGGCGTGCTGCCCTACCTCAACCCCACCGACCTGGCCCTGGCCCTGCGCAACCTGGCCCGCCTGTGTCAGGGGGCGCTGTATGTCGAAGCCGTGGCCCGTGAAGACTACGAGCGCGACATCATCGATGAAGACCTGACCGATGCCCGTCTGTTCCGTCACCGCGCCGCACTGTACCGGCGAGGCCTGTCAGAGGGCTTTGTTGAGTTGGGCGGTGGCGTCTGGCTGAGCCGCCAGGCCGATCTGCCTTTGTTTGAGCTGGAGTGTCTGGGCGGGCGCTGATGACGCACAGCGAAGGGCGTGGGCTGACGCTGGCGCAGCGTCCGTGTCCCAGCCGATGGCCAAGCCATCCAGACGCTGGCCAGCGGGTGGAATGACCTGGCGGTGTGGCCTCGCTACCGTCAAGCGACCATCTGGCCAATCAACAGACTTTCCGTGGCTCGGCGTGCCCGCTGAGTCGGGCGCCGGTGTGCCGACGCCCGCCCCAACTCACTTCACCTGGCTGCTGTAGTTCAGCGGCTCCCACACAAAGCCCTTGCCCATGGCGCGCAGGCGACCCACGCCGGGGAAGGGGAAGTGCGCCACCGCCACCAGGCTGCCGTCTTTCGCCAGGGCCTTGAACACGCTGGCCCGGGCCGAACGGGCGTGGGGTTCGTCGCTGTCGAAGCCGATGGTCACCTCGGGTGATTCGAGCTGCACCGAGGCCACGTGGATCAGATCGCCCAGCAGCACCAGTTGCTGGCCCTCGCTCTGCAGCACATACACGTTGTGGCCTGGGGTGTGGCCGTGGGTGGCCTGGCTGCGCAGACCGGGCACGATCTCTCCATCGGCCTGGAAGGTCTTGAGCTTGCCGGCTTCGGCATAGGGGTTGAGCGAGGCCATGGCGCCCTGGAAGAAGCCTTTTTGCGCGTCGGGGGCGGCGGCCAGGCTGGCAGGCGAGAGCCAGAAGTCCTTGTCGGCCTGGTCGGCGTGCACAGTGGCGTTCGGGAACACCACCTTGCCCTCAGACACCAGCCCGCCCACATGGTCGGGGTGCATGTGGGTGATCACGATGTCGTCCACCTGCTCGGGTTGGTAGCCCGCAGCCTTGATCTGGGCCGACAGGCGCCCCAAGGTGGGGCCGAACAGGGCGCCCGCGCCCGCGTCGACCAGCACCAGGCGGCTGCCGGTGTTGACCAGGAAGGCGTTGACCGAGGTCTCCAGCGGGGCCTTCAAATAGTGTTTTTTCAGGCCCTCGGCCACGCGGCCCTTGGGGGCGTGCAGCAGTTGGTCCACCGGCAGATCCACCGTGCCGTCGCTGAGCGCGGTCACTTCGAAGCTGCCCACCATCAGCCGGTACCAGCCTGGGGCCTGGGTTTTCTGCATCGGAGCCGCGGCCTGGGCCACGCTGGTCATGCCGGCCAGGCTGCCCAGCGCGAGTGCCATGGCCACGCCGAGGCGGGCGGCATGGGTGGAAACAACGGAGCTGCGTTTTGTCTTCATGGAGGGTCCTTGTCGCGGCCAGGGGCCGCTGGGGTTGCAGGGATGGGTCACTGACAGGGGTTATTGTTGGTTTTTGCAAAAAACAGAACAATAAGAAGATCTGCAAAGTATCTTTGCGATGTTTGCAAAGTCACTGCGTGCATTCCCGCATGCAATACGGCGTTTTGACACCTGACCCAGGCTTGTGCCCACCCCCTCCATGATCGATTCCCTCAAGACCTTTCTCGCCGTGGCCAGCAGTGGCAACTTTTCGGAGGTGGCACGCCAACAGGATGTCGCGGTGTCCTCGGTCACCCGCAAGGTGGATGCCCTGGAGGCCGAATTGGGCACGGCGCTGTTCCACCGCAGCTCACGCCGCATCCACCTGACGGATGCGGGTGAGCAGTTTGTGCCGCGCGCCCGCACCATCCTCAGCGAGATCGCCGCCGCGCGCGACGCACTGCACCAGTTGGACGACCTGCCCCGTGGTCCGCTGACGGTGGCGGCGCCCACGGTGTTCGGGCGCCGGCATGTGGTGCCGGCGGTGGCCGGTTTCATGCACCAGTACCCGGGTGTGGAGGTGGATCTGCACCTCAGCGACCAGGTGATCGACCTGGCCGAGCAGGGTGTGGACGTGGCCATCCGCATCGGCGTGTTGCCCGACAGCGACTTGCAGGCCACGTTGCTGGCGCCGGTGCGCCTGGTCACCTGCGCCAGCCCGGCCTACCTGGCGCGGGCGGGGCGGCCGGCTTCGCCGGTGGATCTGCTGCAGCACGAATGCATCAGCGTGGCCACGCCGCCGGCGCCGTCCTTCATCTGGCGCTATGCCGGCGTCAACCGAAACCAGCCGTTGGCGGTGCGCGGGCGTTTTCGCACCGACGACAAGGACGGCATGCTGCAGGCCGCGCTGGGCGGCCTGGGCGTGCTGCACATCGCCACCTGGGTGGTCAGCGACCACCTGCGTGACGGCAGCCTGGTGGCGCTGTTCCCGCACGAGCTGACGGCGCCCCCGGCCGATGGCCTGCCCGGCATCCATGCTGTTCGTGCGCCCGGCCGAGGCCGCACACAGCGGGCCCGGCTGTTCATGGCCCACCTGCGGGCGGCCATCGGGCAGCCGGCCTGGTGGGATCAGGTGCCGGCACGGGTGGCCGATGAGCTTGGGCAGGGCCTGGCCGTCCCCGCCTGAGCATCTCCGTCGATCAAGCGCTCAAGCCGCTACCCATCAACCCCATCGATACCCCCCAACCCCTCAGTCGCCCATGGTGGCCGTGGGAAACAGCGGCAGGCTGCGCACGCGCTGGCGGGTCAGCGCATACAAGGCATTGGCCAGCGCCGGCGCCAAGGTGGGCACGCCGAGTTCGCCCACGCCCCCCATGGCCTTGCTGCGGTCCGTGCTGGCCGGGCGTGGAATGATCTGCACATCCACGCGGGGCATCTGCTGCGGCCGGATCACCGGGTTGGTGTTGAAGTTGCGGCGCTGGGCAGCGCCGTTCACAAAGGTCTGCTGACCATACAGGGTGGCGTTCAGGCCGTGCACCACGCCGCCGGTGATCTGGGCCTCGATGTTGCCGGGGTTGACGGGCAGATAGCAGTCGATCACCACACTCACCCGCCGGATGCTGAATGAGGCCATGCTGCTGCCGCTGACCTCGATCACCATGGCCACGATGCTGTTGAAGGCCGTGCCGATGGCGATGCCGCGGGCGGTGCCGGCGGCTGTGGGGGCGCTCCAGGAGCCCAGGGTGGCCGCGGCATCCAGCACCGCCAGCCAGCGCGCATCGGTGATGCGGTTGCGCCGGAACTGGTACGGGTCCAGCTTGCAGGCCCAGGCCAGCTCGTCGATCATCGACTCGACGGCAAAGGTGTTGATCGAGGCCCCCACCGAGCGCCAGTAACCCACCGGAATCGGGGCCGTGTGGCTGACCCATTCCACGCGCCGCGCGCCCATCACGTAGGGCAGGGCGTTTGAGCCTTCATAGCCTTGGCTGTCGCCCGTGGCAGGCAGGGTGCGCCCGCGTTGAGCGCTGATCGATGGCGACACATTGCGGTAGGCCCAGCCCACGATCTGGCCTGTGGCATCCACCCGGGCGCGGGCCCGCACCAGGCCCATGGGGCGGTATTGGTCGTGGCTGAAGTCTTCCTCGCGTGGCCACACCAGCATCACCGGTCGCTGCACCACCATGGCCACCTGCACGGCCTGGCCAATGAAGTCGATCTCGGCCTTGCGGCCCAGGCCACCGCCCAGCAAGGTGGTGTGGAAGCTGATCTTGTCGGCAGTCAGGCCCGTCAGCTGCACCACCAGCGCCAGAGCCGAATTGGCCACCTGGGTCGGCGCGTAGACAGTACAGCTGACGCCGGCCACGTAGTCCACCGTGCAGTTGAGCACCTCCATGCAGCCGTGAGGCACATAGGGCAATTGGTAGCTCACATCCAGCAGCTGGCTGCCGGGGGTGGCCTGGTTGAGCGCAGCGTCGGCGTCGCCTGCGCTCTCCACCGTGTACAGCGTGCCCGGCAGGTTGCTGCCCCCGGCCACATAGGCGGGCGCCGTCTGGGCCAGTGCCTTGGCATCGGCAAAGAACTGGGTGGTGTTCATTGCCGCAGCGTTGGCCGGCAGGGTCCACTTCAGGTTCAGGCTGCGTGCCGACTGCATGGCGTCCCAGGTGGTGGGGCCCACCACGGCCACCGCATTCACATTGCCTGCCACATCCAGGCCTCGCCCGGTGCCTGCGCTCACCCGCACAGGCACCACAGCGAGTGCGCCCGATGGGGTGGCTGGCAGCGACACCAGCGTGCCGCCAAAAGTGGGGCAGTGCCGGATCACCGCATAGACCATCTTGGGCAGGCGCACGTCAATGCCGTATTGGGCGCTGCCGTCCACCTTGCTCGGAATGTCCTGGCGTGGCAGGCTCTGGCCGATCACCTTGAGCTGGTTGTCGGGCACCAATGCCGCGCTGGCGGGCGGGGTCAGCAAGGCGGCAGCGGCAGCCACGTCGCCGTAGCTGAACTGTTTGCCGCTGCTGTGCGTGATCACGCCATGGCTGACCGTGTAGTTGGCCCGGGTGGCATCGCCTTGGGCGTTCATCGCAGCCTGCACCAGGGTTTCGCGGGCGATGGCGGCCGCATCGCGCAGCTTCCAGTAATTGTTGCGGGTGGAGCTGGAGCCGGCGGTCACGATGGCCGAGCCGATGGGCGCCGGTGAGACGTTGTAGACCGGCCCACCCTGGCGCAGCTGGATGCGGCTGTAGTCCACCATCAGGTCTTCAGCCATCACCTGGCCCAGCGTGCTGAAAGTGCCCTGGCCCATTTCGGTCACGCCGATCGACAACGACACGCTGTTGTCGCTGCCGATGTTGAGCCAGCTGTTGACGGTCTGTGTCGTGACGGTGGCGCTGTGCGCCTCGGAGGCGTGGCTGCCGAACTGCAGCGCCACGCCGATCGACAGGCCCGTGCTGCCAATGAACTGGCGGCGATTCATCTTGTTGACTGCGGTGTCCATGGTGCTTCTCCGTTCAAAGGGTGCTGACCGCGGTCTTGATGCGCTGGTAGGTGCCACAGACGCAGACGTTCTGCACCTCATTGAGGATGGAGGTGCCATGGTGGCCCGCCTTCATGGCGCAGGCCACCGACATCAGCATGCCCGACTGGCAGTAGCCGCACTGCGGCACCTGGTTGGCAATCCAGGCCTGCTGGGCCGGGTGGCTTCGGTTGGCCGACAGGCCCTCGATGGTGGTGATCTGCTTGCCCACGGCCGAACTCACATCCATGTCACAGGATTTTTCGGGCTGGCCATTGACCATCACGGTGCAGGCGCCACACACCTCGATGCCGCAGCCGTACTTGGTGCCGGTCAGGTTCAGCACATCGCGCAGCACCCACAAAAGGGGCATGTCGGATCGCGCCACGGTGGCGCTGTAAGACTTTCCGTTCACATTCAGCGTGTAGGTCGGCATGCGGGGTCTCCTCAAAAGCGTTTGGATTGGAGTGGTTGCCTGTGCTGCACCGTGCGAGGTGAGTCCGACAAAAGGCGCATCAGGTGGATCGGATGCTAGGGAGGGGCTGGCCTTGCCGGTGGCCGGAAGGTATCGATTTGTAAACGAGAGGATTCGTGTCGCCCCCTGTCACGTTGGGGTTCACGGTTTGTTGTTTTTCGGTTTACAAAGGAGATACAAGTTTGACACCAGCAGGCTGTTCCTGCCCGGCGTGGTTGTCCAAATGATCCATGTCAAGTTACATGGGATCACAATAAAGTCATTTTTATGATTAATTGATACCAAAGGGTTTGGCGAGTTTTTCGAACTTGGCCGCCTTCTGGGCTATTCACGTGTGAAAGATGCGCTCACAACAGTCGCTCTGGATGGGGCTTGCCGCCTTGTCTTGCAGTTGCCGGTGCCGGCCCTGGCCCCGCCTGTGGCCGTTGGCAGGGCCGCCGCGCCGGGTATATTGCCCACTC
>Ga0209913_1000571_pt1 | contig 29550 bp, 26 predicted proteins | sample PersoiDNA2013203_FD_185805 | JGI IMG/M metagenome (GOLD analysis project Ga0209913, IMG submission 185805) | Permafrost soil microbial communities from the Arctic, to analyse light accelerated degradation of dissolved organic matter (DOM) -... | ecosystem: Environmental > Terrestrial > Soil >... | reverse complement strand
ATGCGCAAGGGCAGATGACGGCGTTGCGCGAACACTGCGTAAATGTCGCTGCCTGGCGCTGCAAACTTATCGAGCACGGTCACCAACTGACCTGACTCAATTGCCGACCCGACTTCCCACATCGAGCGCCAGGCCAGTCCTTTGCCATTGAGCGCCCAGTTGTGCAAGACTTCGCCGTCATTGCAGCCCATATTCCCGCTGACCTTGAATACCGTATTTTTGCCATGCTGACGAAAGGTCCAGCCGCGCTGGCTGCCTTCGCTGCTGATTGGCAGACAGTTGTGGCGCAGTAGATCCTCCGGGGTTTGTGGCGTGCCAAAGCGGCGCAGATAAGACGGCGCGGCCACCACGACCCGATGGTTGTCGGCCAGCTTGACGCTGATCAGGCTGGAGTCGGTGAGGGCGGCAATCCGGATGGCAACGTCAACACCCTCGCCGATGAGATCAACCATACGGTCATTTAGATTAAGTGTGAGCGTGACGTCGCGGTGCTCGGCCAGAAATGAAGGTACTAACGGTGCTACATGCTGGCGACCAAATCCGGCCGGAGCCGAAATGAGCAGATGACCGCTGGCGCGAGCGCTGCGTTCGGAAACCGCAGACTCGGCCACTTCCAGATCGGCCAGGATGCGCTGACAATCCTCCAGAAAGGCGGTACCTTCATTGGTTAGCACCAGCTTGCGCGTCGTGCGCTGCAGCAGTTTCACCCCCAGGCGCTCCTCCAGCGCATCCAGACGGCGCCCTATCATGGCCGGCGCCACCCCTTCGGCACGTGCGGCCGCCGACAGACTACCCTTGGCAGCGACATCAACGAAGGTGGAAATTTGCTTGAACTGATCCATAAGGGTAATCTCGAACGCGGAGATTCATTATGATTTCACTTGTGACTAAAATGCAAAGATAAAGTGATAAAAACGTATCACTCATCACTATTTAGTTTAAATATACTAAGCCTCAATAACATTCCATCGATAACACTTAAGGAGCACCGCAATGACGCAATTGACCCTGCCGGCCGGCATGCAGATTTCAGGAGAAATCAAGCCAGGCTATGAACAGATTCTGACCCCAGACGCCTTGGCCTTGGTGGCAAAATTAAGCCGCGCTTTCGAAGTGCGCCGCCAGGAATTGCTGGCAGCCCGTGCCGAACGTGCCAAACGCCTGGATGCCGGTGAGCGTCCGGACTTCCTGCCGGAAACTGCGCACATTCGCAGCGGCGATTGGAAGATTGCACCTATCCCTAAGGCCCTGGAATGCCGTCGTGTCGAAATTACCGGTCCGGTCGAGCGCAAGATGGTGATCAACGCCTTCAATTCGGGCGCCGATAGTTACATGACTGACTTTGAAGATTCTAATTCGCCAGTCTGGGAAAATCAGGTCGGCGGCCAGATCAATCTGTTCGATGCGATCCGCCGCACCATTTCGCTGGAACAAAACGGCAAGAGCTACAAGCTCAACGACAAGATCGCCACTCTGGTGGTGCGTCCACGTGGCTGGCACCTTGATGAAAAGCACGTCACTATCGACGGCAAGCGTATCTCCGGCGGTATTTTTGACTTTGCCCTGTTCCTGTTCCATAACGCCAAGGAGCAGTTGGCACGCGGCGCTGGCCCCTATTTTTATCTGCCCAAGATGGAATCGCATCTGGAAGCGCGTTTGTGGAATGATATTTTTGTCATGGCACAAAACGAGATTGGTCTGCCACAAGGCACGATCAAAGCAACCGTGCTGATCGAGACCATCACTGCGGCCTTCGAGATGGAAGAAATTCTGTACGAACTGCGTGAACACAGCGCGGGTTTGAATGCTGGTCGCTGGGATTACATCTTTTCCTGCATCAAGAAATTCAAGAACGACAAGGACTTCTGTCTGGCCGACCGCGCCAAGGTCACCATGACGGCACCGTTCATGCGCGCCTATGCCTTGCTGTTGCTAAAGACCTGTCACAAGCATGGAGCTCCTGCCATCGGCGGCATGAGCGCGCTGATCCCGATCAAGAACGATCCAGAAAAGAATGCCATTGCCATGCAGGGCATCATCAACGATAAGAAGCGTGACGCTACTGACGGCTACGATGGCGGCTGGGTCGCTCACCCAGGTCTGGTTGAACCGTCCATGAAGGAATTCGTCGCCGTGCTGGGCGACCGGCCCAATCAGTTCGACAAGCAACGTCCAGATGTCGACGTCAAGGCATCGGATCTGCTGAACTTCCAGCCGGAAGCGCCGATCACCGAAGCCGGCCTGCGTTACAACATTAACGTCGGTATCCATTATCTGGGTGCTTGGCTGGCAGGTAACGGTTGCGTGCCGATCCACAATCTGATGGAAGATGCGGCGACTGCAGAAATCAGCCGTGCGCAAGTGTGGCAGTGGATTCGCAGCAGCAAGGGCAATCTCGAAGATGGCCGCAAGGTCACTGCCGAGATGGTGCGCGCGATGATTCCGCAAGAGCTGGTCAAGGTCAAGGAAATTGCCGGTAACGGCGCTACCTATGACCGTGCGGCCAAGATTTTCGAAGAAATGTCGACTTCGGAAACCTTTGCTGAATTCTTGACCTTGCCGCTGTACGAAGAAATTTAAGGATAAGCAGCTACCAAAAAACGGTAGCGCGGCCCTGATTTTTTGACGATAAAACGTCTGCGTTTGGCACAAAATGCCGTTCAGTGAAGAGCTGAACGGCATTTTTTATTTTGTAGCTAACACGTAGGCTGATATGTATATCGGTAAGCATCCAGCCAAGCCATCCTGCCAAGGTGCCGCGCCAGCGCGCATGTCCTAACCAGGTGGCTTCGATATGGATCATTGTGGCCAGGCAGGTAACCAGTTTGTACAATCGGTTGAAGCAATGAATTCGGAAATGAAAAACGGGATGTGTTTGCACACATCCCGTTTTTCATGCTGTCGAACCTGGTTTTTATTGCCAGCCGAAGCGGCGGTCGTACCAGGTCTTCATCAGTTGAATCAAGCCGCCGTAAGCGATCAGAATCACTACCAGCCAAGGGAAGTAGCTCAGCGGCAGTGCTTGCAGCTTGAAGTAACTGGCCAGCGGCGACATAGGCAGAATGATACCGATACACATGATGACGATGGTCATGCCCATCAGCGGCCAGGAGGCACGACTTTGCAGGAATGGAATGCGTCTGGTGCGGATCATGTGCACAATCAGCGTCTGTGACAACAGGCCTTCAATGAACCAGCCCGATTGGAACAGGGTTTGATGTTCGGGAGAGTTGGCACCGAAGATGTACCACATCAAGGCAAAGGTGGTGATATCGAAAATCGAGCTGATAGGGCCGAAGAAGACCATGAAGCGGCCGATTTCACCTGGGTTCCAGCGTTGCGGTTTTTCCAGGAATTCCTTGTCGACGTTGTCGAAGGGGATTGAAATCTGCGAGACGTCGTACAGCAGATTTTGCACCAGCAGATGCAACGGCAGCATCGGCAGGAAGGGCAGGAAAGCACTTGCCACCAAGACCGAGAAGACATTGCCGAAGTTGGAGCTGGCGGTAATCTTGATGTACTTGAGCATGTTGGCGAAGGTTTTGCGGCCTTCCAGCACGCCTTCTTCGAGCACCATCAGACTCTTTTCCAGCAAAATCAGATCCGCTGCTTCCTTAGCGATGTCGACGGCGGTATCAACGGAGATACCGATGTCGGCTGCCCGCAGCGCCGGTGCATCGTTGATGCCGTCGCCCATGAAGCCGACCACATGGCCCAGATCATGCAGCGTACGTACGATACGTTCTTTATGGATGGGGCTGAGCTTGGCGAACACAGTGGTTTTTTCGACCACCTCGTTGAGTTCGGCATCGCTCATCGTTTCTATCTGAGAACCCAGTACCATGCCTTCGACTTCGAGGCCAACCTGGTGGCAGATCTTGGCCGTCACCAGTTCATTGTCGCCGGTCAGAATTTTGACCGTCACGCCATGCGCACGCAATGCTGCCAGCGCTGGTCGGGTCGATTCCTTTGGTGGGTCGAGGAAGGCGATATAACCGATAAGCACCAGATCCGATTCGTCGGCTACGCTATAGATTTCCTTGGTTGGCGGCAAATCCTTGGCGGCTACGGCGACCACGCGCAGGCCTTCCGAGTTCAGACTGGCCGTTGCTTCTCGAATCTCGGCCAACAGCTCCGGGGTAAATGGCACGACTTGACCATTGTTACGAGCATGGGTGCAGATGGAGACGATTTCTTCGACCGCGCCTTTGCAGATCAACTCATGGTGATCTTCGCGTTCGCTGACCACCACAGACATGCGGCGGCGCTGGAAGTCGAAGGGGATTTCATCGACCTTGCGATAGGCCGAGGCGATTGACATTTCGCGTTGCAGTTCGGCATGTTCCAGAACAGCCACGTCGAGCAGGTTTTTCAGGCCGGTCTGGTAGTAGCTGTTGAGGTAGGCATATTGCATCACTTCGTCGTTGGGCTCGCCCAGGATGTCCGTGTGGCGTTCCAGGACGATCTTGTCTTGCGTCAAAGTGCCGGTCTTGTCGGTACACAGTACGTCCATGGCGCCGAAATTCTGAATGGCGTCGAGCCGCTTGACGATCACTTTCTTGCGCGACAACGCCACGGCGCCTTTGGCCAATGTCGAGGTGACGATCATCGGCAGCATTTCCGGTGTCAGGCCGACGGCAATCGAGACTGCGAACAGGAAGGCTTCAACCCAGTCACCCTTGGTGAAACCGTTCATGAAGAAGACCACAGGGGTCATGACAAACATGAAGCGGATCAACAGCCAGCTGACCTTGTTGACGCCCGACTGGAATGCCGTCGGAGTACGGTCAGTGGCGGTGACGCGCTCGGCCAGGGAGCCAAAATAGGTGCGTTTGCCGGTGGTGATGACGACCGCACTGGCAGAGCCGCTGACCACGTTGGTACCCATGAAGCACAGGTTGTCTAGTTCCAGTGGGTTAGTGGTTGCTGCGCCGCGATGCTCGGGGAATTTTTCCACCGGAAGCGATTCGCCGGTCATTGCCGCTTGGCTGATGAACAGGTCTTTGGCAGCGAGCAGGCGCAGGTCGGCGGGGATCATGTCGCCGGCTGACAGTTGCACAATATCGCCGGGCACCAGTTGCTTGATGGGCAATTCAATGCGTTTAGCGCCTTTTGGATGCAACTTGATATCGAAATAGCGCTGCGCTTCTTCGGCAATGTCCTGTACCACGTCATGACGGCTCACGGTGGCAGTGTTGCTGACCATTTCCTTGAGTTTGTCGGCGGCGGTATTGGAACGCGCCTCCTGAATGAAGCGCATCAGGGTCGACAGTACCACCATGGTGCCGATCACCAGTGTGGCTTTCATGTCTTCGGTGTAATACGACACCGCAGCCAGAATTGTCAGCAGCAGATTGAACGGGTTCTTGTAGCAATGCCACAGATGGACCCACCAGCGCATGGGCTTTTCGTGCCCGACTTCATTGGGGCCGACGCGCGCACGAATGTCCTCGGACTCTTGTTCTGTGAGGCCATCGGTGCGGGTATTGAGCTCGGTGAGCAAGGTCGTGACGTCGCTTTGCGAAGCACTTGCCAGGCTCTGGGCGATTGTTTGCGGTACATCCTTGCCGCTCGACGTGCTGAGGAACATGTCAATGCCGAGGCGGCGGAAGTGGCGGTCCATGCCACGGGAACGTACGAAGACGGCGAAGGTTTCTTTTAACAGATCAAGATTCATGAAAACGCTCTTTTTCTTTGCTGCAGTTTGAGGTCGGAGCTGGCGTGCGGCAGTCCGGTTCGGGCCGTCATCGGAGACAAAACGAGAAAGTGTCAAACTCTAACGAGTCCTTGTGACATATCGATGACATGGACGGTGATTAATGTTTTCTGTCAGGCATAGGAACTCCGCAGCTTGGGTTAGCGAAGCCCCTTTCGTCGGTATCTGTTGAGCGAACGACATATCTGTTGACCTGAGAAAACATGCAGACACGGTCAAGACGACCAATGCACACCGCAAGCGGGACACATTGGCAAAGACGTTGTATGGTGGAAAAAGCAAACTTGCCGGAACGGCGCTTTGCATGATGCCATCATCTGCTGCGGCAAGACGATGGCAGGGAGAACTCCTGCGTTATCTTGCCGAGGCGAACCGGGTTGTTTCCCGGCAACAACTGTCACTCGAACAAGTACCCATGAGAGGGACTCCATGAAATAAAAACCGGCCGATTGTAATCCCCGGGGAGAAGCCCGGTCAAGCCGGAATTGTGGTTGGAGGAAAGCGGGCAGGCAATATTACGTTGAGTGGTGGTGATGTGCTTTGCTGCGACGCGGTATGGATCTTTCTTGTTTTATGGGAAGGGTGTCCTATACTCAAACCACAAAAACAACGAGCAGGAGACAGGTCATGCCAAATCTTGTTATGCACAATCTGATGTTTTTTATTCCGTTGGCGTTTGCTGGTTTCCTGTTGTGTGGTGAGGTACCAGTGGCGTCGAAGGCATTGCGGGGCGTTTTGCGTGCCTGTGGTGCGATATGCGGTGCGTTGTTAGCGCTTTTAGTACTGGAGGTTCTGCCAGTACTAATTTAAACGAGCTTTCTTGCTCGTTCGCCGCGCAAGCGGCGGCGGTCGGAGCGCCGGAGGAAGTTGCTCTGGGGTACCTGCGATAAGGGGGTGCAACAGAGGGACTTCGTGATCTCGTCGGGCGTTCCACCCTTCATTGTGCAGGCCGAGGTGTACTCTTGACGGGTGACCTCGGCCTTTTGTCGTGCCGTCTCTTCAGGCCATTGCGCCGCCGACCACCAGGCAGTTACGGCCACTGTCCTTGGCCTGATACATCGCATTGTCGGCTCGCTGCAGCCAGGCGTAATGGGCTTCCATATCGCCATTGAATGGCACTAGCCCGGCGCTGATGGTGCATCCCCACAGACTGTTCTCCAGCGAACGGCAAAAACGGACCTGCTTGATCAGCCGATCGGTGATCGCGACCGCTTCGCTGAGCTCGACATTGCGCAGAATGGCAACAAATTCTTCGCCGCCGTAGCGGCCGATTAAATCGTTGGCGCGCAGATGCTGGCGCAACAGGGACGAGAAATTTTTCAACACTTCGTCGCCGACCAGATGGCCGTGCGTGTCATTGATTTTCTTGAAATGATCAATGTCCAGCAAGAGCAGACAGGACGAGCGTTGTTGCGAGTGGCAGGCCTGAAACTCCTCAATGAGCAAGGTTTCCCAATGGCGTCGATTCAACAGGCCGGTGAGCCCATCGCGTTGACTGACAGTTTCGAATTCACGTGAGCGTTCGGCCAGCTTTTTGGACATATCGTAAGTGGATTGGCCCAGTGCCAGCGGATATAGTGCCAGCATCGGTATGCAGGCGACGATGGTGTAGAGGTCCGACAACGGCTGGAAGCTGAAGTCAAGCAGCAGTAATCCGAGCAAGGCGCCAAGCAGGCTGCCTACGACGCCGCGCAGGAATAACTTGGTGCCGCCGGCGGCGATGTTGTCCATCGATAGCATGGCCAGGATGACAGTGCTGGGGACCAGATTGCCATGCATTGCGATACTCCAGAACCCTCCGAATATGGCATCGGCAACAAGGTTGCGGCGCTCCGCACGAAATGGCACAGGGCTGTTGAGCGCAAGCCGGTAGACCAGATGTGGCCAGATAAAGCCATGAAATATCAACAATGCCCACAATGGCCAGCCAACCGGATGCTGCATGAAAGCGCCAGCGACGCAAAAAAATCCGATCGATAAGCCGAGGGTACGCAGGTAATAGATGCGGTTGACGAAACGGGAGCCTTTACCGATCAGTTCTTCCGGCGACGTCGCATCGCCGAACACACGTCGCGCCCGTTTGTAGGTGCGAAACAAGGCCAAACGGGTGCGTGAGGTGGTTTTGCTATGACGGGGGCGGTCGTTGCGCGAGGACATGATTAGTGACGAAGTCGCAGGACAAGGACTATGAGCTCGGGTGTCGATAACCACCTTTCCCTTGGATTGCACCGAGCATAATCGATGATTTCGGCCCGCGCGGTGACGGGAGGCTGGGCGGTAATTATCGGATCCATGATGGGTCGGGTCAGGTCGGAGCAGATCTCAATAGACGCAATCGCTGCAAAAAATACGTCTCGCTGATGTTTTAATTGTATTTATGTTGCATTTCCACTAATTTCTGTGCACATTATTTTTCTAGATTACAACATTTGTTGCCGTAGCACCAGAACATTGCAGCAGCAGAGGCATTCAGAAATACCTGCAATGCGGGATTTTTAACAGAAGCGCTTAGGTACATCTGCGGGAACACCTATAATGCCGCATCTTATTTATCAGGTTCACGATGCAGATATTGAAGCAATGTCGTTTCTGTGCAGGGCTTGCTGCTGCCGCCTTGGGTTTGCTGGCCTGCGTGCATTCGGCCGCAGCGCAGCAATTGCCGCAGAGCATGAACAGTGCGTTGCGCCAGGCGCACATACCGCTAAACAATGTTGGCGTGTTCGTTCAGGAAGTCAACGTTAAGCGCCCCATGCTGTCCTACAACGCCAATGCTGCGTTCAGTCCAGCTTCGGTGATGAAGTTGCTGACCACGGATGCAGCGCTGGAATTGCTGGGGCCGACCTATAGCTGGAAGACGCAGGCTTATGTCGACGGTACGTTGAGCAATGGTGTGCTTAGCGGCGATCTGACGATCAAAGGTAGCGGCGATCCTAATCTGGTGATGGAAAAATTCTGGCTGTTTCTGCGTCAGATTCGTGCTCGAGGAGTGCGTGAGATCCGCGGCAATCTGGTGCTCGATCGCAGTGCATTTGAAGAAACTGCTTACGATCCAGCTCAGTTCGACGGTGATCCGCAAAAGCCCTACAACGTCGGCCCGGATGCCTTGCTGCTCAATTTCAAAACCTTGACCTTGCACTTCATGCCTGATGTGGCTGGCAATCAGGTCAATGTCAGTATGGAACCGTCGCTGGCAGGTTATGTCATCACCCCGCCCAAGTTAAGTCAGGAAAGTGTTTGCGGCGACTGGAAGAACAAGTTGCAGGCAGATGTCGAGACCAGTGCCGTGGTATTCGGTGGCGCCTATCCATCCGCTTGTGGTGAACAGGTCTGGTACCTCAATCCTTATCGCATGAGTGCAACGCAGTATTTCGCTGGGGTGTTCCGGCAGATGTGGAGTGAGCTGGGGGGCAGCTTGTCCGGTCAGGTGATAGCGGCTAATGTCGCGCCGTCGGCAAGGCTGCTGGCGGAGTGGCAATCGCCGAAGGTGCCTGAGGTGATTCGCGATATTAATAAATACAGCAACAATGTCATGGCGCGGCAATTGCTGCTGACCATTGGTGCTCAGTCCGGAACGGGCAATGTCGCCAGCGGTGCGCACGCCATTGCCGACTGGCTGGCAGCCAAAGGCATCGCTACCGATGACGTGTTTATCGATAACGGCGCTGGGTTGTCGCGCAATGAGCGCCTCGCACCAACGACCCTGGGGCAGTTGCTGTTAGCGGCCTACCATTCGGCGATGATGCCTGAATTCATTGCTTCGCTGCCGCTGGTGGGCTATGACGGCACCATGCGTCATCGCCTGCGCGGAGAGCCGGTGGCCGGGCAAGCGCACATCAAGACGGGGTCGCTCGACGAAGTGCGATCGGTGGCCGGCTATGTACAGGCAGCGTCGGGCAAGATGTACGTGGTGGTGTGTCTGATCAACCATGCCAATGCAGCCGCCGGGCAACTGGCCCAGGATGCACTGCTGCAATGGGTGTTCGAGAAAGGTTAGGGGCGCGATACAATATCGCATCTTTGCAATTGAGGGCTTACCGTGACATTTATCGACAAGTTATCCGCCGCCTGGAAGTCCAATGACTCCCTGCTGTGTGTCGGCCTCGACCCGGATATCAGCAAGTTTCCGGCCGAATGGAAGAACCAGCCGGATGCCATTCTGGCGTTTTGCAAAGGCATCATTGATGCCACTGCCGACATGGCCTGTTCGTTCAAGCCGCAAATCGCTTATTTTGCAGCGCTGCGTGCGGAAGACCAGTTGGAAGAAATCTGCAGCTATATCCGCAGCCGTTACCCGCATATTCCTATCGTTTTAGATGCCAAGCGTGGCGATATCGGCGCCACTGCCGAGCAGTATGCGCGCGAAGCGTTTGAGCGTTATGGCGCCGATGCTGTCACGGTTAGTCCCTATATGGGCTTTGACTCGGTAGCGCCGTATCTGGAATGGAAAGATCGGGGCGCCATCGTGCTCTGTCGCACGTCCAATGCAGGCGGCTCGGATCTGCAATTTCTGAAGGTCGATGGGGTGCCGCTGTACCAGCATGTGGCGCGGCTGGTGGCCGATAAGTGGAATACCAATGGCCAGTGCGGTCTGGTGGTCGGTGCGACTTTTCCAGAAGAGCTGGCGCAGGTGCGCGCCATCATTGGCGACATGCCCTTGCTGGTGCCTGGTGTGGGTGCGCAGGGTGGTGATGTGGCTGCTACTGTGAAGGCCGGCAAGACGGTGGCAACGAGCGGCATGATGATCAACTCTTCGCGTGCAATTTTATACGCCACGCCGCAGGCTGATGAAGATTATGCTGCCGCTGCCAGGCGTGTTGCAGCCGAAACGCGTGCGGCGATCAATCTCTACCGCTGAACGGTGATGTACTCAGAAAAACGCCGCGCTTCGATGTCTTCGGAGTGCGGCGTTTTTTATGCAGCTTGATTTGACTCAAGCGCTCAGGTCAACAACTTCAACAATCCCTGCAAGGCATGCCGTACCGACTGTTCACGTACGCTGAGGCGATCACCGCTGAATACGTGCCGTTCGGTGAAAGTCTGATCGCCAATGCGCCAGCCAAAGCAGACGGTGCCAACCGGCTTGCCAGGCACAGCACCACCAGGACCGGCAATACCAGTGGTGGCCACGGCAATCGACGAATCGCTGTTGGCCACTGCGGCCTCAGCCATAGCGCCGGCAATTTCTTCACTGACGGCGCCATGTTGCGCAATGAGTGCTTCGGCGATGTCCAGCAATTCATGTTTGGAGGCATTGGAATAGGTCACGAAACCGCAGTCGAACCATTCGGATGAGCCGGCGATGTCAGTGATGGCTTGGGCAACGCCGCCGCCGGTACAGGATTCCGCTGTGGCCAACAAAAGGTTTCTGGCTTTGAGTGCCTGGCCAACACGTGCGGCGAGCTCGGTAATGGTGTCCATGTTGATGTCATCCTAGAGGTTGGGGGTGGTCAACGTGTGATGGATGGAGTCGGCCGCCCATGCACCAAGCATACACTTGTTGATACCAGTTTAGATAGTGCGCCAGATGGCAAAGACGAGCAGCGTGTAAAACGCCGCCAGGATGTCATCCCACATCACGCCGAAACCGCCTTTGAAGTGGTGATCGAAATAGGCGATCGGTGGAGGTTTGACCATGTCGAAAAAGCGGAACACGACAAATGCCCAACATTGTGTCACAACGTCAGCTGGCGTGAGCAGTATCAACACCAGCCAGAAGGCGATGATTTCATCCCACACCATGCTGCCATGGTCAGGTGTGCCGAGGTTGTGGCCGGTGACGTGGCAGGCCCAGATGCCGATGAAGAAGCCAACACCAACGATAATCAGCCAGGTCAACGGAGTGAGTAGTGCCGGCCAGCGCGCGCTTAACAATACATACATCACCCAGGCGAACAAAGTGCCGCATGTGCCGGGCATGATCGGCGACAAACCGCTGCCAAACCCTTGCGCCAGGATGTGTGCCGGATGTTCCTGCATGAAGCGCGAAGTTGGACGTACCTTGTTTGAGGTGTTTTTGGCGGCGTCGGCCGACTGGTCGTTTGTGAAATTCATGCAGTGAAATGGTCGAACGAGGTAACAGTGAGTTCGAGTAAGGCGTCTCCACTGTCGAACAGACGTAGGCCTGATGCAGCTTCAATCTGGCCGACGCGGGTTACTTCGACAGCGACTTGCGCGGCAGCCGCCAATATTTGTGCGCGTCGCTGCGGGGCAGCCGTGAAGCAGAGTTCGTAGTCGTCGCCACCGGCCAGCGTGAAGTTGCGGCGCAAGGAGGTCGTTTGCTGACGCAGGATGGGGCCGGCCGGCAAGGCATCGACGTCAAGCCGGGCGCCGACCCGGGAGCGCGCAAGAATATGTCCAAGATCGCCCGTCAGACCGTCTGAGATGTCGATGGCGGCATGGGCCACCCCGCGCAGTGCTAGACCCAGTGCCACGCGAGGTGTCGGCTGATGCATGCGTTGCGCGGCGACTTGATGTGCTGCTGCCTCCAGCGTCAGTTCTTGCCGGTAGGCAGCTAGCGCCAGTCGGGCGTCGCCCAAGGTACCGGAAACCCAGATGTCGTCGCCCACTTGGGCTGCATCGCGTCGTAGCGCCTGAGTGAACGGGATTTCTCCCAATACAGTGATGCTGATGGTCAGCGGCCCCTTGGTGGTATCGCCGCCGATCAGTTCGCAGCCGTATTCGTCGGCCAGATCAAGCATGCCTCGGGCAAAAGGGGAAAGCCAGTTTTCGCGTGCCTCAGGTAGCGCCAGTGCCAGCGTGAAGGCGATTGGTTTGGCTCCCATTGCGGCCAGATCGGACAGGTTGACTGCCAGACATTTGTGGCCTAGTGCATAGGCGTCGGCATGCGGAAAGAAATGACGACCTTCGACCAGCATGTCACTCGATATTGCCAACTGCATGCCGGGCGCCGGTGTGAGCAAGGCGCAGTCGTCGCCAATACCGAGCGCCGTCCGGCTGTCTGGTTGCAAGGGACGGGTGAAATAACGGGAGATGAGTTCAAATTCGGAGAGCATGATGCAATTGTAACCAATACGGCATGTACTTCGGTGGATTTCCACGATTGACAGGAGTGGCCATTTCGTGAATCCTGAATGACCGGATTAGCCTGTCAAACCGCGCTGTTATTGGCTTTCTGGATGGTGCGGCGCACCATAAGTGGCCTATGAGAAGGGGGCGACCTCTGCTAGAATTACAGGTCTTCGACAAGTCTAGAAAAGAGAACGCAGAGTATGGATTCGATGATAAGCAATAAAGAAGAATTGCGTCAGCAACTTCGCCAGGCAGCGCTGGAATACCATGAGTTTCCGACGCCGGGCAAGATCAGCGTCACGCCCACCAAGCTCCTAACCAATCAACGAGACCTGTCTCTGGCCTATTCTCCTGGCGTGGCTGCGGCCTGCGAAGAGATCGTGGCAGATCCCGCCAACGCATTTCGCTACACAGCGCGCGGCAATTTGGTAGCAGTCATCACTAACGGCACGGCCGTGCTGGGCCTGGGCAATATCGGTCCGCTGGCCTCCAAGCCGGTGATGGAAGGCAAGGGCGTGCTGTTCAAGAAATTCGCCGGTATCGATGTTTTCGATATCGAAATCAACGAAAGTGATCCAGATAAGTTGTGCGACATCATCGCCTCGCTGGAACCGACTTTCGGCGGCATCAATCTGGAAGATATCAAAGCGCCGGAGTGCTTCTACATCGAACGCAAGCTGCGCGACCGCATGAAGATTCCAGTCTTCCATGATGACCAGCACGGTACTGCCATCATCGTCGGTTCGGCCATTCTCAATGGCCTCAAAGTGGTCAACAAGAGCATCAAGGAAGTCAAGTTGGTAGTCTCCGGCGCTGGCGCTGCTGCGCTGGCCTGTCTGGATCTGATCGTCGATCTTGGCTTTCCGATTGAAAACATTTTTGTTACCGACCTAGCTGGTGTGGTCTACAAGGGCCGTACCGAATTGATGGATCCGGACAAGGAGCGCTTTGCCCGTGAAACCACGGCGCGTACCCTGGCCGAAGTCATCCCTGGCGCGGATATTTTCCTGGGCGTATCAGCCGGTGGCGTGCTCAAGCAAGAGATGGTCAAGCAAATGGCTGCGCGCCCGCTGGTGCTGGCGCTGGCCAATCCGTCGCCAGAGATTCTGCCGGAGGACGTGATGGCCGTGCGTGACGATGCCATCATCGCCACCGGCCGTTCGGACTATCCGAATCAGGTCAATAACGTACTGTGCTTCCCGTACATTTTCCGTGGCGCACTCGATTGCGGAGCGACTACCATTACGCGTGAAATGGAAATTGCTGCGGTGTACGCGATTGCCGAACTGGCGCAAGCTGAGCAGTCCGACGTGGTTGCCGCTACTTACGGCATCAGCAATCTGTCATTCGGTCCTGAATACATCATCCCCAAGCCGTTTGATCCGCGTCTGATGATCAAGATCGCCACTGCGGTGGCCAAGGCGGCGGAAGCCTCCGGTGTGGCAGCCCGTCCGATCAAGGACATGGACGCCTACGCTGAAAAACTGGAACAGTTCGTTTATCACAGCGGCACCTTCATGCGTCCGATCTTCCAGGTCGCCAAGAAAGCTGCAGACGCTAAAAAACGTATTGTCTACGCCGAAGGTGAAGACGAACGCGTTTTGCGCGCCGTGCAAGTGGTGGTGGATGAATGTCTGGCCAAACCTATCTTGGTAGGCCGTCCAGAAGTGTTGGAGCAACGCATCCAGAAATTCGGTCTGCGTCTTCGTGCGGGTGTGGATTTTGAAATCATCAATCCGAACTTCGACAGCCGTTATCGTGACTACTGGCAAAGTTTCCTGGAAATGAGCAAGCGTCGTGGCGTCACTGAGCAATATGCCAAGCTGGAAATGCGTCGCCGTCATACTCTCATCGGTGCCATGGCCATCCATAAGGGCGATGCCGATGGCATGATTTGCGGCACTTACGGTACGACCCAGTTGCATTTGCACTACATTGATCAAGTGCTGGGCAAGCGCGAAGGCGTCAATGTGTATGCGGCCATGAACGCGGTTATCTTGCCAAGCCGGCAATTGGTGTTGGTCGATACGCACGTCAATGAAAATCCGACTGCCGAAGAATTGGCTGAAATCACCATTTTGGCAGCGGAAGAAATGCGTCGTTTCGGCCTTCATCCACGCGCTGCCTTGCTGTCGCATTCGAACTTCGGTTCCAGCAACAGCGAGTCGGCTCGCAAGATGCGTGCTGCACTGGCCCTGGTTCAGAAACTGGCGCCGGATCTGGAAGTGGACGGCGAAATGCATGGTGATACCGCCCTCGATGCCAAGCTGCTGGCACAAGTCATGCCGGATTCACCACTCAAAGGCGATGCCAACCTGTTGGTCATGCCTAATATCGATGCTGCCAATATTGCCTACAACTTGTTGAAGACTGCATCGGGTAACGGCGTAGCGATCGGGCCGATTCTGCTCGGTTGTGCCAAGCCTGTGCACATTCTGACAGCATCGGCAACGGTACGCCGTATCATCAATATGACGGCCTTGTGCGTCATGGATGCGATGTCGGAGCGTTAATCCTGGTGTTGTGGCAAGACCTGCAAGGTCTTGCCAGATTTGCCACAGTACAGTTTGTTGCAAGAATAAAACGGCGCATTTCTTCGGAAATGCGCCGTTTTATTTTGTTTCTTCACTGAGTCAGCAGGGCAGTATCTTCGTGAGCCAGCCACCAATATCGGTGACTTCTTCCATGCACACGGAATGTTGCATCTGATATTCGTGCCACTCGATCTGGTAGCCCAGTGTCTGCAGAGCGTCGCGCGATTGTTCCCCGCGTTGTAACACCACAACAGGATCTTGCCGGCCATGGGCCATGAAAATCGGTGTGCTCTGATTGGCAGCATGACGTTCGGCGGCAACGCTCGTTGCCAGTGGTAGATAGCCAGACAGGCACATCATGCCGCCCAATTGTTGTGCATAACGCAGGCCGGTTTGCAGTGTCATTGCACAGCCCTGCGAAAAACCGGCCAGGACGATGTGGTTAGCTGGAATGCCGCGCGCGATTTCCTTGTCGATTAACGCTTCAATTTGTGCTTGTGAGGCACGCAGACCGGAATCATCTTCGCGGCGCACCAGATCGGGGGTGAAAATGTCGTACCAGGCACGCATGACGTAGCCGCCGTTGATCGTCACCGGTCGCGTCGGCGCGGTAGGGAAAATGAAACGAATAGGTTGGCAAGCCGACAGATCGAGTTCGCGCACGATAGGCACAAAGTCGTTGCCGTCAGCGCCGAGTCCGTGCAGCCAGATAACGGCGGCAGTCGGATTGGGAGCGGTTTCAATTTCGATGGTGACGAGCGGGGCGGTAGAAGATGACATGGCGTTTTCTTTGAATCAGACTTGCGCAGCTTGATGCACAATAGAGGTTTGCGGTGAAGTGGGTGAAAGTATCCATGATACGACGTTATGCTCAGAAAATCTGTGCACCCTGTTGTGAAGGAAACCAACGATGAAAAAAATGCAGACCCTTTTACTGGTAGCACCCTTGCTGTTCTTAACGCTTTCACTACCGGCTGCTGCCGGGAAAAAAGATGAGCAGGCAGCGCCGTCGAACGGTGAAAATCTGGTGATACAGCCGCCTGCCGGCTGGCGGCTGGCCTATATGACGGGGGACCCGAGCAGTAATTATCTGGTTGAATTCATGCCCAATGGCGAGGACAAGGATAACTGGCGTGAAGGCTATATGTCGGTGCAACGCGGTGCCTATACGCCAGCGGGGCACTTGGCGACCCAGGCGGTGGAGTCGCTGATACAGGCGGCGCAAAGTAAATGTGCAGGCCATTTTGTTGTGATGAAACAGAAGGATACGCAAACCAATGGCGCTTACACTTCCATTGGCGGTGGCTTTTGTGATCGTTACGGTGGCGTCGCACCGTATGGTGAAGGCAATCTGACGGCCGTGCTTGAGGGTAAGCAGAATCTGTTTATGGTGCAGTTCGGCTGGCGCCCGGCTACCGAAACCGACCTCAAGGATTACAACTGGCGCATTCAGCCGGAGCGTTTGCAGCAATATCTGAATCTGATCAATCAGGCAGCCTTGTGTGGTGGAGGCAAGGACCAGCCCGCTTGTCCCCACTAAGGACGCTTGTCAGCGCGGTGGGCGGATGGCCGATTTGGGGCGAAACGCTTTGCAGATGGCCTCATGGGTTTCGATGTAAGGTCCGCCAATCAAATCGATGCAGTAAGGTACGGCGGCAAAGATGCCCGCCACACGCTGGCTGCCATCGGTGTTCTTGATGCCTTCCAGGGTTTCCTTGATCGCTTTGGGCTGACCCGGAAGATTCATGATCAGCGCAGCGTGATCTGCCGTTTCACGGATGACGGCGACTTGCCGCGAGAGGATGGCGGTTGGCACGAATTGCAGGCTGATCTGACGCATTTGTTCGCCAAAGCCGGGCATTTCCTTGCTTGCTACAGCCAAGGTCGCTTCGGGTGTGACATCGCGCCTTGACGGACCGGTGCCGCCAGTGGTGAGCACCAGATCGCAGCCGACCACGTCAATGAGTTCAATCAGTGTCTGTGCAATCTGCGCCTGTTCATCGGGAATCAGGCGGGTTTCCATGCGCCAAGGGCTGGCCAGCGCTGCTTCAAGCCATTCCTGCAATGCTGGAATGCCTTGGTCCTCATAGACACCGGTGGTGGCGCGGTCAGAGATCGAGACCAAGCCGATCAACAGTTCACCGGCCGACTTAATCGTCGTGCTCGTCGTCATGATCTGCGGCATCGGCTTCGTCAGCTTCGTCCTGTGCGGCAGCAGCCCGGGACTCTCCTTGCAACTGCTTGAGGATCTGGAAAATTTCGCGATACGCTTTGGGCGGCTTGTTTTCCGCTTGTTCCTTGCGGGCGTTGCGAATGAGCGTGCGCAGATGCTGAGCATCCAGTTCGGTATGCTGGGCCAGCAATACGGTCAGCGCACTATCGTCCTTGAGCAGTTTTTCACGGCGTCGTTCGATGGCATGCAATGATGCCGTATCGGCTTTGGACAAGCCGCGCCAGCTATCGAGCATTCTCTGGATAGCCGCGATTTCGCCTTCTTCGAGTGTGCGCATTTTCTTGCCGACGTATTGCAGCTGCCGACGACGACCTTCATGGTCCTTGATTTGCTGGCACTCGAGGATGGCATCACGCACATCTTCTGGCATCGGTACACGTTTGACGCGGTCGCGTGGCTCCGCGATCAGTTCGGCGCCCAATTTCTGCAACGCCGTCATTTCGCGTTTCAGTTGTGATTTGGATGGGCGGTCGTATTCTTGCTCGAATTCGTTGGATTGGAATCCGCAGGACCCGCGATTGGGATTTGGCATGATTCTGATAAATAAGCTAAACGACTGCTATGATACCTGTTTTATCCGCATCTCGAAGAAATCAGGCTCATGAGCGAATCCGTATTTACCCACAGTCAAGACCAATTGAAGCAACTGGCACAGGATGTGTTGCGTTATGCCAAGGAAAAGGGCGCGTCCGATGCTGCGGTGGACATCAGCGAGGGTGGCGGGCTATCAGTGGCCGTGCGCAAGGGTCAGATTGAGACCATTGAGCAAAACAAGGACAAAGGCATCGGGGTGACCGTCTACCTCGGCGAAGGTCGCAATGTGCGCCGTGGCAACGCCAGTACCTCGGATTTTTCGCAACAGGCACTCAAGGAAACGGTGGAGGCCGCCTACAACATTGCACGTTTTACTTCCGTCGATGATTGCGCCGGCTTGCCTGAAGTTGAGAATCTGGAAATGCATCCGCGCGACCTCAAGCTGTGCACGCCCTGGCTGATTACGGCCGAGCAGGCGGTGCAACTGGCGCAACGCTGCGAAGCGGCAGCGCTGGCCGTAGACAAGCGCATCACCAACAGCGAAGGTGCCAGCGTCTATGCCCAGCAGTCGCATTTTGTCAGCGCCAACTCGCGCGGTTTCATGGGTGGCTATCCCTTCTCGCGCCATACCATCTCGGTGGCGCCGATTGCCGGCAAGGGCGGCAATATGCAGCGCGACGACTGGTATTCCTCCAAGCGCGATCCCAAGCAACTGGCCGAGCCGGAGGCCATCGGCCGTTATGCAGCCGAGCGCGCACTGGCACGTTTGAATGCCTGCAAATTGTCGACGCGCAAGTGCCCCGTCTTGTTCGAAGCACCTCTGGCTGCGGGTTTGCTGGGCGCTTTCGTGCAGGCGGTGTCTGGCGGTGCACTGTATCGTAAATCGACTTTTTTGCTTGATTCACTGGGCCAGCAAGTGTTCCCCGAGCACCTTCAGATCCTTGAAGATCCTCATGTGGTTGGTGGTGTCGGTTCGGCGCCCTTCGATGATGAGGGTGTCAAAACCCAGCGTCGCGAGGTGGTCAAGGATGGCGTGGTGCAAGGTTATTTTCTGTCGACGTATTCGGCCCGCAAGCTGGGCATGCAGACTACCGGCAATTCCGGCGGTTCGCACAATCTGTCGCTGACGTCGTCGTTGACGACGGCCGCCGATACCTTCAAGGGCATGCTCAAAAAACTCGACACCGGCCTGCTGGTGACCGAACTGATGGGACAGGGCGTCAATTACGTGACCGGCGACTACTCACGCGGTGCCTCGGGTTACTGGGTCGAGAAGGGTGTGATCCAGTATCCGGTGGAAGAGATTACCATCGCCGGCAACATGAAAGACATGCTGCGTCAGATCGTCGCCATCGGCAATGACACGCTCATTCGCGGTACCAAGGAAACCGGCTCCATCTTGCTGGAAAATATGACTATCGCAGGCGACTAGTCAGTTTTTTGCTCCCTGAAGATTGCTGGCGCCCGGCACGCAGCGCCAGCAATTGCTAAAATAGCGCTTCAGTCACTGCAAGCCGGGACTGGGGGGGATGCCGGGACACAGAACAAGGCAGTACAGAACTTGTTGAGGTGTCAAGGCTGTCGTCTGCCAGTGTTGGCCAATCTATCTTCCCATGTCTTCACATACAGAACCCGCGCACTCCAGCGGTCAGGTCCTGCCTTTTCGCGCATCCTTGATGGCCACTCTGGGCGTGTGCTTCGTCATCATGCTGGTGGCCCTGGATCAAACCATTGTTGGCACCGCCTTGCCGACTATTGTGGCCGAACTCAAAGGCTTTGACCTGTATGCCTGGGTCGCGACGTCCTATTTGCTGACATCGGTCATTACGGTGCCGATCTTTGGTCGATTGGGTGACTACTTTGGCCGCAAGCCATTTGTGATTGCCTCTATCATTGTGTTCGTGGTGGCGTCGATGTTATGCGGCATGGCTAACAGCATGTTGTTCCTGGTGGTGGCGCGCGGCTTGCAGGGCATCGGTGGCGGTATGCTGGTGGGAACCGCTTTTGCTTCGATTGCCGATTTGTTTCCCGATCCGCATGTCCGTCTGCGCTGGCAGATCATTCTCAGTGCGTCGTTTGGCATCGCCACCTCGATAGGGCCGTCTCTGGGCGGTTTCCTGACCCAGTCGCTGGGCTGGCGCTGGGTGTTTTACGTCAACTTGCCGGTGGGCATCGTATCCCTGTTTTTTGTCCTGCGTTATCTGCCGCACATCCGCCACATCAAACACGAAGGTAAGATCCGGCTCGACTGGCTGGGTGCTTTGCTGATCACGATTGCGCTGGGCAGCCTGCAGTTGCTGGTCGAAATGCTGCCTAAGCGCGGTCTGACCATGGGGATGGTAATCTTGTTGCTGATTACCGCCGGTGCTTTTTTCGTGCTGTGGAAATGGGAGCGTCGTGCGGCACAGCCGATTCTACCGTTCGAGCTGTTTCGTGATCCTGCCATCTCCAGTCTGTTTGTATTGTCGATTTTGGCCGGGTTTGCCATGTTTTCGATGCTGATGTATTCGCCGCTGTTGTTTCAGGGGGGCTTCGGCATGTCGCCGCGTGATGCTGGCTTGCTGATCACACCGCTGGTGGCCTGTATTACTGTGGCGAGCATCATCAATGGCCGCATCATCACGCGTATTCCCAATCCGAATCTGATGATGTATATCGGTTTTGCACTGATGGCGCTGTCCTGTCTGGGCGTAGTGTTATCTCAACGCAGTACGTCTTCGAGCTTTATTCTGGTGGCGATGCTCGCAGGTGGTTTGGGTCTGGGATTGGTGCTGCCCAATCTGACTGTCTTTGCGCAACAATCGGCCAGCCGGGAGCACCTCGGTATTGCCACTGCGCTGCTGCAATCGTTGCGCATGATCGGCGGTATGCTGGGTACTGCCGTGACCGGGATGCTGGTGACTCAGATCTACGGCAATGGTGTCACGCATGCATTGGACAACGATCACGCGGCCCAATGGCTGGCCGAATTCAAGGATCCGGAAATCCTCGTCAATCACGATATTCAATCCACCTTGCTAGCGCAGATGCTACAGGCCGGCCACAATGGTTCGGCCCTGCTTGATGCTGCTCGTGATGCCTTGGTCAATGCTATTCATGTGGGCATTGCCTTGGCGATTGTGGCGTCGTTAGCGGGTCTGTACATGGTGCGTCGGGTACCGCTGATCCGTTTTGCCCCCAAGCAGAAGGTGGAGCCGGTATTGGCGGAATAACGCTAATTGCCCTGGGTCGCATGCTTGATGTCGCCTGGCGCCGTCAATGTCTGCAGAATCGATGGTCACTATAATCGAGGAACTATATGGATGTGAATGCTCGCGATATATCATCTGTGCCTGTCACAGTGGTAAGCGACCGGCAGTGATCAAACGAAATTTAACAATCGGTGCAATGAGAGAAAAACCATGGGAAAACTGAGCACGCACGTTTTGGATGTGACGCAGGGAAAACCCGGTGTTGGCATCAAACTGGCCCTGTACGTCATTAAGGGTAATGAAAAAATTCTTCTGAAAGAAGCTATCACCAACAATGATGGACGTTGTGATGCGCCGTTGTTGCAAGGCGAGCAATTTCACTCCGGTCGTTATGAGCTGGTGTTTGGTGCCGGTGATTATTTTGCCGCGCAGGGTGTGCAAGTACCAGTGCCGCGTTTTATTGATGAAGTAGTGATTGCCTTCGGTATTGCCGATCCGTCGCAAAATTATCACGTGCCGCTGGTAGTGTCGCCATGGTCGTATTCGACTTATCGAGGCAGTTGATGGCAGGAAAATATCAATAAAAAAATCCGGCCCTGCGGAAGATGCCAGGGCCGGATTTTTATTTTTAGCTAACTATCGGTAGCCAAACTTATCATTGCATTAACCGGTCTTAGCCTTCTCGATGGTAGAGCGTGCTGCTTCCATCATGGCAAGCGGTTCTTCACAATCGGAGTCGAGGTACTGATTTTCCAGGTTGACGGCCAGATTGCTCATTTTTTCAGCCAGATCGGCCAGTGCAACACTGAGTTCGCACATCAGGCTGGAAATTGTTTTGGGCGGATTCGTCATGCTTTCCTCCTTAAACGGACTCGACAGGACATACCTGCCAAACACACTTCGGGTTGTTCATATACGGTTATCAGCAAGCCGGATCATAGGTTTGTGAATCCATTCTATGCCTATTTTCCTCGGTCGGTTCAAGGGCGATGGAAAGTGACAAAAGGGCAAGTGGGCAGAACCGAGTATAGAACAATCTTGCCGTCATTCAAGTCGCTACAGTCGGAATTCAGATCCGCAGCAGGTGAAATAGGGGCACGAAAAACGGACTGCCATTGCTAGTCTTGTGCTCATCACTGCACTGATCGAAGTGCCGTCAAAGCAGAATGGTCAGTGCGTTTTCCAACAGAAATTGGATTTTGGACTGTCTTTGCTTGTGGAGAATGATTCCGCAGAAACGGTTTTCCAGTGCTGTGCTTGGGCAGGGGTCGGTGATGCAGTGCATCATATGCAGTGAAAGATTGGGGCTGACGCCTGCTTGTCGGAGTGAGGTGGCCGACAGGGTAAAAATAAAGCGCGGCATGAGCAGTCTCTTGAAAAGAGAAACTATCTGAGGGAGCAATGACCAGACCAAGTGAGATGAGCACCTGACTATTGACTGCTGCCTTGAATGCCAATATGGCATTGAGGTTGCATCGCGCCCAGCAGTGCCGAGTAAAGCCCGTGATATAGCGCAAAAAAAAGGGCAGAAAATCTGCCCTTGGTTCAGTCTCTGTGAGCTATTGCTAGTGCAATGGCCGCGGTTGAATATCAGCGCACGGATGCAAAATAGCGTGCAACCATCGCAGCGATGAGCAGGGTATAAGGCAGGACGTCAATCAGGATACGCATGGTAGGCTCCGCAAGAAAAGTGAGTTATGTTGCGATGCAGTATGCGAGAGTTAACTACTTTTTGCTAATTTTGGTTCCTGATATCAGTTATTGATCTGTTGAATATCAGTCGATACAGACTTTGGCTTGGCTTTAGCGAATATTTAACCCGCTGCCGAGGCGGCTGCTTGGCTTGTTTTCATTTGGCAAGCTTGTTTTGTACGCCGAATTGTCCGACCTGAATTCTTGTAATGGCGCCCAGAATGTTACAAAGCCCCGCGCTGGCGGCTTTGCTGCACTATTTATTGTTCGCTTTGCAGGATCAGTCCCTTGGTGCCGGTGCTGATATGCAGTTTGTATTGCGAGGCACTGTTGAGGTCCAAAGTGACCGCGCGGCCAGGCTCATAAGCCGGACTGGTCAGACCGTGGACCGGTTTGACGCTGAAGGTATAACTGTTGCCCGGTTTGAGCCAGATGCTCAAGTGTTCACCGGGTAGTATCTGCGCCAGCACGACGTCATTGAGTGCCAGTTCCAGCGGCCAGCTGTCATTAAAAAACATGGCCTCGCGGGAGAATTGCACTTCAGCCAGACCGGCTACCTGCTTGGTCATTTCTTGGATATAGATGCGTCCCGGCGGCACCAGGTTGTCGGCATTGCGCTGTTCGTTGGGTGGTGTGATGGCGCAGGCGCCCAGAACGAGTGCCACCAGGCAAGCGGTGATTGTTGTTTTCATTGCTGTTTCCTTGTCGATCGCATGTTTCGATGAAAGCGCATATCACGATGATGGATGCAATACGTTCTCATTATTGAGGCTATAGAGTCATTCGGCTTGCTTCAGTTTATGCGCCTCGGATTTTGACACGAAGCATCCCTGTTTGTCAGTCTTTGATGCTAGCCAATGGTCAATGCCCGTCTGCGGGCATTACACAATGATTTTCACCGAGCAGCTCGAGAAATGCGATATCAACGTCGGCAAGGTTTCTTTAAGCTGATTCAGATCGACGGCAGGCAGCCTGACCCGTAGATGCGCCAGGTCGTCATGCGTGCTGCCTAGCAACAGATAATGGTGTTGCTGCAGCCAGTAGCGCAGATGCGATTCATCAGCATAGGCAATGGTGATGTCGACCTCGACAAAAACAAGGCGTTCGATGCGCGTTGCCTGTTTCAATGCCGTCGCTACCGCATCGGTATAGGCTCGCACCAGGCCTCCGGCACCTAGTTTGATACCACCGTAATAGCGCACCACTGCCGCCAATACGCCGTCCAGTTCATGATGGCGCAACACTTCCAGCATGGGCCGACCGGCCGTGCCAGACGGTTCGCCATCATCGGACATGCCGGACTGGCCACCGGCCATCAGCGCCCAGCATACATGGGTTGCACTGCGATGCAAGTTGCGCAGGCGTTCCAGTTCGCGTTGCGCGGCTTCGCGATTGTCGACCGGCAGGATCAGACCGATGAAGCGGCTTTTGCGAATCTCAAGTTCGATCTCAATGGCGGTGGCGATGGTATAGATCGGCACGGCATCAATCCTGATAGAGGTGCGCGCTCACTCGTGCTCAGGCGGGGATGCCGCGCAAACCGGTCAGCTCGGCTTGCAAGGCCTGATTTTCTGCAGTCAGGCTGGCGATGCGCGCATTCAATGCCGCTATTTGGATACGCAAGGCATGCGCGTCGTCGCTGCCCGCCGTGCCGGTTGCACTCGTGGTCATCGTGTCCTTCGCGGCTGGCGCTGCTGATTCTGCCCGAGGCGGGCGGCTGGCAGCTTTTTGCTCACGCACCATTTTCGCGGCCTGGCGCAATTCCTTCTTGCCGCCGGCCACTGCCATCACCTGTTCCTGGTTTGACAGTGAGGCCACTGCGGCCGCGGCATTGATGGAAATGGCACCGACCCGGACCGCTTCGACCAACTCCGGTGCTGCCGTCTTGCGGATTTTTTCGATCTGGCCGATGGTATTGCTGCTGATGCCGGCCGCACGAGCAATATCTTCACGGGATTTGATGGCGGCACTGGGAATGCTCGTCTCGCTGCCGCTTGATGCCGATGTCTCTTGTGATTGGCCAGCACCTTGCTTGGCTTCGATGGCGGCGTCCATCTCTGCTCTTACGCGTGCGGCGAGGATGTCGCGTTTGCGCAGTGCCAGCACGCCACGTTGGAAATCGGTGACGCTGCGCCGTCCGAGTTGGTTGTCGATCATCCACAACATGACGTCGTCGATCGATTGGAAGCTGGTATGTTGTACAGTCTGGAACGCGATGTCGTGCTTGCGGCAGATTTCGTAGCGGTTATGGCCATCCACCAATACCTCACCCCATAGCACCAGTGCATCACGGCAGCCTTCGGCCAGCAGGCTACGTTCCAGAGCGGCGTATTCGTTTGCGGTAAGCGGATCGATATATTGCAGGAGTTCGTTATTGATGGTGATATTCATGACATTTCCGGTGCACCGGCTTGTTCGGATGAACGTTGCGCCAGCGGAGCGGAATTTTACACTACCGGCGGGCGCTGTCTGCGCATTGCGACAGTGGCCAGCGTGCTTGCTCGGCGGCTGCTAGAATCATTGCCTTGAATATGATGCTGTGCCGCTCTGGTGCAGTCTGGACCGTTTCGATTGGATGCCGAATGGACGCTTTCTTCTTTATCCCTGTTGCCATCATGCTGGCCTTGGTGCCTGGGCCAAACAATTTTTGTGCGCTCAACAATGGCATTCGCCGTGGCGTTGGCACTGCCTTGCTGGCGACTTTCGGTCGTGTGACAGCGTTCGCGATCTTTCTGACGATTTCGGCTGTCGGCTTGGGCGCCATGTTGCTAGCCTCGGAAACTGCCTTCAACGCTGTCAAGTGGGTGGGTGCGGTGTACTTGTTTTATCTTGGCTGGCGTGCCTGGCGCAGTCGTGAATTTCACGGCCTGGAGCTGGCCGACGGCGCTGATCAGGGTACGTCTTCTATGCCGCAAGCCAAGAGCTTACGTGCACTGGTGATGCAAGAATTTCTGCTTGGCATCACCAATCCCAAGGCCATCATGTTGTTTGCGGCAATTTTTCCGCAATTCATTGATGCGGCTCGGCCTGCAGCGCACCAATTCTTGGTATTGGGCTCGATTTACCTGTGCGCGGAGTTCGTCTCCAGCATGGTCTATGCCAGTGGGGGGCGTCAGATTCGGCGTTTTATTCGCACATCGCGCGGTGCGGCGCGCTTGAACAAGGCCACTGGCGGATTCTTTATCGGTGCAGGCGCCTTGTTGTTGTCGGTTCGGCAATAATTACGTAGGTGGCATGGCGTCATCGAATGCAAGCAAATACCGTTCGATGGCGAACACATGCTCATCCTCCTGACTCAGCTCACGCAATGCCTGTGCCAGCTTGAACAGATATTCTGCATTGCGCCCGCTCGGTCCTTTGGCACGGGCAATCTGGCAGGCAATATCGCGCTCCGGTGCCGGACCTAGAAATGCCGCGTTTTCTTCCGTAGCGATATACACCAGTCCTTCAGCGCTGCTGCCGTCGTCAAAGAAGATGTCGGTGGCGAGCCGCAAATAACCGTTTTTTTCCCGATAGTCGAGATGGTCGAACACCTCTGGTGTGATCAGGTACGCCATCCCGGCGCAGCGCGCACCGGCTTGCTCAATCAATGTGGCCACGCGGCCGGGGGTCTGCGCGCTGCCGCGATGATCATGCGAGCCTTGCCAGAAGCGCCGTTCCCAGCCAGAAATATACGCCGCTCGGCGCGCGATGAATGGAAAATCGGCTTTGAAAATCAGGGAACCGTAGCCAAAAAGCCAGACACTGTCGTGCTGGTCGAATTGGGTCATGGTTTTGTTGCGAGCGATGGTGTTAGCAGACATGAGACGAAGAGAGGAAATGGTCTCAAATTATAAAGGCAAGACCGTAGCATCGCTGTCTGCATGCGCGCCATCAGCGCTGGCTGTGCCTCAATTCAATGTTTGTCACGCTCTTGATCGTGCTCTGACAAGCCAGAATACAGACCGCAATAATGCGCTGCCCCACGGTGTGAGCCCGTGTCCAGAGCGCTTGAGTCGTTGAGGTAGTTAAACAGTCTACGGTACAGCGCAACAAAGAATTTTTTCATGATGTCCCCCTATGTTTGACTAGAGCATGACGTGGACAAATACCGCGATCAGTCGCCTGTTTATGCAAACAACTTCATGATAAACGATGATGTGTAAATAGTTTATATAATTGATTGTATCGGTAATGTGGTTTTGTGGATATCAGACTTTTCCTGAGGAGAATGTGGTTTTTTGGCCTATGTCACCGTGTCGGTGTGGGCAGTCTGGCTTAGCAGCCAGTTCCTGAAAGCCTGCATGGCAGGGCCCGCTTGTTTCGATTTGAGCCGGGTCAGCCAATAGGAACCAGTACTGATGGCGATCTCGAACGGGCAAGTCAGGCGTGCTTCGCGTAATTCGCGAGTGAACATGTTGATCGGTAACAATCCTACGCCGGCCTGCTGCGCAACGGCTTCGGCCATGGTCAGCGATGAGTCGAAGACAAAGCCGCGAATAGGTGGGCAGGGCGTTGCCGCAGCGGCGAACCATTGCTGCCATTCCTCTGCGCGATACGAACGCAGTAACGTTTCACCAGCCAGGTCTTGCGGGTGACGTAGGCGCGCGGCAATAGCCGGTGCGCACATGGGCGCTAGCGGTGCGCAAAACAGGTGTTCAGCGTCGGTGCCGTGCCAGGCACCATCGCCAAAACGGATGGCATAATCGAGACCTTCACCTGCCAAGTCGACGCGATTGTTATTGGTCAACAGGCGCAAATCGACAAACGGATACGTTTGCTGGAATGCACGCAAACGCGGCATCAGCCAACCCACCGCGAAGGTGCCGACGACACCCACGGTCAGAACCTCGCGCATGCGGCCGTTTTCAAACTGGCCCAATACAGTAGCGATACGTTCGAATGACTCGGCCAGAACCGGCAACAATGCCAAGCCCTCATCGGTCAGCGCCAGTCCACGAGGCAGGCGGCGAAAAAGTACGACTCCCATGCGTTCTTCGAGATTCTTGACTTGCATGCTGACCGCTGTCTGGGTCACGTTGAGCTCGTCGGCGGCGTGCGTAAAACTGAGATGGCGTGCAGCAACTTCGAAGGCGCGCAGCGCATTGAGGGGCAGGTGCATGATTTTATTTGGTATCAGTTTTTCTATTGTCTAAAGAGGGCGTTCTTCAATTCCTGCGTATATCGCTACCGCCTATCATTTGCCGGCGACTTATTTTTTGCAAGGTATTTTCCATAGGGATAGCGCACTTGCTCACACATGCTGGATTGCAGGTTGGTAGTGGCTATGCCAATGCGGCGAGGACAGCGAAAGCTGACTGTCGAAGCACGAAGAAAAACTGAGGGCTGTGTCGCCGTGGTGGCGCGCCTGAAAGTGCCGAACACAAGATCAGTGGCTGTCTGGATCATTCTGTTCTTGCTAAGCAGTGCCTTCAGTAAATTCCCGAATTCAATATCACTTATTTAAGGGCAATAAAGCCATTGTCTTATTTAAGATTTTGATTGTTGAGAATTTTTGATTATTTAATTATAAGGCATTGATTTGTAAAGTATTTTTTAAGAAAGGCCTGAAATTAGAGCAAGCATTCTCAGCTTGTCATCGCTGTCGGCGGCAGGCAGGATCGGGCGTTGCGATTGCTGCCCGAAGAAAGGCTGAAAAACTTTGGCCGCCGAAAACTGGAATAGGAAAAAGAAACCCATGAAATTGATGAAAAACATGCGTATTGGCAAACGTCTGGCCCTGGGTTTCGCTCTGACGCTGGCCTTCTCTATCGTCATTACGGCCATTGGCATCTGGCGTTTGCATACCGTATCGGCGGCCACCCAGGCAATGATTCAGGAGCCGCTGCTCAAGGAGCGACTGATCGCTGACTGGTATACCAATCTGGTAGCCGGTGTGCGCCGTACCATTACTATCTCCAAGAGCAAGGACCCGGCGCTGGGGAAGTTTTTCGAGGAAGAGGCGGCTGCTTCGGGCAGGAGTTCGGCCGCGTTTCAGCAAAAGGTAGGAGGTTTGCTGAGCAACGATGATGAAAAGAAACTGTTTCAACGAATCGGCGAACAACGCAAACAGTATCTGTCTGTGCGTCAATCAATCATCGACGCCAAGGCAGCGGGCAACTTTGAACAAGCCGAGCAAACGCTCAATGCGGTATTCATACCAACGGCTACTGCTTATCAGGCCAGCATGCGCGAACTGGTCGAGTTGCAACGCAGTTCGATTGATGAAACTGTGCGCCATATTGGTGAAATTGCCGATAACAGTCGTCATTTGATGCTGTTGCTGGAGGTGTTGATTTTGGCCCTGGGTAGCCTGTGTTCCTGGTATTTGACGGTTGGCATCACACGTCCCATTCGGGCGGCGATGGCGATTTCGCGCCGGGTCGCCGATGGTGATCTGAGCGCCGATGTGGAGGTCTGCAGCACAGATGAAACCGGCCAGTTGCTGCTTGCCTTGCAAGACATGAACATCAGCCTGCGCCGCATTGTCAGCAATGTTCGTAACGGTACCGATACCATTGCCACTGCATCGGGTGAAATCGCCGCCGGCAACCTTGATCTGTCTTCCCGTACCGAACAGCAAGCCAGTGCGCTGGAGCAGACGGCATCGTCCATGGAGGAGCTCATTTCCACCGTCAGACA
>Ga0209913_1000570_pt1 | contig 29570 bp, 24 predicted proteins | sample PersoiDNA2013203_FD_185805 | JGI IMG/M metagenome (GOLD analysis project Ga0209913, IMG submission 185805) | Permafrost soil microbial communities from the Arctic, to analyse light accelerated degradation of dissolved organic matter (DOM) -... | ecosystem: Environmental > Terrestrial > Soil >... | reverse complement strand
CTCCGGCAACAGCATCGTGCGCCAGTGAATTGGCGGATAGAAGCCCGCAAAGACACCCTTGGAACGTGCACGATTACAGCCCCCGCACCACCTCCATCGCCTGCTCGACGCGCTCCACAGCATGGATGGTCAAGCCTTCAATCGGTTTTTTCGGCGCGTTGGCCTTGGGCACCAGCGCCACGCTAAAGCCCAGCTTGGCGGCTTCCTTCAGCCGTTCCTGCCCGCGCGGCGCTGGTCGCACTTCACCGGCCAGGCCAACCTCGCCAAAGGCAAAAAATCCCTTCGGTAGCGGCTTGCCGCGCAGGCTCGACGTGATCGCCAGCAACACCGCCAAGTCGGCAGCGGGCTCGCTGATGCGCACACCGCCGACCGCGTTCACAAACACGTCCTGGTCCATGCAGGCCACGCCCGCATGGCGGTGCAGCACCGCCAGCAGCATGGCCAGCCGGTCTTTGTCCAGGCCCACACTCAAACGCCGGGGCGACGGCCCACCGCTGTCGACCAGCGCTTGAATTTCCACCAGCATCGGCCGTGTGCCCTCCAGCGTCACCATGACGCAACTGCCAGGCACCGGCTCGGCATGCTGGCTTAAAAAGATGGCGCTCGGGTTGCTGACACCCTTGAGGCCTTTTTCGGTCATGGCAAACACGCCAATCTCGTTGACGGCGCCAAAACGGTTTTTGATGGCGCGCACCAGCCGAAAGCTTGAATGTGTATCGCCTTCAAAGTACAGCACGGTGTCCACCATGTGCTCCAGCACACGCGGCCCCGCCAGGGCGCCTTCCTTGGTGACATGACCGACCAGGACAATGCACACGCCGCTGGCTTTGGCGGCGCGCGTCAGGTGCGCGGCGCATTCGCGCACCTGGGCCACCGAACCTGGGGCCGAGGTGAGCTGATCGGAATACACGGTTTGAATCGAGTCGATGACGGCGATGTCGGGTTGTATGGAATCAAGCGTGGCGAGAATTCGCTCCAGTTGGATCTCGGCCAGCACCTTCACCTGGCTGTTGTCCTGCCCGAGGCGGCGCGAGCGCAGCGCCACTTGCGCGCCGCTTTCTTCGCCCGTCACGTACAAGGTGCTCTGGCCGCTGCGTTGCAGCGAATCCAGCGCCTGCAGCAGCAGCGTGGATTTGCCAATGCCGGGGTCGCCGCCGATCAGCACCACGCCGCCTTCGACCATGCCGCCACCCAGCACCCGGTCCAGTTCCTCGTGGCCGGTGGGCGTGCGCGCCATGTCCACCGCATCGATGTCGCCCAAAGTCACGACTTGAGCGGTCTTGGCCAAGGAAGCAAATCTGTTTTTGGTGGGGGACAAGCTCCCTGGCGCCGATTCGATCAGCGTGTTCCAGGCGTTGCAACTGGGGCATTTGCCTTGCCATTTGGGGCTGGTGCCGCCACAGTCGGAGCAAACGTAAACGGTTCTTTCTTTGGCCATGGCAGGATGGTACTGTATGAAACCACAGAGACCCGACGGACCTGCGCGAAAGTCCATCAATTGCCATCAAATTTATAGCAACATGTCAAGCGTCTGCGAGGGCTTCGGCAATTATTCCTCTGAAAATCAGGGTTGACAGCGCCCCTTCACGTCAAGTCTGCGCCCTTGGCGCGTGATCCAGATCAGGCCGGTGCCACGGGTCCACATGCGTCATCAGGTTCAGCACGCGATGCCGATGCAGCACACGCGCTCGCGCCGCCACCGCAATGTCGTGGCCGGCCTCCACGCTGATCGCGGCATCGACCTCGATGTGCGCGTCCACCATGATCATGTCGCCCATCTTGCGCGTGCGCACGTCGTGCACGCCGCTGACGCCCGGGGTTTCGATCAGCGTCAGGCGGATGGCCTGCACCTCCTGCTCGTCCACCGCGCGATCCATCAGGTCGTGCAGCGCGTCCCAGCTAAAGCCCCAGCCCATCTTGGTGACCATGAAGCCGACGATGAGCGCGGCGATCGGATCCAGGATCGGGTAGCCAGCCAGGTTGCCGATAATGCCGATGCCCACCACCAGCGAGGACGCCGCATCTGAGCGCGCATGCCAGGCATTGGCCACCAGCATGCTGGACTTGACGCGCTTGGCCACCGATAGCATGTAGCGAAACAACAGCTCCTTCGCAATCAGCGCCCCACCGGCCACCCAGAGGGCGATGACATGGACGGTTTGCACGGTTTCGGGCGCTTCCAGCTTGCGCGCAGCCGACCACAGCATGCCCAGGCCCACGGCCAGCAACAGCGTGCCCAGCACCAGCGAGGCGGCGGTCTCAAAACGCTGGTGGCCGTAGGGGTGGTCGACATCGGCGTCTTTTTTGCTGTGGTGGCTGGCGAACAGCACGACGAAGTCCGCCACCAGGTCCGACAGCGAGTGGATGCCGTCGGCAATCAGGCCTTGCGACTTGGCCACGAAACCGATCGCGATCTGGGTGATGGTCAGGACCAGGTTGACGCCCACGCTGACCCAGGTGCTGCGCGATGCCGCGGCGATGCGCTCGGCCGGGCTGTGGTCTGTGTCTTCGGGGTCATCGGCAAGTTCGGTGAATTTCATGGGAAGTTGTCGCTGGTTTTTTGGTGTTGCAGCGCAAATGGTAACGAATGTTTCAAGTCATGTGTTGTGCCACCGGCGCTGCAGCAGATCGAACGTCACCGGGGTGCCCGCCCAGGATGAACGGGATCGACATAAAAGCGATCAGGATCACGGGTACCAGTGCGGCCAGCACGACACCGCCGAATTGACTGATGAATAAGCGAAGGGATGAATCCATGGAGAGCCTCTTGGGTGAAGTGAATCAATGTCGCTATCTTCGCAGTCCCGTCTTAAGGGCGCCTTAGGGCGAAATTTGGCAACTTGAGGGCAGGTGTCGCAACAAAGCGATTGACCGGTTTGACGCAGGCTATCAAAATTGGAGCGGCGAGCACAACCATGGCACGCAGACCACATGAAAAAACAACGAATATGAAAACACCTGTCAACACCTTCAAACAAGCCCTGCAAAACCAGCAAACCCAGATCGGCCTGTGGCTGGGTCTGGCTGACCCCTATTGCGCTGAAATTCTGGCCGGCACCGGCTATGACTGGCTGCTGATCGACGGCGAGCACGCGCCCAACGATCTGCGCTCAGTCCTCGGGCAGCTGCAAGCCATTGCCAGCGCCACCAGTGCGCTGGCGGGCCCTGGTTCGCACCCCGTGGTTCGCATACCGGTGGGCGACACTGTGCTCATCAAGCAATACCTCGAACTGGGTGCGCAGACCATTCTGGTACCCATGGTGGATACGGCGGCCGAAGCGGCCCAAATGGCGCAAGCCATGCGCTACCCGCCGCAGGGCATTCGCGGCATCGGCAATGTGCTGGCGCGCTCGTCGGGCTGGCAGCGCTACCCCAACTACCTTCATGAAGCCAATGAGCAGGTCTGCCTGCTGGTGCAGGCCGAGACCGTGGAGGCGATGAAAAACCTGGACGCCATCGCCGCCACACCGGGCGTCGATGGCGTCTTTATCGGCCCGGCCGACTTGTCGGCCTCGATGGGTTTTCCCGGCAATCCTGCTCACCCCGAGGTACAGGCGGCGATTGAAGACGGTATCGAGCGCATCCTCAGGGCGGGCAAGACAGCCGGCATCCTGGCCACCAGCGAAGCCCAGGCACGCAAGTGGCTGGCTGCCGGGGCCTTGTTCGTGGCGGTGGGCGTCGACACCATGCTGCTGTCGGCCGCGGCGGCGGCGCTGCTGGAGACGTACAAGCCGTCAGCTGCCCGTACTGCCACGGTCGGCGGCTATTGACAATACTATTAAAACAATAGCTTCTTGCCCAGATTCGACGGGGGCTAGAAGCCGATATGACTTACAGTTGGTCGGCAAAGTGGCGACGATTTCAATAACGGAGGCCCATGACAGACCCCAAACCGCAGGCACTGGCTCAAATTGACGCCTGTGCGCAAGCCTCATTGGCCCTGCTGCTGCGCAACCTCACGCCCAGTGGCATTCTGGCGGCCAGCCGCACCGAAGCGGCCGAGGCGCGCCGTTACACGCGCATCTTCGGCCGAGACGCCGCCATCTGCATCCTGGCCATGTGCGGCAGCGGGGATAGATTACTCGAACAAGGCTCGGTGGCCAGCCTGGACGCTTTGGCCGCCCGGCAGGCCACCAACGGACAGATCCCGAAATACGTCGACCCCGACGGCAAAGACGCCGATTTCTGGTACCTGGGCTGCATCGATGCCACGCTGTGGTGGCTGATTGCAGTGGACCATGTCCGCCGCCACGGCCTTGTCGGGCCGGCACACTGGCAGCACGAGGTTGAGCGGGCCATCAACTGGCTGCTCGCCCAGGAACACCCCTATTTTCGACTGCTGCAGCAAAACGAGGCCAGTGACTGGGCCGACATCATGCCGCGATCGGGCTATGTGCTGTACTCCAACACCCTGTGGTACGACGTCAAGCGGCGCTACGCACTGGCCGACCCGGGGGTGACGCATCACCATTTCAACCACCTGTTTCATCCGTTTCAACACGATTTGCCAGAATACCAGCGGGCACGCCTGCTGCAGCACTACGCCCGTCGCGGGCAGCGCGATTCGGGCCTGTACCTGAGCTTCGTCAACCTCGCCTTTGCCGGCAACGAAGGCGACGTGTTCGGCAACGTACTGGCCATCCTGAGCGGCTTGGCGAGCGAGTCCATGGGGCATCGCATCGTCAAGAGCATCGTCGCCGCCCGCGCCAGCGAGCCCTACCCGATTCGCGTCGTGCTGCATCCCCTGTCGCGCCAGCACGAGCTTTGGCGTCCCTACATGGCGCGTCACCAGCAAAACCTGATGCACCAATACCACAACGGGGGTATCTGGCCGTTCGTGGGCGGATTCTGGGTCATGGCGCTGGCGCGCCTGGGGCTACGCGAGCTGGCTTGGCAGGAACTCGCCAAGCTCGCCCACGTGAACGCGCTCGACGACTGGCGGTTCACCGAATGGCTGCACGGCCATTCGCTCCAGCCAATGGGTATGGCCGGGCAAAGCTGGAACGCGGCCACTTTTTTACTGGCGCGGCGCACACTCATGAGCGAAGAGTCCGTCTGGCAAGATCGGCGCAGTTAGGAAACGGCAACGGCCTACCTGGTCTTCGACGTGTGCGTTTGCGCACAGTTTGGGCGATCCATTTGGTATAAGCTGCGCCTCACCATGACCGTTCTTCCCTTGACTGCCAATGCCGAGGCCGTGCCGGCCCTATCGCGACGGCAGCCCCCTGTTGGAGGCCTGCAATGAACGGGCTGACCAGCGCCGAGGCGGCGGACCGGCTCAAGCAATACGGTCCCAACCGGCTCAAACCCGCATTGCAGCGCGCGATGGTGCTGCAATTCCTCGCGCAATTTCGCAACCCGCTGGTATTGATCCTGTTGGTGGCCAGCGGCATTTCTGCGCTGACCGGCGACGTCACGGGCGCCCTCATCATCGGCGCGATCGTGGTCATGAGTGTGACACTGGACTTTGTACAGGCTTACCGGGCCGGTCGTGCCGCTGAACGGCTGGCCTTGCGGGTGGCAGTCACCGCCAGCGTGCTGCGTGACGGCAAACCTTGCGAACTGCCGGTGGCGGAACTGGTTCCCGGCGATGTCGTGCTGCTGTCGGCCGGCAACCTGATAGCGGCCGACGCCCGGCTGCTGGAGGCGGATGACTTCTTCGTCAACCAGGCCCAGCTGACAGGCGAGCCTTTTCCGGTAGAAAAGAAGGCTGCGCAGTCGCAAGACGTGCCCGCGCAAGCCAGCGCGCCTGAGACTTGGGCGCTGGACGCCGTTGACACTGTCTTCATGGGCAGCTCGGTGGTCAGCGGCTCGGCCCATGTGCTGATTGGACGCACCGGCAGCGCCACCGCCCTGGGGCAAATAGCAGTCAGCCTGGCCGAGAAAGCGCCACCCACGGCGTTTGAGATCGGCACCCGCCATTTCGGCATGCTCATCATGCGCTTGACATTTTTGCTGGTGCTGTTCACCCTGCTGGTCAATGTGGCCTTGCACCGGTCGGTGCTCGAATCATTTTTGTTTGCAGTGGCGCTGGCCGTCGGCCTCACGCCCGAGTTATTGCCGATGGTGGTGTCGGTGACGCTGACGCGCGGTGCCCTGCGCATGGCCGCCCTGAAGGTGATCGTCAAGCGTCCGTCCGCCATTCAGGACATGGGGACCATGGACGTGCTGTGCACCGACAAGACCGGCACCCTGACCGAGGCGCGCATCCGGCTGGAGCGCCATGTGGATGCCGGGGGTCAGGATGATCCGCACGTTCTGGAATTGGCCTACCTCAACAGCTACTTTGAAAGTGGGCTAAAAAGCCCGCTGGACGATGCCATCCTGGCGCATCAGGAAATTGATGTGTCTGCGTGGAGCAAGATCGACGAAGTGCCATTTGATTTTGAGCGGCGCCGCGTGTCGGTGCTGGTGGAGCGTACCGGTGCGCGCCGGCTGGTCGTCAAGGGGGCCCCCGAAGATATTGTTCGTTTGTGTACGCACTACCAAGACAGTGCGGATGCCACGGTGGCGCTCGACGAGGCGGCACGCGCGCGGATCAACGCGCTGTTTGACAGCCTGGGCGAGGAGGGTTTTCGGGTGCTGGGCATCGCCTCGCGCGATGTGGCCATTGACCACCCGCACGCCGTGGTATCCGATGAGAGTGAACTCGTGTTCGCGGGTTTTGCCGCCTTTCTGGACCCTCCCAAAGCCAGCGCCGGCGAGGCGCTGAAAGCGCTGGCGGCCAGCGGCGTGGCCGTGAAACTCGTCACCGGTGACAACGAACGGGTGACGCGCCACGTCTGCACCCAGCTGGGCGTGGCCATCGAGGGCGTGCTGACCGGCACCGAGGTGGAGGCCCTGCATGACGACGCGCTGCGGGCCCGGGTGGAGGGTGTCAACCTGTTTTGCCGCGTCAACCCGGCGCAAAAAAACCGCATCATCCTGGCGCTAAAAGGCCGCGGCCATGTGGTGGGCTATCTGGGCGACGGCATCAATGACGCGCCCTCGCTGCACACGGCCGATGTGGGGCTCTCGGTCGAAGGTGCGGTGGACGTGGCCAAGCAGGCCGCTGCCATGATTCTGCTGGAGAACGACCTGATGGTGCTGCACAAAGGCATCCTGGAAGGCCGGCGCACCTTTGGCAACGTGATGAAGTACATCATGATGGCCACCAGCTCCAATTTTGGCAACATGTTCAGCATGGCCGCAGCAACCCTGTTTTTGCCGTTTCTGCCGATGTTGCCACTGCAGATTTTGCTCAACAACCTGATGTATGACGTATCGGAAATCACGCTGCCCATGGACAACGTGGACGAGGAAGATCTGGCGCAACCGAGACGCTGGGACATGACCTTCATCCGCAATTTCATGTTGACCATCGGGCCCATCAGCTCGCTGTTTGATTTTTTGACGTTTTACCTGCTGCTCAGCCTGTTCAATGCGCACGAGTCCCTGTTTCGCACCGGCTGGTTTGTGGAATCCATCGCCACCCAGGTGCTGGTGATTTTTGTCATTCGCACCCGGCGCAACCCCTTGCGCAGCCACCCGAATCGCTGGCTGGTGCTGACCTCGGTGGCGGTGGTGGTCACGGCGATGCTGTTGCCGTTCACGCCATTGGCACCCTATCTGGGTTTTACGCCCTTGCCGCTGTCTTACTTTGGGTTGCTGGTGGCGTTATTGGTCACGTATTTGTTGATGGTTGAAGGGGGCAAGCAATGGTTTTACAAGCGAATGACGAGGGCCTGACAACAGCGCAAGCCGCCAAGCGCTTGGCTGAGGACGGCCCCAACGCGCTGCCCGGCGACCAACGGCGCACGCTGCTGGGCATCGTCAAAGAAACCTTGCGCGAACCGATGTTCCTGCTGCTGCTGGCAGCGGGCTTGCTGTATCTGCTACTGGGTGACTTGCAGGAAGGCCTGATTTTGTTGGGCCTGGTGCTGGTGGTGCTGGCGCTCACCCTGTACCAGGAGGGCAAGACCGAGCGCGCGCTTGAATCGCTGCGCGACCTGTCGAGCCCGCGTGCGTTGGTGCTGCGCGACGGCCAGCCACAGCGCATTGCCGGCAGTGACGTGGTGCTGGGCGATATCCTGATCCTGGCCGAGGGTGACCGCATTCCCGCCGATGCGGTGCTGCTGAGCGGCGCCGAGGTGCAGGTCGATGAATCGCTGCTGACTGGCGAGCCCGTGCCGGTGAGCAAGGTGGCGGATGCGATGGCGGTGCAAGCGGCAGCACCGCGCCCCGGGGGCGACGGCCATGCACATTTGTTTTCCGGCACGCTGCTGGTCAAGGGCCACGGCAGCGCGCGTGTCACCGCCACCGGGGCGCACAGCGAGATCGGACGCATTGGCACGGCGCTGGTGAGCCTGAGCAGCGAGCCCTCGCCGCTCAAAAAACAAACCTCCAGTCTGGTCAAGGTGTTGGCGCTGGTTGCCTTGGCGGCCAGCCTGTTTCTGGTCGCGGCATTTGGTCTGATGCGAGGCGACTGGCTGGCGGCGCTGCTGGCCGGCATTGCGCTGGCGATGGCCTTGCTGCCGCAGGAGTTCACCGTGGTGCTCACGGTGATTCCGGCCTTGGGCGCCTGGCGCTTGTCAAAACAGAACGTGCTGACCCGGCGCATCGCTGCCATTGAGACGCTGGGTGCAACCTCGGTGTTGTGCGTGGACAAAACCGGCACGCTGACCGAGAACCGCATGACCGTGGCTGAGCTGTATGTGCAAGGCAAAAACTTGTCGATTGACTACGCCGTCACTTCGGAATTGCCCGAGAGCTTTCATACGCTGGTGGAGTTCTCCATTCTGGCCAGCGTGGCCGACCCGTTTGACCCGATGGAAAAAGCCTTTCACCGTCTCGGCCAGCATTTTCTGCAAGACACGGAGCACCTGCACCACGACTGGACCTTGATGCAGGAATATGGTTTGACGCCCGAACTGCGCGCCATGTCCCGCGTCTGGAAAGCGCAGCAAGATCAGCAGCATGTGGTGGCGGCCAAGGGCGCGCCTGAAGCCATCGTCGACCTGTGCCACCTGGACGGCGCCGCACAAGCCCGCATTGCGTCAGCGGTGGATGCCATGGCGGCCAAAGGTCTGCGCGTGCTGGGCGTCGCCCAGGCGCGTTTTGAGGGTGAGCAGTGGCCTGCCATCGAGCACGACTTTGAGTTTGAGTTCATTGGCTTGCTGGGGCTGGCCGACCCCTTGCGCGGCGAGATTCCTGACGCGATGGCCGAGTGTCGCAGCGCCGGTATTCGTGTGGTGATGATCACGGGGGACTATCCCGCCACCGCCAGTGCCCTTGCGCGTCAGGCGCAGTTGCAAACAAGCCTGGACGTGGGTGCTGCCGACCCGCTGCTGACCGGCGACGCCATGGCCGCCATGAGCGACACGGAGCTGCAGGCACGCATGCCAAGCGTCAGCGTCTGCGCCCGCATTGCGCCGGAGCAAAAGCTGCGCATCGTGCAGGCACTCAAAGCCAATGGCGAGGTGGTCGCCATGACCGGCGACGGCGTCAACGATGCCCCGGCGCTGAAAGCTGCCCACGTCGGCGTCGCCATGGGTGGGCGCGGCACCGACGTGGCGCGCGAGGCCGCTTCGCTGGTGCTGCTGGACGACAACTTTGCCTCCATCGTGCGCGCGGTTCGCCTGGGGCGGCGCATTTTTGACAACCTGCGCAAATCCATGTCCTACATCCTGGCGGTGCATGTGCCGATTGCCGGCATGGCGCTGCTGCCGGTGCTGCTGGGCTGGCCCACCATGCTGTTCCCGCTGCACATTGCGTTTCTGGAGCTGGTGATCGACCCGGCGTGCTCCATGGTGTTCGAGAACGAGCCGTCCGAGTCGGATGTGATGCAGCGCGCGCCGCGTGATGTGAACACCCCCCTGTTTGGCGGGCTGACGCTGCTGCTGGCGCTGCTGCAAGGCCTGGGCGCATTGGCGGTGGCGATGGGTGCCGCCCTGTGGGGCGCGGGCCAGTTGCCTGAAGGCGCGGCGCGGGCATTCGCTTTTGCCACGCTGGTCTGCACCAACCTGGCACTGATTTTCTCCAATCGCAGCCGCGCCGGGTCGCTGTGGGCCAGTTTGTGGGTGCCCAACCGGACGCTTTGGATCGTGGCAGGCGCGGCGCTGGCCCTGTTGGCGCTGGCGCTGTATCTGCCGTGGCTGGCGCGTTTGTTTGTGTTTGAGCCGCTGCCCCTGCTTTATTTGGGGGCTGCGCTGGGCTTGGGTTTGGCCAGCATGTTGTGGTTTGAGGCGGTCAAACTCGGTCAGCGCCAGACGGCAAAAGCTGCGTCAATCTGATCGCGTGTTGGATGGACCGGAGTCCTCGTCCAATGCGCTGGCTACAAGCTGCGCCCGCAATGTTTCCACTTCGTCAAGCAACTGCAACGCCAGCGCGGCCCCAGCCAGGTTAACGCCCAGGTCGCGTTGCAGGCGCGCTGCCACCGTGACGTGGCGGGTCTGCGCGCTGGTAAAGCGCCAGTTCGCGGGCTCATTGCCAGCCATCGGTGCCAGGGCGCCTTCCTCGATCAACTCGAGGATGAAATCGGTCTGCACGGCGCAAGTGCGGCTGATCTCAAGCAGGGTCAGCTCGGTGGCCGGTTCTGCTGTCGCGGCGCGGGCGGCGCCGCGCGTTGGGGTGGTACTCATGCGGCGGCTCCCAGTTTGGCGCGTGGCTTGAAGGATTTGAACTGTGTAGCCATGCTGCGGTAAAACGCCTGCGCCTCTTCGCTGTCGGCCGGGGGCAAGGCAATTTTCAGCACAAAGTAAAAGTCCCCGGGCGTGCGCGCCGGAATGCCACGCCCCTTCAGGCGCAGCTTGCGGCCTTCGACCGAACCAGCCGGAATCTTCAGCTCAACGAAGCCGCTCGGGGTTGGGACATCAATCTGCGCACCCAGCGCCGCTTCCCATGGCGCTACCGGCAAATCCAGGTAAACATCGTGCTTGTCGATGCGGTAGTGCGCATGCGGGCGAAACTCGATTTCAAGGTACAGGTCACCCGGCGCGCCCTGCCCCATGCCGGGGTCGCCTTGGCCGGCCAGGCGAATCTGCTGCCCGGCGCGCACCCCTTTGGGAATGCTGAACTCGATGGTGTGTTCGCGCGTGGACACATGGCCCTGGGCGTCCAGCGTTGGCACCTGCAGTGTGACCCGGCGCATGGCGCCGTGGTAGGCGTCTTCCAGGTCGATCTGGATTTTGGCGTGCCGGTCCTGCCCCGGTGCATGAAAAGCGGCACCAGCGCGCTGACCACCGCGCTGCGCGCCAAAGCCGCGACTGAACAGTGACTCAAAAAAGTCGCTGTAATCGCCGGCCTCGCCCGCGCCAAATCCCGCACCGCCGGTTTCGAACCCGGCGTTCCAGTCCGGCGGTGGGCGAAACTCCTGCCCACCCTTCCAGTTGGCACCCAGTTGGTCATAGGCGGCGCGCTTTTCCGGGTCCCTCAAAACCTCATAGGCCTCGCCAATTTCCTTGAAACGGGCTTCCGCGTTGGACTCCTTGCTGACGTCGGGATGGTACTTGCGGGCCAGGGTGCGGTGCGCGCGCTTGATCTCGTCCTGCGTCGCGCTGCGCTTCAGACCCATGGTCTTGTAATAGTCCTTGAATTCCACTTGCATCCTCCCGGCAATAAATACTGCTCACCAGCGCAAGCACGACGCTGACGCCGGGATTGATTGTCACCCCGCTCAGGGGCAGCGTCCATCAACGTCAGTCAGTGTGTTCCTTGCGCGCTTTTTGCACCTTCTCCAGGCTGACCTTGACCTTGATCCGCTCCGCATTGATGGGCGTGCGAATGCCAAACTGCGGGTTGCTGGTCTCGCGGTAAAGATATTTACTCACGGGCATGCCGCCCGCATTGACAATACTCACGACCTGGGGCTGGTTGGCGCGCAGGCCGCGCGCAACGACGACCGCTTTTTCTCCGTTGACCAGTTGAACATAAGTGCCCGGCGGATAAAACCCGAGCGCCGTCGCCATGGCCGAACCGATGCTGGCGGTGTCTGGCGTCGCGCCCAAAAATACCGACTTCGCCGCGCCCAAGGCCGACATGGCGAGTCGCGTTTTGCGCGCCGCCATCTTGGCGACAAAACCATCCGCCAGGCGCAGCAGGCGCCGAGCCATCGCGTTGTGCGCCAGCCCGTGTGACTCATCGGTTTCATGGTGCCAGCGCACGATGTCAAGTTGGTCTTCGTCGCTCACCCCCATGAGCCGCAGCAGCTCGACACTTTTGCTGGGGTGTTCCCGCACCAGCACGCGCTGCGCCTCGGTCGGCAACGAACTCTGCCGGGCCAGACCGTCCTGCTCCCGCGCCATGCCAATGTTCATGACCAGGGCAGCACGAAACAGGCTGCTGCCGGTGACCGCCGCCATGTCAAGTTTTTCTACGGTCAACGCACAAACCACCGCTGACAGCAGGGCATGGGTCGCACAGTAACCCAAGCTGATGTCGGCCAGCGCCTGAAACAGGATGAACAGGCATTCATCCGGATCGCTGCTGAGCAGCTCCAGCGCCCGGCTCTCAATGCCCGCCAGCCGGGGCAAGGGATTGATGGCGGCCTCGCCCTGGTACAGCAGCCCGCGCAATATCTCCTGCAAATCGAGCCAGCCCCCCAGCACCTGGGCGCCCGACAGGTAATCGGTCTCCACGAGCTCACTTGGCAGATCCGCTTGCATGATGGTGTCGAGATCGACGCCCCGGCGGATCAGGGCGTTGATCAACCGCTCATAGCTTTTTTGCCAGGCGCGGGCATCACTGGCAGTCATGCAGGCCTGGTGGGCATGCAGCATCTCACGCTGCTGCTCTGACAGGATCACCTGCCCCCGGCGCAGCAGCAAGCGCCCGTCAGGGGCCCACACGTCAATCGGGAGCGTGTTGCCGAGCTTGAGCCGGGCCACGGGAAGCATCACGTAGTCCATCAGTCTGCGACCAGCACGGGGACACGCGGCGCCAGTGCGCACATCAGTTCGTAGCCCACCGTCCCGGCCGACTGCGCCACCTCGTCAATCCCCAGCACCAGGCCATTGGCGGCACGCCCCCACAGGGTGACGTCGCTGCCGATCCCAACCTGGCCACCGGCTGCTGTCACGGCACTCAGGTCAACGGCGAGCATGTCCATGCTCACGCGGCCCACGGTGCGCGTGCGAACCCCGTTCACCAGCACCGGCGTGCCCGTGGGGCAGACGCGCGGGTAGCCGTCGGCATAGCCGCAGGCAACGACACCGACCTGGATCGGCTTGTCCGCCACAAATGTTGAGCCATATCCGACGCTAGCCCCCGTATCCAGTGATTGGGTAGCTATTATTTTTGCAGCAAGTGTCATGCTGGGCTGCAACTCCCAGTCGCTCGCACTATGCTGGGGGAAGTCCGGCGCGCTGCCATAAATGGCAATGCCGGGGCGCACCCAGTCGGAGGCGACGAAGCCGTCGCCCAGCTTGTCGTCCGCTTGCCTGGCTGGCGTGTGAAGCAGGGTGGCCGCGCTGTTACTCAAGGTGCGCTCACCCGGCAAGTCGCGCGTGACTTCGGCAAACACCGCCATCTGCTCTTTGACACCGCGCGCGCCATCGGCGTCGCTGAAATGCGTCATCAGCGATATTTCGTCGACCTGCGGCAGGGCATTCAAACGCGTCCAGGCGGCGCGGTAACGTTGCGGCGTAAAGCCAAGCCGGTTCATGCCCGAATTCATTTTCAGGAATACCCGTTGCGCCACCTTGGTTTTGTGGCTGGCCAGCATGTCAATCTGTTCGTCGCAGTGCACGGTGTGCCACAGGTCCAGGCGCGAGCACAGTTCCAGGTCGCGCAACTCGAACGCGCCTTCGAGCAAAAGAATCGGTCCACGCCAGCCCAGGGCCCGCACGCGCTGCGCTTCGTCCAGGTCCAGCAGGGCAAAGCCGTCGGCCGCGCGCAAACCCTCAAATACGCGCTCAATACCATGGCCGTAGGCATTGGCCTTGACGATGGCCCAGACCTTGGCGTCCGGCGCGGCCAGACGGGCGCGCGCCAGATTGTGGCGCAGGGCGGCGGTGTGAATGGTGGCTTGGATCGGACGTGGCATAGGGTGCTCAGGGGTTAAAGCTTACAGCCGGGATTTTGACACCTCGGGGCCGTGCTATAAACCCGCATCGTTCGGAGACCCATCACATTAACTGCATCAGCCACTGATGCGCGCCTGTAGACAATGAAACGCGGCTTTTTTACCATCATGTCGGCGCAGTTTTTCAGCTCGCTGGCCGACAACGCCTTGTTTGTGACCGCCGTGCAATTGCTCCGAAGCAGCCACGCGCCCGAGTGGCAGCAAGCCGCTTTGGTGCCGATGTTCGCGCTGTTTTACGTGGTGCTGGCGCCGTTTGTCGGGGCTTTTGCTGACTCCATGCCCAAGGGCAAGGTGATGTTGCTCAGCAATTTCATCAAAGTGCTGGGTTGCTTGTTCATGCTGTTTGGCTCGCATCCCTTGCTGGCCTACGCCATTGTGGGGCTGGGTGCAGCGGCCTATTCGCCGGCCAAATACGGCATCCTGACGGAATTGTTGCCAGCCTCGCAGCTGGTCAAGGCCAACGGCTGGATTGAAGGCCTGACCATTGCCTCCATCATTTTGGGCGTGCTGCTGGGCGGACAACTGGTGGGGCCGGTGATTGCGCCCTGGCTCTTGTCGTTTGATTTTCCCCTGATAGACACCGGCGTGAACAACGCGCCCGAGGCCGCCATTTCCGTGCTGATTTTTGTCTATTTGCTGGCGGCCTGGTTCAACACCCATATTCCCCTGACCGGGGTGGAGATGCGGCCGATGCCGCGACGCGTCACATCTCTGTTGCCTGATTTTTGGGCCTGTAACGTCCGCTTGTGGCGCGACAAACTGGGCCAGATTTCGCTCGCCGCCACCACGCTGATCTGGGGCGTGGCGGGCAATTTGCGCTTTATTGTGCTGGCCTGGGCGGCCGCAGCGCTGGGCTACTCGGTGACGCAAGCCTCGGCCCTGCAAGGTGTGGTGGCGATTGGCATGGCGGCCGGCGCGGTCGTGGCGTCGATGCGCATGCGCCTTGAAGACGGTCCCCGTGTCATCACGCTGGGTATCGTCATGGGCATTTTGATCATCCTGCTGATCTTTATCAGCAACGTCTGGGTGGCGGCGCCGTTTCTGATTTTGCTGGGGGCGCTGGGCGGCTTCCTGGTGGTGCCGATGAACGCGCTGTTGCAGCATCGCGGTCACAATTTGATGGGGTCGGGGCGCTCGATTGCGGTGCAAAACTTCAACGAGCAGGCCTGCATTCTGGGTCTCGGCGCGGCCTACAGCCTGTCCACCGGCTTGGGCCTGCCGACCTTCGCCGCCATTACCGGCTTTGGTCTGGTGATCGCCGGCTTCATGTGGCTGATCCGGCGCTGGCACGCGCACAATTGCGTGGTGCATCAGGTCGAGATCGAGCATCTGCTGAGCATTGCGCGCAACGACAAGTTTGAGGTTTGAGGCCATTGAAGCGATTTTTCGCCGTCCTGCCTTGAGCAAAACGGCGCTGGCGGCGGCGGCACTGACGCTCAACGCCTTCGTCTGGGGGGTGTCGTGGTGGCCGTTTCGCACCTTGCAAAGCCTGGGCCTGCACCCGCTATGGACCACGGCCCTGATTTATACCTTTGGCCTGCTGTGTCTGACACTGGTGCAGCCGCGCGCCTGGCGCGGCTTCTTGCACCACCCCGAGCTATGGTGGCTGCTGCTGGCAGCCGGGCTGACCAACGTCGGCTTCAATTGGGCGGTGACGGTGGGCGACGTGGTGCGGGTCGTCTTGCTGTTTTATTTGATGCCGGCCTGGGTGGTGCTGCTGGCCTGGCCCCTGCTGCGGGAAAAGCCCACGGCGGGCTCCTTGTTACGCCTGGCATTGGCGCTGGCGGGCGTGGTGATTGTGCTCAAAACCCCGGCGTCGCCCTGGCCGGTGCCCGAGAGCCTGGCCGACTGGCTGGCCCTGACGGCTGGCTTTTGTTTTGCCCTGACCAACATCCTGCTGCGCCGTCTCAACCACACGCCGGGCGAGTCGCGCATGCTGGCCATGTTTGTGGGCGGCGCGCTGCTGGCCAGCGCTGCTGCGGTGCTCGGTCTGGGCTTAAACGTGGTGACGCCGCTGCCCGCGCCCGACCTGACCTGGGTCGCCTGGCTGCTGCTGATCAGCCTGGCGTTCCTGGCGGGCAACCTGGCGCTGCAGTACGGGGCCGCCCACCTGAGCGCCAGCGCGACCTCGCTCATCATGCTGTCAGAAGTGATCTTTGCCAGCGGCTCCTCGGTACTGCTGGGGGCCGGGACGCTGTCGACGCACACCCTGATCGGCGGCGCACTGATCCTGTTGGCATCGCTGCTGTCAGTGCTGACGTTCCGCCAACCTTCTTAGGCGCTGGGAGGAGGGACGCCCCCTCCATCACGCGACTTGATCAGAAGTGCGACACTGGCAGCCCCATTCACCCGCCTGGAGCGCCCATGAGCACTGTGTACGATTTTGAGGCCTTGCAAATCAACGGCCAGCCGGTTTCCTTGAGCCAATTCAAGGGCCGGGTCATGCTGATCGTCAACACGGCCAGTGCCTGTGGCTTCACGCCGCAATTTGCCGGTCTGGAAGAACTGCACCAAACCTATGACGACCAGGGGCTGGTGGTGCTGGGCTTCCCGTGCAATCAGTTTGGTGCGCAAGACGCCGGCAGCAACGATGAAATCGCCGAGTTTTGCCAGTTGAACTACGGCGTGAGCTTCCCCATGATGGCCAAGATTGACGTCAACGGCGCGCAGGCGCACCCGCTGTACCAGTGGTTGACCGCAGAGGCGCCGGGTCTGCTCGGCAGCAAGGCGATCAAATGGAATTTCACCAAGTTCCTGGTCGGCAGGGACGGCGCCGTTCTCAAGCGCTATGCACCAACCGCCACGCCCGCGAGCCTGGCGAAAGATATTGAAGCGGCGCTGGCGGCCTGAGCCGACTCAGTTAACGCCCCACGGCGGCCGGATCAGGGCCAGCACGGGCGAGGGCCGGGTCACGCGGGCGTCAAACGGATGTGCCAGCGTGCCCACCGCGCGCAGGATGCGCTGCACGTAGGCGCGGGTTTCCTGGTACGGCGGCACGCCACGGTAACGCTCAACCTTGCCCTCGCCCGCGTTGTAGGCGGCGGCCACCAAGGCAATATCGCCCTCAAAATAGGCCAGCAACCAGCGCAGGTAGGCCAGGCCACCGCGGATGTTCTGCGCCGCGTCAAACGGGTTGCGCACCTGGAAGCGCTGGCTGGTCTCGGGGATCAACTGCATCAGGCCTTGGGCGTTCATGGGCGACAGCGCCTGACTGTCGAAATTGGACTCGGCGGCGATGATGGCCAGCGCCAGCTGCGGCTGCACCTGGTACTGGGGCGCCATTTTCATCACCAGCTCAAAAATCTTGCGCGGCGCAATCGCTTGGTAGTCCACACCCGGCTCTGGCGCCCGGTCGGTCGCCGCTGGCGGCGGCGGCGCCGGTGGGCGCAAGCACTCGGGCACTTCGGGGGTCGGTTCCCCCACGATTTTCAGCATGCGTTGGGCGGCTTCCAGCCCCAGCGTGGCGGCAGCCTGAAAAAAGTAGGCTGCGGTAGCGTCGTCGCGTGGCACGCCGCGCCCGTTGGCGTAAATCCAGCCCAGGTTGTAGTGGGCTTGGGCGTCGCCCAGCAGCGCGGCCTTGCAGTACAGGGAAATCGCCAGCGCCGGGTTGCGCGGCACGCCCTCGCCATTCTCGGAGGCGATGGCTTGCTGGCGCAGATCGACGGCCAGTGAGTTGTCAGAGGGACTGTTCTGCGCCCACGCCGACAGCGACGCAGCGGCGCCGATGAGAGCCAGCAACACGGACCGAAGATGAGAACAGCTTGACTGCATGCGATGGAGTGTCCGGGCGTTTCAGGCGGTGTCCATTGCGAAACGTCAATACTGCGCATGACGGGGGTGCAGAACGCCGCTTGCAATGCCCGAAGCGAATGGCGCTTATCGGCCGCGCTGCCATGCTGACAGAGACCAAGAGTGCCAGACGAGATACCGATGCCCGAGAAACCATTCAAACTGCCGGCTGTCTTGAGTCCCGAGGAGGGGAGATATTTCTTGGGCTGAATCGACAACGTCAAGTACACGACTGCGCTGATGACAGCCAGCGCAGGGTGATTCAGGTCGACCAGGGCAAGAGGCGCAATGCAGGGCGTCTTGAGCCCCTTCCTTCAAGCGGCACGGCAGTCAATTCTCCGACCACTGACTCGCTGTCGTTTGCTTATTGCCATCACATTGCACGGCTACTGCGCAGGTTTGTCGCTGAGTGCCTTGAGATTGGCCTTCAGCTGTTCGCTCATGGGCATGTTAAGAATCATGCCTTTTGGAGGAATCGGCGACTCAAACCACTTGGCGTACAGCTTGCTGAATTCACCTGACTTCATCAGGCGGCTGATGGTGCCATCGACAAGTTTCTTGAACTCCGGGTCATCCTTGCGCAGCATGCATCCGTAGGGCTCGACTTGCAGCGTATCACCCACGACTTCAAGGGAGCCCGGATTCTTGGAATTGGCAATCAGACCAAACAGCAAGATATCGTCCATTGCAAACGCCACAGCGCTGTCGTTTTCAACCAGCAGCAGCGAATCGTCATAGTCTTTGCCCAAAATGATTTGCATGTTGAGGTGCTTGTCAGCGCTGTACTGGCGCAAAACCTTTTCGTTGGTGCTGCCGGCTGTGCTGGCGACCGTTTTGTTGGCAAGGTCAGCGTAGTTCTTGATGCCAGAGGTCTTCTTGACCAATAGACGCGTGCCAGTAAAGAAATGACTGATCGCAAAGGCCACATCCTTACCCCGTGCAGAGTTGTTGGTGGTGGATCCACACTCCAAATCGTAAGTTCCGTTGATCAGCAGGGGAATGCGGGTTTGTGAGGTCACTGGCATATAGGCGACTTCAAGGCCCGGTTTTTTGAGCTTCGTGCGCACATCGTCAACAATAGCTTCAGTCAAGTCCACCGCGAAACCTACGGCTTTGGTAGGGCTGATCAGGTAACTGAAAGGCACCGACGACTCACGGTACGACACGGTAATCTTGTTGGTGTCGGCAACCTTTTTCAACGTCTGTGCCCCGACAGTTGGCGTGCCGGCAGCCAAGCCAGTGACGAGCAGTGCGGCTGTCATGATATTTGAGACTTTCATATGTTTCCTTTCATGAAGGCAAGACAACAAGAGACTATCCGTCCTGCACCCAAGAACTGCAGGCATTGATAGCCCTTACTGACCCGTCAAATAACATTCCCGACACGGACGATACGACTGAGACGCTGCATAAAGGACATATTCATGTTGGGCAATTGAATCCTTTTCTGACAGAGGGTGGAAGACCTCTCATCAGAACGCAGATGCGAATTGATGATGCACTCTGCAATTGCCGATCGTTTGAGAATAATCAAACAATTTGGTCATGGTTTGCGACCTTGCCGATGACACCGGCGTGTCGATGCCTGACCAGGGACCACGTCTGGACGCATGATTCGAATCACTTCAAGATGTGCTGATCAGCTTTCGCTGCAAAGCGAATGGCGTTTTCGCTCCTGGCGATCAGCGGCTCGTGCCGAGACAATACGGAATGGAACTTAAGTCACCCACCTCGCAAGCCGGGAAATTGGGACCTAAGGCCGTGCCACCGTGCGCAGGCGGTCCGCTGCCTCGCGCAGGCTGGCGGCGGTGCTGTCCCAGCCCAGGCAGGCATCGGTAATGGAGACGCCGTAGCGCAAGTCTTGCGGGCGCGCCAGCTTTTGGTTACCTTCGAACAGGTTGGATTCGAGCATCACGCCCTTGATCGAACGGTTGCCGTCGGCAATCTGGTGCACCACGTCTTTGAGCACCAGCGTTTGCAGCGCATGGTTTTTGCGCGAGTTGGCGTGGCTGCAATCGACCACGATGTTGACCGGCAACTTGGCCGCCTTGAGCGCAGCCTCGGCTTGCGCCACCGCCACCGAGTCGTAGTTGGGCACGGCACCGCCGCGCAGGATCAAATGACCAAACGCATTGCCGCGCGTCTGCGTCAGCGCCACCTGACCGTCACCATTGATACCCAAAAACGCATGCGGCTGCGCTGCCGACAACATACCGTTCAAGGCGACGTCCAGGTCACCGTCGGTGCCGTTCTTGAAGCCGACCGGGCTCGACAGGCCGCTGGCCATTTCACGGTGCGTCTGGCTCTCGGTGGTGCGCGCGCCGATCGCGCTCCAGGCGATCAGGTCGCCCAGGTACTGCGGCGTGATCGGGTCCAGCGCCTCGGTGCCGCAAGGCAGGCCCATGTCATTGAGGTCCACCAGCAGGCGCCGCGCGATGTGCAGGCCTTCTTCGATGTCAAACGAGTCGTCCATGTGCGGGTCGTTGATCAAACCCTTCCAGCCGACCGTGGTGCGCGGTTTTTCAAAGTACACGCGCATCACGATGAACAGTTGGTCGGCCAGCTCGTCGGCCAGCGCTTTGAGGCGCTGCGCGTAATCCTTTGCCGCGGCAATGTCGTGGATCGAGCAGGGCCCAACCACCACCAGCAAACGCGGGTCGCGTCCGCTCAGAATGCCGGCCACCGCCTGGCGTGCCGTGGTGACCGTCTGGGTGGCGCGCGCGCTGGCGGGCACATCGTCGTGCAACTGGGCCGGCGATAGCAAGGTGTGCTGGGACAGCACGTTCAGATTTTCAAAGGCCGAGGGGAAGGTCATGGCAGCGCCTGTTCCATAAAATTTATAAGAAATAGGGCTCTAGCCCCCGTGGTACCTGTGTAAAAAGCTATACATTTAATAGCGATCTTATTGCGATTCTTGCATCGCCTGGTCCAGCACCTCGATCCAGTGGCGCACCGGGGTGTCGGTGCCGCTTTGCAAGTGCGTGATGCAGCCGATGTTGGCCGAGACGATGACATCGGGTGGCGCCGCGCCAAAGGTGGTGTTCAGGTGGCCGAGCTTGCGCGCCAGCAGTTGATGGGACAAATCCGGATTCAGCACGGAATAAGTGCCGGCCGAGCCGCAGCACAGGTGCGCCTCGAAACCGGTCACTTTGATGTTGAAGCCCAGCTCGCCCAGGTAACGCTCGACGCCGCCGCGCAATTGCTGGCCGTGTTGCAGGCTGCACGGCGGGTGAAAGACCATGGCGCCGGCCTGCTTTGACACCTGCGATGAGACTCGGCTGCGCAATTTTTCGCTCAACTCGGGCAGCCATTCGCTCACGTCCTGCGTCAGGGCGCTGATGCGGGCGGCTTTTTCCGCATAGGCCGGGTCGTCACGCAGGATGTGGCCGTATTCCTTGACCGTGACGCCGCAGCCCGAGGCGTTCATGAGGATGGCCTCGACCCCGGCGTGACCGTCGTGGCCTTGCAGATACGGCCACCAGGCGTCGACGTTCGCGCGCATCTCGGCCATGCCGCCATCCTGATCGTTCAGGTGAAATTTCACCGCGCCACAACAACCGGCTTTCGGCGCGATCACGCACTGAATGCCGGCCGCGTCAAACACCCGCGCCGTGGCGTGGTTGATATGGGGTGCCATGGCCGGTTGCACACAACCCGCCAACAGCAGCACCTGGCGCGCGTGTTCGCGCGCGGGCCAAGCGCCCGCGCTTTGTTTGGCGGGCACTTTGGCCTGCAGGGCGGCAGGCAGCAAGGGCCGCACCATTTGGCCCAGCGCCATGGCGGGGGCGAACAGCGGTGACGGCAAGCCCTCTTTGAGCACCCAGCGCAGGGCACGCTCACCCAGCGGGCGGGGCACCTGGGCATCGACCAGCTTGCGTCCGATGTCGAGCAAATGGCCGTACTGCACGCCGCTGGGGCAGGTGCTTTCGCACGAACGGCAGGTCAGGCAACGGTCCAGATGCAGTTGCGTCTTGCGCGTCGGCGTGGCGCCTTCAAGCACCTGTTTTATCAGGTAGATGCGCCCACGCGGGCCGTCCAGCTCGTCACCGAGCAACTGGTAGGTCGGGCAGGTGGCGGTGCAAAAACCGCAGTGCACGCACTTGCGCAGGATGGCTTCGGCAGCCAGACCGTCGGCCGTGGCCTGGTATTCAGGGGCGAGTTGAGTTTGCATCGGGGTACATCCGGCCACGGTTGAAGATACCGGCCGGGTCAAACTCGGCCTTGAGGCGCTGGTGGATCTGAGCCAGCACCGGAGTTAATGGATGAAAACGGGCTGTAGACCCCGTTTTATCTGCGTCAGGTGCTCTGAAAAGCATAGCATTTCCGCCCACGTCGGTAGCCGCTTGGCGCAGTTGCGCTTGTGCCGACAGCGGGGCCCAGAGCCAGCGCAGGCCGCCATGCCATTCGATCAAGGGCGCGTAGGGCAAGGCCAGCGCGGGCGCAGTGGCGGGGAGCGACAGGCGCCACAAGCCCAGGTCGGGCGCGGGCGGCTTGAAGAACGGCAGAGTTTGGTCGCGGCAGGCGTCCCAGTCGGGGCCGGCCTGCGCATTGTCCAGGCGCGTGGCAACGCCGCCTGCGGCTTGCAGGTCCGCCAGCAGGCGCGGGCAGGCCGCTGCGACCGCCGCACTGGCGCCGCGCAGGCGCACAAACAGGGTGTCGCGCGCCGGGCTGACGCTGTCGTCATGCACCCAGCAACTGGCACTCAAAGGCAGCGGCTGGCCGCCCCAGCGCTGCAGCAAGTCAAGGGCGGCTTGCTGCGGGATGCCACCCGCCATCAAAGTGGCTTCGGCGGGGGCCACCGGCAGCACTTTGAGCGAAATCTCGGTCAGCACGCCGAGCGTGCCCAGGGCGCCCACCATCAGGCGCGAGACGTCGTAGCCCGCCACGTTTTTGATCACCTGGCCGCCAAAAGTGAGCAACTCGGCGCGGCCGTTGAGCAGTTTGACGCCCAGCACATAGTCGCGCACGCCACCGACGCTGGCACGGGCCGGGCCGCTCAGGCCAGCGGCCGCCATGCCGCCGACAGTAGCGCCGCGGGGGCTGGCCCCAAGCTGCGCAAAGTGGGGCGGCTCAAAGGCTAGGCACTGGCCTTTTTCAGCCAGCGCTGCTTCCAGCTCGCTCAAAGGCGTGCCCGCGCGCGCTGTGACCACCAGCTCGCTGGGCTCGTAGCTGATGATGCCGCTCAAGCCCGTGAGGTCGAGCACCTCGCCTTGCAGCGACTGGCCATAGAAGTCTTTGCTGCCGCCAGCACGAATACGCAACGGGGTGCGGTGGGCAGCGGCGGCGCGAATGCGCTCGGTGATCTGATGCAGTGGGTCCATAGGGTGCAGGCCGGAGATGGCGCGTTGGGAGATAGTGCCAATGGTAAGGGCTAGTCGACGAAGAAGTTGACCGGCAGGCCGGGGACGGTGACGCGCATGGCAAACACGCAGCCCGACTCGGAGAAGTGGGCCAACTCGGCCGCACCGCGGCCATGGCGCGCCGAGGTGACAAACAGCGTCTGCAAGTCCTCACCGCCAAAGCAGGGCATGGTCGGGCACTGCGCGGGAACGGCGAACTCGGCCAACAGGGTGCCGTCGGGTGCCAGTTGGCAGACGCGGCGGCCCTCGTACATGGCCACCCAGTAATTGCCCTGCACGTCAACGGCAGCGCCATCCGGGCGGCCCTGGTAGCCGCCGTTGCCATCCGCGCCGTCAAACTGCCAGCCAGGCGGCTTGGGCGCGAACTGGGCAAAGGTGCGCTGCCCGGTCAGGCAGTTGCGCGCCAGGTCGTAATCCCAGGCCTGGATAGCATGGCTGGGGGTGTCGGCCCAGTACAGGGTGCGGTCATCCGGGCTCCAGGCCAGGCCGTTGGCAGTGGTGGCGGGCAACACGGTTTGATCGAGCTGGCGCTGAATCTGCGGCGGGTCGCCCGCGCGGCAGTCCAGCGAATAGAGCGCGGCATTGCGCGCCACCCGGGTCTCGTCCAGCGTGCCAATCCAGAAGCGACCCAGCGCGTCGCACTTGCCGTCATTGGCGCGCAGGTGCTGCGGGTCATAGTCGAGCGTGGCGATGTGCTGCAGCGGCCCACCCCATTCGCGGGCGCGGAACACCCCATGGCGCAGCGCAATCACCAAGCCGCCACGGGCCGCTGGCGCGATGCAACCGGGCTCGCTGGGCATGGCCCAGGTCTCAATCGCGCTCAGACCGGGCTCGGTGCGCAGGATTTTTCGGCCCGCAATATCGACCCAGTACAGCCGTTGTTCGTGCGGGTGCCAAAACGGCGATTCGCCCAGGAGGCAGGGTTGCGGGGTGATGGTTTGCCAGCTCATAGTCCAGAGAGTGTCATGGTGGGTTTTGCGGGTGACCATTGTGCCCTGTTGCGCCGGCCGGATTTGATGGGCGCCTAGAATCTCCCAGCGCGTTTGCAGCAAAGAACCGGGGTCCTACCGTTATGACAACTGAAGATATCAGCTTCACTGATTTCATCGCTTCATCGATTCACGACATGAAGAATTCGCTGAATATTCAGGTCCATGGGCTGGAAACCATCGCCGATGCCTGTCGGGCGCGCGCCGATACCGAAACCCTGGCGGGGCTGGGGCCTATCATCCACCAGGCGCACCGCATGAACGCCAACCTGATCCAGCTGCTCAGCCTCTACAAGCTCGGCAAATCGATTTACCCGATGGATATCGCCGAACAGTCGGTCGCCGATGTGATCGCAGAAACCCTGCTGCACAACCGCTCGGTGATGGAGTTCAAGGGCATCACGATGGAAGTGGACTGTGATGAGGGCTGCTACTGGTATTTTGACCGCGACCTGGTGACCGGCATCTTGCTCAACGCCTTGAACAACGCTTACAACTACACCACCGACAAGATTCGCATCGCCGCCCACATTGAAGGCGGCTTCCTTCAACTGCGGGTTGAAGACAACGGCCGGGGTTACCCCGACGCCATGCTGCAAAGCGACGGTGTGGCGGCCAACAAGGGGGTCAATTTTTCAAGCGGCAGCACTGGCCTGGGATTTTATTTTTCTTCCCGGGTGGCCCAGATGCACAAAAACGGCGCTCGGCAGGGCTCGCTCACGATAGAAAACGGCGGCGCTTATGGCGGTGGTTGTTTTGTCGTGCGACTGCCCTAGCCCACCTTGACGAGGCCCTGACCATGACTTTTTCACTCCCGCAAGCCAACACCTTGATCATTGACGATTTCCAGGGCATGCGCACCATGCTGCGGGACTTCGTCCGGCTCATGGGCGTCACCCGAATCGACACCGCCAGCAATGGCAAAGAGGCCATCAGCCAGCTCAGCGCCAACAAATATGACATTGTTATTTGTGATTACAACCTCGGGCCTGGCGCCAACGGGCAGCAGGTGCTGGAGGAGGCCAAGCTGCGCAATTTTGTCGGCGTGTCCACCATCTGGGTCATGGTCACGGCCGAAAAAACAACCGACATGGTGATGGGAGCGGCGGAGGTCAAGCCCGACGACTATCTGCTCAAACCGATCAACCAGGTGTTGCTGCAAAGCCGTCTGGAAAAATTGATCGCGCGCAAGCAGTCGCTCGGTGCGATCGAGGCCGCCATCCGGGCACAGGACTACAGCGCCGCCATCCATCAATGCGATCAGCTGCTGGGTGCGCGCGCGGTCAATCCCCAGGAAATCTTGCGCATCAAGAGCGACTTACTGCTGACTCTTGAGGACTACGCCGCGGCGCGGGCGCTGTTTGAGTCGGTGCTGGCATTGCGCAATGTGGCGTGGGCCAAGACCGGCCTGGGCAAGGTTTTGTTTTACAGCCAGGACTATGCCGGTGCGGTGCAATTGTTTCAGCAGGTACTGGAAGAAAACCGGATGTACATGGAAGCGTCCGACTGGCTGGCCAAAACCCTCGATGCGATGGGGAACAGCGCGCAGGCCCAGCAAGTATTGCAGGACGCGGTGCAGCTGTCGCCCAATTCGCCGATCCGCCAAAAGGCCCTCGGCGACACGGCCTACCGCAATGGCGCGCTCGATGTGGCCCAGGCGGCATTCGAGAAGACCATCAAGATCAGCGAATTTTCGCCGCACAAGAACCCGGCGGTTTACGCACGCCTGGCGCGGGTCTTCTCGGACAAGGACTCCCCTGAAGAAGCGCTGAACATCCTCAAACGCAGCAAAACCGATTTCCGCTACGACTCGGCCGCCGCCCTGCAAACGGCGGCGGCCGAGAGCCTGGTCTATCAAAAAATGGGGCAAGTGGAGAAGGCCGAAGCGGCCATGCTGGACGCCGAGCGACTGATGGAAAAACTGGCCGACAAGGTGAGTCCCGAGATGGCGATGGAAGTGGCCACCTCGCTGTTCAAGCTGGGGAAAAAGGACAAGGCGTGCGGCTTGCTCCGGGACCTGGTCAAAAACAACCATGAAGATGCCGAACTCTCCAGGCAGATCGGCGCCGTCTTTGAGGGCGAAAATATGGCGGAAGAGGGCCAGACCCTCATCAAGGCCTCGCGCAATGAAGTCATCGACATCAACAACCAGGGCGTCATGCTGGCCAAGCAAGGCGACTTCCAGCAAGCGGTCAAACTATTGAGAACTGCCGCCCAACAGCTGCCCCATAGCGAAGTGATCAGCGTGAACCTGTGCGGCTTGCTGATTGGCCTGATGCAACAAAAAGGCAAGACCGAGGACCTGGTTCTTGAAACCAGAGAGCTGCTCGGTCGGGTGCGCGAAATGAACCCGGTCAACAAGAAATACCATGCCTATGCGCTCGCGCTGGCCCGGCTGGCGAACGACCACTAGCGCTGATTGATCCGCAAAAAAGCCCACCCGAGCCGCTGGCTCGGGTGGGCTTGCAACGTGATCCGGCTTAGTTGCTGTAAGCGGTCTCGCCGTGCGAGGTGATGTCGAGACCTTCGCGCTCGTCTTCTTCACTGACACGCAGACCGATGGTCAGGTCGACGATCTTGTAGGCAACGAACGACACGACGCCCGACCAGACAACGGTGGTCAACACCGCTTTGGCCTGAATCCATACTTGCGATGCAATCGAGTAGTCGGCGCTGGTCACCATGGTGGCGGTGACCCAGTCGGCCACATAGCCGGGGCCGCCCAGCGCTGGCGAGTTGAAGACGCCGGTCAACAGCGCACCGATAATGCCGCCGACGCCGTGCACGCCAAACACGTCAAGCGAGTCATCGGCACCGAGCAGTTTCTTCAGGCCATTGACACCCCACAGGCAGGCAAAGCCGGCGACCGTGCCGATGACCAAAGCACCGCCAACACCGACATTGCCCGCAGCGGGTGTGATGGCCACCAGCCCGGCAACCGCACCCGAGGCCGCGCCCAGGATGGAAGCCTTGCCGCGCATCAGCGCTTCACCAACAGACCAGGCCAGCACCGCCGCCGCCGTGGCGCCAAAGGTGTTGATGAAGGCCAGCGCGGCAAAGCCATTGGCTTCCAGCGCCGAGCCGGCATTGAAGCCGAACCAGCCGACCCACAACAAGGAGGCACCCACCATGGTCAGCGTCAGGCTGTGTGGCGCCATGGATTCCCGGCCGTAGCCGATGCGCTTGCCCACCATGTAGGCGCCGACCAGACCGGCTACCGCCGCGTTGATGTGCACCACGGTGCCACCGGCAAAGTCGAGCGCGCCCGATTGCCACAGGTAGCCGGCTTTGGCGTTCATGGCATCCACCACGTCTTTGGCGCCGTAGGCGTCGGGCCCCATCCAGAACCACACCATGTGGGCGATCGGGGCGTAGCTGAAGGTAAACCACAGCGCCATGAACATCAGCACGGCCGAGAACTTCATGCGTTCAGCAAAAGCGCCGACGATCAGGGTGCACGTGATACCGGCAAAGGTGGCCTGGAAGGCGGCAAACACAATTTCGGGAATCACCACGCCCTTGCTGAAGGTGGCGCCGTTGGCAAAGGTGCCCGCCACATTGTCCCAAATGCCTTTCATGAACAGCCGGTCGAAGCCGCCAATAAAGGCGTTGCCCTCGGTGAACGCCAGGCTGTAGCCATAAATGAACCACAGCACGACGATCAGCGAGAAGGTGACCATCACCTGCATCAACACCGACAGCATGTTTTTGGAGCGCACCAGGCCACCGTAAAACAGCGCCAGGCCCGGCACCGTCATCAGGATCACCAGCAGGGTCGAGACCATCATCCAGGCGGTGTCGCCCTTGTTCGGCACGGGTACCGGCGCTGCGGCGGCGGCCGGAGTGGCGGCGACAGCGGGTGCGACTGACGCAGCCGGCGCCACCGCTTCAGCGGGTTTGACTTCCGCCGGGGCCGCGCTGGCGGACGACGCTACGGGCTCAGGCGTGGCGGCCGGGGTTTGCGCCAATGCGACTGAGCCACCAGTCAACAGACTCAAACCCAGGGCAAGGGATAGCAATAATTTTTTCATGGTAGTTCTCTCATTGGATTTGATCAGTTGGGGACAGAGCTGGCTCGCTTCGCGTAGCTGCGGTCTTTCCCACAAGGTTTCACAATGCTTCCTTGCCGGTCTCGCCGGTGCGGATGCGCACGACTTGTTCAACGTCATAAACAAAAATCTTGCCGTCGCCAATCTTGCCGGTGCGGGCGGCGCCCTCAATGGTTTCAATCACGCGCTCGACCAGCTCATCGGCCACGGCAGCTTCGATCTTGACCTTGGGTAAAAAGTCGACCACGTACTCGGCACCGCGGTAAAGCTCGGTGTGACCTTTTTGACGACCGAAGCCTTTGACTTCGGTCACGGTGATGCCCTGCACGCCGATGGCCGAAAGTGCTTCGCGCACCTCGTCAAGCTTGAAGGGTTTGATGATGGCGGTGACGAGTTTCATGATTTCTCCTTGGCATGGAATAAGTAAAGGGTGCTCCGTGAATTCAGTTTCATCAACTTCTCCGATAAAGTGGGTACACAAGAGTCTTAAGCATGGTTCATGCCACTATTTTCACGACAGCTGGTGACTGTTACCCATGGCGGTCGCCCTGGGTTTGCGCTAATATAGATGTACAAATAAACAGTATGCACCGGCTTGGTGCATGGACCGAGGCGCAGCACCAATTCGCGCCAGCCCTTTTTTGAAGAGGAATCCTGATGAGTCTGTCTTTGGTGCAAAGTCGTGCGCTGCTGGGTCTGGACGCGCCAGCGGTCACAGTGGAGGTCCATCTGGCCAATGGCCTGCCCAGCTTCACGCTGGTCGGTTTGGCCGATGTCGAGGTGAAGGAGGCGCGCGAGCGGGTGCGCTCTGCCATTCAAAACTCCGGGCTGGAGTTTCCCCACAACAAGCGGATCACAGTCAATCTGGCGCCCGCCGACCTGCCCAAGGACTCCGGGCGCTTTGACCTGCCGATTGCGCTGGGCATTCTGGCCGCCAGCGGCCAGATCGATGCGGCCCGGCTGGCGGGCTATGAATTCGCTGGCGAGCTGTCGCTGTCGGGCGAGCTGCGCCCGGTGCGCGGCGCACTGGCCATGAGCCTGGCTTTGCACGCCAGCCGGGTGGTGACGCAACTGGTGTTGCCGCCCGACAGCGCCGAAGAAGCCGCGCTGGTGCCCGACGCCCAGGTTTATAGCGCCCGCCATTTGCTTGATGTGGTGCAGCATTTTTTGCCACAAGACGCCGACGCGCCGCCAGCGGAGCCTGCAGCGGGCTGGTCGCGGGTCACGACCGCGCCCCAGCCCGAGCTCGTCCGGTATCTGGATCTGGCCGATGTCAAAGGTCAACTGGGCGCCAAACGCGCCCTGGAGATTGCCGCTGCTGGCG
>Ga0209913_1000569_pt1 | contig 29575 bp, 23 predicted proteins | sample PersoiDNA2013203_FD_185805 | JGI IMG/M metagenome (GOLD analysis project Ga0209913, IMG submission 185805) | Permafrost soil microbial communities from the Arctic, to analyse light accelerated degradation of dissolved organic matter (DOM) -... | ecosystem: Environmental > Terrestrial > Soil >... | reverse complement strand
TCGAGCAGCAACTGCCGCGAGGTGCTGATCGCGGCGGGGATCGAGGACCTGTTCGAGCAGCGCATCGACGGGCTGGTTGCCAAGCGCGAACACCTGAAGGGAAAACCCGCCCCTGATAGCTTCCTCGCCGGCGCCCAGGCACTCGACGTCGCGCCAGGGCAGGCGGCAGTCTTCGAGGACGCCCTGGCCGGCGTCGCGGCAGGACGGTCCGGCGGCTTTGCCTGCGTGATCGGCGTCGACCGTGTCGGCCAGGCCGAGGAGTTGCGCGCGCACGGGGCCGATATCGTCGTCTCCGACCTGGCGGAGCTGCTCGACTCGTGATCCAGCATCCGGCCTTTACCGTTGAGCCGTGGGCGCTCCGCGAGACCCAGTTGAGCCTGGACGTGCTCGCTCAGTCGGAGTCGCTGTTCGCGCTTGCGAACGGCCACATCGGATTGCGCGGGAATCTGGACGAGGGCGAGCCCAACGGGCTGCCCGGCACCTACCTCAATGGTTTCTTCGAGGCTCGCCCGCTGCCCTACGCCGAGGCCGGCTACGGCTACCCCGAGGCGGGACAGACCGTGGTCAACGTCACCAACGGCAAGATCATCCGCCTGCTGGTCGACGACGAGCCCTTCGACGTCCGTTTCGGCGAGCTGCGCGGCCACGAGCGGACGCTCGACTTTCGAGCCGGCGTGCTGAGACGGCAGGCCGAGTGGCTTTCGCCTAGCGGCGGGCAGGTGCGAGTGTCCTCCGTGCGCCTCGTCTCGTTCGTGCAGCGGGCGGTGGCCGCCGTGCTCTACGAGGTCGAGCCGCTCGATCGCGCGACCCGCATCGTGGTGCAGTCGGAGCTCGTGGCCAACGAGCCGATGCCGACCTCGCCCGACGATCCCCGCACCGGCGCGGGCGTCGTCTCGCCGTTGCGTTCCGAGCTGTTCTCCGGCCGTGACGCCCGCGTCGTACTTGTGCACTCCACCAAGGCGAGCGAGCTGCGAATGGCTGCCGGTATGGATCACGTCGTCGAGGGCCCGCCCGGCACCGATACGGGAGCGGCGGAGAGCGGCGAAGACCTGGGGCGTGTGACGATCACGGCTGATCTCGAGCCGGGTCAGCGGCTGCGCGTGGTCAAGTTCCTGGCCTACGGCTGGTCGAGTCGGCGCTCGAAGGCTGCGCTGCGCGATCAGGTCGCCGCGGCTCTCGCCGAGGCACGTCACACCGGCTGGGACGGGCTCCTCGCCAGCCAGCGCAGCTACCTGGACGTGTTCTGGGAGCGCGCCGACGTCGAGCTGGAAGGCGACGCCGAGCTTCAGCAAGCGGTGCGCTTCGGGCTCTTCCACACCCTGCAAGCGGGCGCCAGGAGCGAGCGACGCGCGATCGCGGCTAAGGGCCTGACGGGGCCAGGCTACGACGGGCACACCTTCTGGGACACCGAGACGTTCGTCCTGCCCGTCCTGACCTACACGGTCCCGGACGCCGCGCGCGAGGCTCTGCGCTGGCGCCACGCGACCCTGAGCCTTGCCCGCGAACGGGCCAAGTTGCTCGGGCTCGCGGGCGCTGCCTTTCCCTGGCGCACAATCGCCGGCCAGGAATGCTCGAGCTACTGGCCCGCGGGAACGGCCGCCTTCCACGTCGGTGCGGACATCGCGCAGGCGGTCGGCCGCTACCAGGCCGCGGCCGCCGACGACGCGTTCGAACGCGAAGCCGGACTCGAGCTGCTCGTCGAGACGGCGCGGCTGTGGCGCTCGCTGGGTCACTACGACAGCGAGGGACGGTTTCGCATCGACGGCGTCACCGGCCCCGACGAATACAGCGCAATCGCCGACAACAACGTCTTCACCAACCTGATGGCACAACAGAACCTCAGGTCGGCCGCCGACGCGGTCGAACGCCACCCGGATCGCGCCGGGGAGCTCGGTGTCGACTTGGAGGAGGCGGCCGCCTGGCGTGACGCCGCCAATGCGGTCTTCGTCCCCTACGACGAAAAGCTGGGTGTCCATCCCCAAGCCGAGGCCTTTACCGAGCATCAGACCTGGGACTTCGCGCACACCGCACCGGAGCAATACCCGCTGTTACTGCATTTCCCCTACTTCGACCTCTACCGCAAGCAGGTCGTCAAACAGGCTGACCTCGTGCTGGCCCTACACCTACGCGGTGATGCTTTCAGCGAGGAGGCGAAGGCGCGCGACTTCGCCTACTACGAGACGCTGACCGTCCGCGATTCCTCTCTCTCGGCCTGCACTCAGGCGGTGGTCGCGGCAGAGGTCGGGCACCTCGAGCTGGCCTACGACTACTTCGGCGAAGCCGCCCTGATCGACCTCGACAACCTGGAGCACAACACACGCGATGGCCTTCATATCGCCTCGCTGGCCGGCGCTTGGATCGTCGCAGTGGCCGGCTTCGGCGGCATGCGCGACCACGACGGTACGCTGACCTTTGCCCCTCGCCTGCCCGAGCTCCTGAGCCGCCTTGCCTTCCGCCTCTGCTATCGCGGGCGGTGCCTGAGCGTCGACATCGAAACCGAGCAGGCTCGCTACTCGCTCCTCGACGGAGCGCCACTCGAGCTCACACACCACGGAGAGACGATCAACCTCACAACAGAGACACCGGCCACGCACACGATCCCGGCACCCCCGGCACGCGACGCACCCACACAGCCGCACGGACGCGCGCCAGCACGACGGCCCCGAGGTGAGAGAGACGAGCCCGCGCGAACGAACGGGGGGAGTTGAGATGAGCAAGACCAACGATGGTGCGGGTCCGGCCGATGCGCTCGTGCTGTTCGGCGCGACCGGTGATCTCGCCCACAAGAAGACCTTTCCCGCGCTCTATGCGATGGTGAAGCGAGGCGTCCTGAACGTCCCGGTGATCGGCGTCGCCTACTCGAAGTGGGATCTAGCGGAACTTCGGAAGCGGGTCCGGGACAGCATTGCGCAGGACGCCGGCGGCATCGACGACGAGCAGGCACTCGACCGTCTGATCGCTCTGCTCGGATACGTCGATGGGGACTACAACGATCCGGGCACGTTCACGGCGCTCGAGGGAGCGCTCGACGGCGCCGAGCGCTCGGCGTACTACCTCGCCATCCCGCCCTCTCTGTTTGCGACGGTGATCGAGAAACTCGGCAGCGCGAGCTTGGCTGGCGGCGCGCGCATCATCGTCGAGAAGCCGTTCGGCCGCGACCTCGCCTCGGCTCAGGATCTCAACCGCGTCGCGCGGTCGGTGTTCCCCGAGGATTCGATCTTCCGCATCGATCACTTCCTCGGGAAGGAGGCGATCATGAACCTCCTCTACTTTCGCTTCGCCAACTCCTTCCTGGAACCGATCTGGAACCGCGACCACGTGGCCAACGTCCAGATCACGCTGGCCGAGCAGTTCGGCGTGGAGGGCCGCGGCTCGTTTTACGAGACTGCCGGCTGCCTGCGCGACGTGATCGAGAACCACCTCTTCCAGGTGGTCGCTCTGCTCGCGATGGAGCCGCCGACCTATAGGGGCTTCGGAGCCCTGCAAAGCCAGAAGCTCGACGTCTTCAAGGCCATTCGGCCGCTGACCCCCAAAGACCTGGTGCGCGGCCAGTTCGTCGGCTACCGGGATGAGCCCGGCGTGGCAAAGGACTCCGACGTGGAGACTTTCTGCGCCGTGCGCCTCTTCATCGACTCCTGGCGATGGGCCGGAGTCCCCTGGTACCTGCGCTCCGGCAAGTGCCTGACCGAGACGGCCGTCGAGGTGCTCGTCGAGCTGAAGCCCCCGCCACAGCGGCTGTTCGAAGACTCCGCCCCGCGGGTCGGGCACGCGAACTACCTGCGCTTCCGGCTCTCCCCCGACGCCGCCATCGCCCTCGCCGCCCGCGTCAAGCGCGCAGGCGAGGAGTTCATCGGCGACCAGCGCGAGCTCTTCCTGCTCGATACCCAGCCCAACGAGGAGGCTCCCTACGAGCGGCTGATCGGCGACGCCATGGCCGGTGACGGCGCGCTCTTCGCCCGCGAAGACTCGGTCGAGGCTGCATGGGCGGTAGTCGATCCCGTCCTCGCCACTCACCACCGGGCGCACCCCTACAAGCCGGGCACATGGGGGCCGAAGCAAGCCGACAAGCTCATTGCCCCCGACGGTCGCTGGCACAACCCCGCACCGGCGGCCACGGCGTCGAAGGAGGCGGCACTGTGAGCGATCACCCGATGCCGCGCGGCTAGCCCGTCCCACCAGTTAGAGCGGGAGTTCCTAGGCAAGCGAGGTGATTGCGTAGTCGGCGCCCGCCTCGCGTAGCTGATCGACGGTGAATTTGTAGCTGCCGGCGCCAACGCAGGCGATCCCCGCGGCGTGGGCTCTCTCGACGTCGTCGGGCGTATCACCGACCACGATCGTCTGGGCGGATGAGGAGCTCACCGTCGTTGTCGAACAGGAGCGCTATCCGCTCGAGCGATAACAGATCTCCTTGAGGTTGGAGGCCCTTGTCGCTCATCCGGCGGGCTTCTCCGCGTGTCCGCCGAACTGCTTGCGCATCGCCGAGAGTGTCTGGTCGGCGAAGTGGTCGAGGCCGCGGGAGCCGAAGCGGGAGGCCAGCGCGGTCAGTAGGACAGGGGCCGGGACGCTCTCCTCGATCGCGGCGATCGTCGTCCAGCGGCTCTCGCCGGAGTCGGACACGCGACCTGAGTACTCGTGCAGGTCGGGCGAGGCGAGCAGCGCCTGGGCGGTCAGATCGAGGAGCCACGACGCGATCACGCTGCCGCGTCGCCACACCTCGGCGACCGAGGCGACGTCGATCTCGTACTGGTAGTACTCGGGGTGCTCGAGCGGCGCCGTCTCGGCGTCGGCCTCGCGCGCGACGGTGCCGGCGTTGGCGTTCTTGAGGATATTCAGGCCCTCGGCGTAAGCGGCCATCACGCCGTATTCGATGCCGTTGTGAACCATCTTGACGAAATGGCCGGCGCCGGCCGGGCCGCAGTGCAGATAGCCGCGCTCGGCGACGGCCGGTGGCCCCATGCGGCCGGGTGTGCGGGACGCGGCCTCAACGCCGGGCGCGATCGCCTCGAACAGCGGCCGCAGCCGCACAACGACCTCTGTTTCGCCGCCGATCATCAGGCAGTAGCCGCGCTCGAGGCCCCAGACGCCGCCGCTTGTGCCGACGTCGAGGTAGTGGACTCCTCTCTCGCCGAGGGCGGCGGCGCGCGCGATGTCGTCGCGATAGTAGGAGTTACCGCCGTCGATGATCACATCACCGGCGTCCATTCGTTCGCCCAGCTCCCGCACGGTCCGTTCGGTTATCTCCCCGGCCGGAACCATCACCCAGACGGCCCGAGGCTTGTCGAGCTTCTCGACGAGTTGATCGAGGGAACCGGTTCCGGTCGCACCCTCGGCCTCGAGCTTCTTGACCTGGCTCGAGTTGACGTCGAAGACGACGCAGTCGTGCTCAGCGGGCAGGAGCCGCCGGACGAGGTTCGAGCCCATCCGCCCTAGTCCGACCATTCCGAGTTGCATTGGCTGACCTGGCCCCATTCGTTGGTTCGCTTTCCATGATAGTGAGAGAGGCGCCTCGCGCTCGAGAATCAGCGGTGCATAGTTCCTCGAGTGAAAGCCCCGGCCAGACGCTCGTCTCCGGTGCGGGCGGACGGGGACGAACACGGGAGACGTTGGCTAGTCAGAGTCGCCCACGCTTGGGTTGTCTGACCGGGCAATTCGGGGTTCGTACGTGAACGCTAAGGTCATAGACAGCGGGGCACGTTCGAACCTTTTGGAACTAAACGGGGCACGTTCGAACCCTCGACTCGGGGTTGAGCTAGTCCGCCTGGGCGCGCTCCGCGACGAGTTGCTTCGCAGGGCCTCGGCCGGTCCTCGTGAACCTCGGCCTGCGCTACGGCGTCCCGCGCGGGTGCTGGCGACGATCACGAGGGTGCTGGAGGAGGCAGAAGGTCCGATGCGCGCACGCGAGATCCACGCGGCCGCAGAGCAACTCGCGGGCGAGCCACTGCGCTGGACGTCGGTGAAGGGGACTCTGGCCGCCTACGCCGAGGGCTGCGAATCGCGCTTCGAGCGTGTCCGGCGCGGCTACTACCGGATCAGGGGGCATGTAGTGCGGCCATCCGGGTAACGGCGAGAGTGTCCTTTTCAGCGAGCGGAAGATCGGTCGCTCTCCAAGACGGTGCCTGGTTCACGAGCCTCCAGAAAACGCAGGATGCTTCAACCTCCTTCCCGTGCGTCACGTGGATGTCGGGCCAGGTGACCGGCCCGCAGCGGACGGCATCCAGGACGCGTTCCGCGACGGCCCGCTCGCCCCTCGCGTATGGACCGCGACACTCGCCGGCTTCACCTCCAGCCGCACACCCGGATGGTCGTTCGAGATCGTCACCAGATCCGCGAACAGCTGGCGGTGCAACTCGATCATCTCCGGCGCGAGCCGCTGGATGAAGCCCAGGTCGAACTCGGAGCCGTGGCTGCCGAGCGAGGTGCACCTCGCTCGGCAGGCGGGAGAGCGTGGCCAGGTCGCGTAAGGCGCGGCCCGAGACGACCGCCACGGTTGTCTGCGGCAACGTGGCGAGAGCCCGGATCGCGGCGACTGCCTCGGGCAGCGGCTCAGCCCGGGTCGGGTCATCGACGAGCGGTGCGAGCGTGCCGTCGTAGTCGCAGGCGACGAGCAGCTGCGGCAGGCGAGCAATGCGGCTGAGCGGCGCGCGCACATCGGCGTCCAGCTTGTCGGTCAGGCCGGCACGTCCCTCGGGTTCGCTCAACCCGTGGCCTCCGGCGCGCCGAGCTCGGCGAGGAAGGATCGGGCCCAGCGGTTCACGTCGTGGGCTCGCAGGTACCGCTGCATGAGCCGCATGCGTCGCCGCCCTTCCGCCTTGTCGACGTGGATCGCCCGAACGAGCGCGTCCTTCACGCCGTCGGGGTCGTACGGGTTGCACAGGAAGGCGTGCCGCAGCTCGCTCGCGGCGCCGGTGAACTCGCTCAACACCAGTGCTCCGCCCTGGCCGATGCGCGCGGCCACGTACTCCTTCGCGACCAGGTTCATCCCGTCGCGCAAGGGCGTCACGATCATCACGTCGGCCGCGCAGTAGAGCGCCGCGAGCTCACTCCGGTTGTACGATTGATGCAGGTAATGCACTGCCGGCACGCCGACGTGCCCGAAGTCTCCGTTGATCCGCCCGACCTCGCGCTCGACCCTCACCCGCAGCTCCTCGTAGTGCTCGACTCGCTCCCGGCTCGGTGTGGCGACCTGAACCATGACCGTGTCGGGCACGCTCAGCGTCCCTTCCTCTAGTAGCTCGCCGAATGCGTCGAGGCGCAACTCGATCCCCTTGGTGTAGTCCAGCCGGTCGACCCCCAGGATCACCGTCTTCGGGTCGCCCAGCTCTGCACGGATCTGCCTGGCTCGCGCCTGGACCTCCGAGCTGGCGGCCAGCTCCTCCATCTCCTTGACGTCGATGGAGATGGGGAACGCGTCGGCCTTCGTCGTGCGCCCGTCGATGTCGACGGTGGTGCCGGTGCGCCGCAGTCCGAGCAGGTGCCGGGCGAGCCGGACGAAGTTCTGCGCGGCCAGCTTCTGCTGGAACCCGACCAGGTCGGCGCCGAGCAGGCCGCGCAGGATCTCCACCCGCACCGGCATCTGCATGAATAGCTCGATCGGCGGGAAGGGAATGTGGAGGAAGAAGCCGATCCGCAGATCGGGCCGGCGAGCGCGCAACATCGCCGGCACCAGCTGCAGCTGGTAGTCATGCACCCAGACGGTTGCGCAGTCGGCCGCGACCTCGGCCGCAGCGTCGGCGAACCGTTCGTTTACCGCGCGGTAGGCATCGCTCCACCGGCGGTTGAAGGTCGGCGGCTCGACCGCGTCGTGATAGAGGGGCCAGATCGTCGTGTTCGACTCTCCCTCGTAGTAACGCTCGATATCGTCGGCGCTGAGCGGGACCGGATGCAGCCGGATCCCGTCGAGATCGAACGGCTCGGGGGCGCCGCCGACACCACCGGCCCAGCCGACCCAGGTGGCATCGCGTACCGCCAGCACCGGGTGCAGGGCGGTGACCAGGCCGCCCGGACTCGTCCGCCACTGCCGCCCGGTCGACGTGACCTCCTCGTCAACCGGTAGACGGTTGGCGACTACGACGAATCCGCTGCGTACCGTCACACTCCGCACACCTCCACGAGTCGGTAGGACTCTCACCCTAGCCATGCGGAGGTTGTCCCGTAGCTCGTAGAAACTGAAGGCGGCGGTCCTCCCGCCCCGTCCGCTCCTGCTGGGAGCGTTCGGGGCGAGATCCGACCAAAGATCAAAGGAGGAACCGCCATGAGGAAGCTACACCCCGTCGAGGTCACCGCCCACGACCAGGCTGCTAGGCACGCGCTGCCGGAGGCCGTCGCAGCGGCGCTCGGCGAGCTTGTGGGCGCGGCGCAGGAGGGGCTGCTCGCGCTCTCGGTCGGCGTCGGACTCGGTGTGCTCGAGTCGCTGATGGAGGAGGAGCGCACCGCGCTCGTCGACCCGCGATCGAAGCCGAACGCCGAGCGCACGGCGGTGCGTCACGGCCACGAAAGCGGCGAGGTCACGCTCGGTGGACGCAGGGTGGCGGTGCGTCGGCCGCGCGCTCGCAGCACCGACGGTTCCACGGAGATTCCGCTCACGACCTACGAGCACTTCGCCGACCGCGATCCGCTGACGCGGGCGGTGCTCGAGCGCATGCTGGCCGGCGTCTCGACGCGCCGCTACCGGCGCACCCAGGAGCCGGTCGGCGAACAGGTCGAGCAGGAGGCGCGCTCGACCTCGAAGTCGGCGGTCTCGCGGGCCTTCGTGGAGCGCACCCGCGAGGCGCTCGCCGAGCTGATGGCCCGCCAGCTCGACGACGTGCGGCTCGCGGTCTTGATGCTCGACGGCATCGAGCTCAAGGGGCGCACGAACGTCGTCTGTCTCGGGATCACGACCGAGGGCGTCAAGATCTCGCTCGGGCTCTGGGAGGGATCGAGCGAGAACGCCACGGTCGCGACGTCTACGAAGCTTTCCGTTACTAACGGACACTCTTTCTCGCACCACGCCCTCGGCTCGCGGCCCGATCACGAGCCCGCGTTGGCGACGAAAATCTTGCCGATCGAGAACGCGGGGCCGATTGGTGCGCCCAGCGCGAAGTACTCTGCTGTCGCGTCCCCGAGTGCGAACGCAATTGGGTCGAGCTTGCGGATGTCGACGTTGCCCTCCACATCTAGGCAACTCTCGTCGATCTTGACGTCCTTGATCTCGCCGATGAACTGGGTGTGCAGGCCGAGCTCGTGCACCTGGACGACCGCGCACTCAACGACGAGCGGAAACTCCGCCACGCAGGGCGCATCGACGAACTCGGCCGCCACGGGCGTCAGCCCGGTGGCGGCGAACTTGCCGACGTTGCGGCCCGAGACCAAGCCGAAGTAGTCCGCCTGAGCGGCTTGCTCTCGGCTGGGCAGACTGATGGTGAACGCTTTGCGGGCGATGATGTTGCCGTGTGATGCGGTGGCGCTCCGCAGCGACACGGAGATGCAGGGTGGCTTGGAGCAGGCGATACCGCCCCAGGCCGCCGTCATCACGTTCGGCCGTCCCTCGGCGTCGTAGCTGCCAACGGCGAGGACGGGCGTCGGGTAGAGCAGTGCCTTGGCTCCCAGCGACTTCTTCACGTTGCCTCCTAGGTTCGTACTGTTGGCTGCCGTGTCAGTACGGCGCAGCCCATTATGCGGACGTTGGCGGCGTCGCGGCGACGGACGACTCCTCCGAAGCTCGGCGCGGAATCGAAGTGGGAAACGTAGGCAGAAACCGCGATTTCAGAGGTCGGGGTTTGGACGTCGCATTTTGGTTGTCCGCGTTCACTCTGGAAAACGGGCTTTGGAACTAAACGGGGCATGTTCGAACCCTCGAGCCGGGGTTGAGCTCTCTCGACTAGGCGCGCTCCACGAGGAGTTGTTGCGCAGGGCCTCGGTCGATCCTCGTGAACCTCGGCCTGCTCCCGCCAAGGTGAGCCCCGTACTTGAGACCGTAACGCTGGTGCTCGAGCTGGCCAGAGAGCCGATGCGGGCACGCGAGATCCACGCGGCTGCAGAGCAACTCTCAGGCGCGCTGCTGCGGTGGAGCTCGGTGAAGGGAACTCTTGCCGCTTACGCCGAGGGCTATGACCACCGCTTCGATCGGGTGAGCCGCGGCGTCTACCAGATAGCGAAATCGCGGGCGAGCACGGGATGAGATTGCTCCTCGTCGCCTGAGGGCCGTGGACGGCCGAGCCCGGAAGCTCGGCCGTCCTTTTTACTCAACCGATCTTGATCTGAGAGCGAATGGTCATCTACCTCAACGTCTCACACCCCTTCGACCTGATCGGAATCGAGGAGTACTCACTGCGCCGGAAAGAGCGCTGGGAGGCGGACGGTCGAGATTCGCTTGCGTCGGCGCCCGATCGCGCGGCTGGCGACCTGGTTTCTTCGATCGGGCCGACAAGTCGCTGAGCCGTTCTTGTCAGCGATCGTCGGGTCTTGTGCCCAGCTGGGTCGCCAGCGCTTCATCGCGCTCGGCGGCGGGCTGGACGGGCACGAGCAGCACCGGCCGGCGCGAGCGCGCGAGCGTCTCGCGAACGACGGGCGCGCGCCCGCCAGAGAGCTCCTGCGACCAGCCGAGTGCGATCAGGTCGCAATCACGCTCCTCCGCGACCAGCGGAATGAGCTCGCCGCTCCGCCCGATGCGCGTCTCGAACTGTACGACCCCGAGGCCATGCGGGGCGTGGCGGTGCAGAAACTCGCGCGCCCGCGCCGGCTGCTCGTGCTGGGGTTGGTCGGTGAAGGCGGGGATCGAGTCCTGGTCGTAGACGTGCAGCACGAGCACGTCGATCTCGGCTCGGAGGGCCAGCTCGAAGGTCACGCGCAGCGCCAGCGAGGTCGAGGGCGTCCCCTCGAGCGGGACGAGAACGCGCCGAAGGACTACGAGACCCGCATCGGGCGGGACGATCAGGACCGGCTTGGGCAAGGCGCTGGCGACCGCCGAAGCAGTGCCGCCGAGCGGATGCCGCGATGTGGGCCCCCCGCGCGCCCCGATCGCAAGCGCGACGACGTCCTCGTCCGCGCCGGCCTCGACCAGCTGCTCGACGACTTGGCCGGTCACCAGCCGGAACGGGACTGCTGCCGCCTCGGCGGTGCCACGGGCCGTGCGCCCACCGTCGACCTGTACATGGACAGCCTCCAGCTCCGCCCCGAGGAGCGCGGCCAAGGCGCGCGCACTCGCGATGACGGCCTTGCCCGCGAGGCTGTTGTCGAGCGCCACCAGTACCTTCTTCATCTCGGCGCCACCTCCCAGTGGTCGGGGGATTGCTCGACCTTCCAGCCGTCGGATCCGACGCCGATCCCCTCGCGGTCGATGCGGAGCCGCAGCGGCCGGCCGCGGAAGCGGAGCGCGAGCTCGAGCGCGTGCCACTCGGTCGGCAGGTGTGGGTCGACCAGGAGCCGCTCGCCGCGGGGGCGGACGCCGCCGAAGCCGAAGGCGAGCGCCTGCCAGAGCCCGCCCATGGTGGCCAGGTGGAGCCCACCGGCGGTGCTGCCGGTGAGATCGTCGAGGTCGAGCCGGGCCGCGATGCGCAGCGCCTCGAGCGCGGGTCGGTAGCGGCCGGCGCGGGCGAGCAGGCCGGCGTGGATGGCCGGCGAGAGCGAGCTGCCATGGGCGGTTCGCGGCTCGTAGAAGTCGAGGTTGGGATCGAGCGAGTCCGGGACGACCTCGTCCGGAAGCATGTGGTGGGCCATCAGCACGTCCGCCTGCTTCAGCACCTGCGCGCCGGCAACGCGCTCGGCGCCGAGCAAGAGGTCAGCGGCGATCGGCCGGCGCGGGGCGATCTCCTCGATCACGAGCGGCTCGAGCTCGAAGAAGCCGGCGAACTGCTCGTAGATGCCGCTCGCGCGGTCGAAGCCGTCGACGAGCGCCTCGGCGATCGCGAGCCAGCGCGAGCGCTCCTCGGGATCGACGCCATCCAGCGCGGCGGCGCGGCGCAGGTTCCAGCGCGCGAGCACGTTCGTGAAGGCGTTATCGTCGACCGGCTCGTGGTACTCGTCGGGGCCGATGACGCCGTAGATGTGGGCGCGGCCGTCGCCTCCGTAGCGGACGCGCGAGGCCCAATAGCGAGCGGTCTCGACAAGCAGCTCGCGTCCCGGACCGGCGGCGAAGGCGGCATCGCCCGTCCAGTCCAGGTAGCAGGCCGCCGCCCAGGCGACGTCACCGACGATGTGCTCCTCGAGCTCGCCGGTGCGGATGGGGACGAGCCGGCCGCTGGCATCCCGAACCGAGGCGGGCGTCACGTCGCGCCCGTCGGCCGCCGACTCCCAGGGAAAGCGGGCGCCGGAGCGGCCGAGCGCGCGTGCGGCCTCGCGCGCGGCTGGCAGGCGGCGGATGCGGTACTCAAGCATCGCCCGCGCAGCCTCGGGATGCGTAGCGGCGAAGAAGGGCAGGACGAAGACGTCGGCGTCCCAAAAGACGTGACCGCTGTAGGCGGGGCCACTCAGTCCGCGCGCGCCGACCCCAGCCTCGTCGCGATCGCCGACCGATGCCATCAGCTGGAAGAGCGCGAAGCGGATCGCCCGCTGCAGCTCGTGATCGCCTTCGACGACGACTTCTGCCTCCTGCCAGCGGCACGCCCATGCCTCTCGCTGCTCGCGCAACAGTCGCTCGAAGCCCGCTTGCGCGGCAGCGGCAAGCGCAGCCCGTGCCAACTCCGGCTCGGGATCGTAGGCGCCGAGGCGCTCGAAAGCCTGCCCGCGGCGGCGGTTGCGAAGAGCGGCGACGACCTTGCCGCCGCGACGGGCCCGCCGCGGCGCGACCGCCGCCTGCTCCTCGCGGGCGCGCAGCGCAACGGTGGCGGGCCGCGCCAGCGAGGAAAAGCGAACCGAGGTAAGCGGCCCCTCCTCACGCAGCATGCCGGTCGCAAGATCGAGCTGCCGCCTTATCCGCGGTCGCTTGGATGGAGTTGGTGCGAGTCGCGTCCAGTCGGGGCAGCGGGCGAGCTCGCTGGCGGGGCCTTCGCGCGTGTAGACGCCCGAGAGGAACACGGCGGGCGTTGCCCGGGCGTCGTCGAAGAGCGGCGCGCCGCGGGTGCCCAGCCGACCGTCTGCGAGCGTCAGGAGCGACTCGTGCACGCGTTCCAGCTGTGGGTCGAGACCTTCGACCGCGAGCGTCCAGTTGGGATCGCCGTCGAGCTCCGGCAGCTCCCAGCGTCGTCGGCGCTCGAGCTGGTCCACGAGCACCGCCAGGAAGTTGGGCGGCCCACCCCCGAGCGCGAGCACCTCCGCCGGCGTGCCACTGGGCTCGACCCCGACCGAGATGGCCGTCGCCCGTGAGGCCTCGGGGACGAGCAACAGCGAGTCGCTCCCCGGAAGCCCGCCGAGCGGCCCGAACTCGTCGCCGGCAATAAGCACAAGCCCTGGCCCAACTCCGCGACGCCAGAGCTCCGCGAAGGCCCAGTGGGCCGAGTCGGCCTTGTCCGTGAGGCCGATCTCGACGTGCTTGGCGTCGCTCGTCACGCGTGCGTCCGCCAGCCCGGCAGCCTGCGCGGCCGCGAGCGCGACCTCGACGGCGGCGCCGAGACCGGCCAGCCCAGCGTTCCGGAGTCGTTCCTGCACCGCCTCGAGCAGCTCCGCGATCCGCGCCTTCGACGGATCGGCCCACTCCGGCTCCGGGATCAGATCGATCTTGCGCCGATTGAGCCGCTGCGACACCACCTCGGCGCTGAGGCCGTGTCGTGCGAGCTCGGCTACGGTGGCCGTGGCGGCCGCGTCGAGGGCGGCTTCCTCCTCGGGCGTCGCCTGGCGCCGGTAGATGAGCTCGACCCCCGCCGCGGTTGCCTCGAAGACCTCGGAGCCGCGGTTGACGCAGAGATAGAGCCGACCAGGTCCGGCCGGTCGCGCGCGAAGCTGTCCGTCGACGTTGCCGACGTGCGTGTCAGTGACGACGACGAAGTCGAACCCGAGCGAGCAGAGCCCTTCGATCAGCGCTCGCAGCTCGCTGGCATCTGCTCTTCGATCCGGAACCGCCGTGCCGTCCCAGTCGAAGACGACGGCCTCGAAGCGCCGCTCGAGCGGGCTGGGAAGCCGAGGCTCGCTGCCCTTTGCTCGCTGTCGGGCGACCGTGGTCATGACCGGCGCACACGGTTCGGTCGCCTGATCCTCATCGCCACTCTCTCCCCGTGACGGTCGCAGCTCGGAGGCTGACATCGTGCGTACTGTTGCAGATCCCCGGTCGCCACCGCCGGCCTCCCGCTGCGACATCTTCGAGCGGCCCTCGACCCCGAGCCGGCGGGCGCGCCCGTACAGCTCCTGCTTCGTGTTCTGCTCGGCGTCGACGCCGCCGTAGGTCTCGCCCCGGCCCGAGCGCTTCGCCTCGGTCGTCGCCTGCTTCGAGCGCGGATCGGACGGCCCCGGTTGGTCCTTCGCGACCCAGCGGTCGCCCTTCCGCTCGTGCGTCTCGGGAAGCTCGGACTGCTTCACCTTGTTGCCGGACGCCATCTTCGGCACGGTGCCTCCTCTCGTCGTCGTCACCGGACGTGTCTCCGATTGCGTCAGAGCGAAACGATGACTTCTCTGACGCTACGCGCGATCAGCGACGCCCTCGACACCTGCGGCGGACGCGCAATGGGCGCAGCAGAAGATCATCCCGTCCGCCTCGACGCCGTGGCCGATCACTTTGCAGCCGCAGTCTTCGCAGACGGGCGCGAGCGCATGGATCGCGCACTCGAAGCTGTCGAAGACGTGCGTCTCGTCGTTACGGCGAACTTCGAACGTCTTGTCGTATACTCGTTGCCGCACACCTCGCAGGCCGCCATCGTTACTCCCGCGGCGTGGGCTGCGAGATCTCCTCCAGCATCCCGCCCACGTTCTTGTCCTTCGCCTCGACCGCGACGTCCGCCTGCGCGAGCATGCCGACGAGCCGTCCGTCCTCGACCACCGGCAACCGGCGGACGCGGTGACGCGCCATCAGCGCGAGCGCGTCGTCGAGATCCTGTTCCGGCTCGACCGTGACGAGGTCGTGCGAGACGAGGTCGCGCGAGGCAACATCGCCGACGTTGATCGACTGCGGGTCGACGCGCTCCGCCACCGCGCGTAGGACGATGTCGCGGTCGGTCAGGATGCCGATCAGGCGGTCGTCTTCGACGACCGGGAGCGAGCCGACGTCCTCCTGCTTCATCGTCTGCGCAGCGTCCGCAAGCGAATCAGTCGTAGCGGCCGAGCGGACATTCACCGTCATGGCCTCGCGAACTGTCTTGGCCATAATCATTCCTCCCTCTGGGTTTCATCTGCCGTTCCGCTGCTACCCCCGCGCCTGCACCGGTAAACCACGGGCGCTTTGCGCGACCACCGATCTCAATCTGCGAGATTTTTCCCGGACGTTGGGTTCAGCCCGCTAGAGCCAGATATGCGTTCCGACGCTCGTGTTCAGCGTCACTGCGAACGTCAGGTTCGTACGTCGCACCTTGGGTCAAGGAGAACGAGACCGTCTCACTCACGCTCTCCAAGCCCAGCTCGGGCGCCGTGCTCGGCACCCAGAGGAAGGCCACGCTCACGATCATCGGCAACGACTAGGGAAAGGAAGCCGGCCGGGCCGCGGATCTCCTCAAGCGACCGGACAGCAGAAGACGCTCCTGAGCAGCAACAACGTTGTGTTAATAACAACGGATGGAGCCAGGCGGGTTCGAACCGCCGACCTTCTGGCTGCCAGCCAGACGCTCTCCCAACTGAGCTATGGCCCCGGGTAAGGGCTCATTGTAGCGTCGAAATGAGAGCAGTCGTATAGCCTCTTTTCGTGGAGAAAGAGCGAAAGCCGTTGCGGGCGCGCCTTCAGGCACAACGCAAGCGCCACCGCGAACGGCGATTCGTCGTTCGCGTCGTTTTCGCCGCTACCGGCCTCGTCGTGTTGCTCGGAGGCCTGGCGATGCTCGTTCTTCCGGGGCCGGGAATGCTCGTCACGGCGATCGGGCTGAGCATGCTCGCGCTCGAGTTCGCCTGGGCCGAGCGTCTGCTCGGGAAGGCGCTCGACCGGCTCGAGCAGGTTCGTCCGAAGGAGCGCTCGCTGTTCCTGCGCGTACTCTTGATCGTGGTGACCGTGCTCGGCGTGCTCAGTCTCATCGCCGGCTTCGTACTCGTATTCGTTCTCGATCTCCCCTGACGAAGCGAGAGCCGCCGCTCTGCGCTGGAGTAACTAGGTGTCCTACCCACAGACGTTGTGAACGCGGCTGATCGGAGGTAGGTCTCCGAGCGAGCTGTGCGGTCTGCTTTTGTTGTAGTGACTCAGCCAGTGTGGCAGGGCAGCGTTTCTATGTCGATGCGAGACGTACGCAAGCCCATAGGCCCACTCCCTCGCCATCGTCTGGTGGAAGCGTTCGACCTTGCCGTTGGTTCGCGGCCGGTAGGGCTCGGTCGTCAGGTGCTTGATCTCCCGCGAAGCCAGTAGCGCTCGCAAAGAGCGGTTGTGCGTATAGGCCCAGGCGTTGTCGGTCATCAGCCGCCTGACGGTGATTCCGTGACGCTCGTAGAAGCGAAGCGCTCGTTCGACGAAGCCGGTAACCGTCTCTGCCCTTTCGTCTGAATGCAGCTCGACGTAGGCGAGTCTGGAGTGGTCGTCCACGATCGCGTGCGCGTAGTCGTAGCCAACTCTGGTTCCAGGGCTCATCCAATTGCGTGAGCGCTGCGAGCGATCACCAGTGACGGCGTGACCGGGCCGCAAGAAGCGCGCATAGCGCGAGACGTCCATGTGCAGGAGGTCGCCAGGGCAGGGCCACTCGTAGCTGTTCGCGGGCTCCTTCTCAGGCCTGGGCGGGCGCGAGATGCCCGCCCGCTTCAGTACCTTCCAGACGGTCGAGTGAGCAAAGCCGGTCGCAGCGGCGACCAACCTGGGTCCCCAGCCTGTCTTCAAGCGGCAAGCACAGATCAGCTCTTGTAGATCCTTTGCGAGCTCACGCGGCGAGCTGCGTGGTCGCGAAGAGCGATCGAATAGGCAGGCGCAGCTCAAGCGGGTCTCCTCGCTTGCCTCCAGCCAGCGGTGCCACCAGCGATGAGCGGTCGCCGGCGAGACGCTGAAGGCGGCCGCGGCCGCCTTCAGGCTCATTCCTCTCTCGATCGCCGAGACGAGCGCGTAGCGGCCGGCCAGTCCGAGCTTGGCGTTACGGTGCAGCTTCATCCGGGTGCCTCCTTTGGGCGTGAGTCGTGGCAAACCCACAGCCTCAAAGGAGGTCCGGATGTCCTCTCAGCCGTTCACAACGTGTGTGGGCGCGACAGCTAGAATCTGGGCGACCGGGGCGGTTAGCTCAGTTGGGAGAGCACCAGCTCGACAAGCTGGGGGTCACTGGTTCAAGCCCAGTACCGCCCATCCCTCGCTTTCTCGGACGGGCTTTCGCCTTGCAGGCGAAAGCCCTGGCGCCGCTGGCGGCACGATCCTCTGCGAGGCCGTGTTTGGGAACACTGTCGTCGCAGGGCTCGCACCGCCAGCGGCGCCCCAAGAAACCGAGGTACGTATTAGTTTGGAGGGTGCCCTACGCCGGGACGTATCGCAAGTCCTTCTTGCGCACGATCTGCTTCCCGAACGGAACCAGCGCAGCGCCGGCCATCTTGAAGGATCCGACTCCGAGCGGAATGCCGATGATCGTCAGGCAGAGGAGGGCGCCCGAGATTACGTGCGATAGCGCGAGCCACCAACCCGCGAGCACAAGCCAGAGGACGTTGCCGAACACGCTCAGGCCGACGCTTCTCGTTTCGGCGGTAATTATCGTGCGGCCGAAGGGCCAAAGGGCGTAGCCGCCCAGCTTCAGCGACTGCTTGGCGAAAGGCAGTCCGACAATCGTGATCGCCAGCAGGACGGCAGCGATCACGTACTCGATCGCAAGCCAGATACCGGCCAAGACGAGCCAAATGATGTTGAGGATCAGGCGCATCGGAATCCTTGTTTGGGGGTTCCTCCGAACACTCCCACCGCCTTGCTCTTGTGTCAAATGTCGGCGAAAGCTTGCGTTAGCCTCAAGCGCCACCCGTCGCTAGCCGATCTCCTTCGCGTGGAATCCCAGTGCAGGATCTGCGGCGAGTTCTGGCCACTCGAGCAACATCGCTCGGCCCACGAGGGCGGGGGATGCCCGAGTTGCGGCGGATCCCCGCTCTGCGACGCGTGTGGGCATCCGAGGCGCGACCATGTAGGCGCTTTCTCCGGCGGAGGTAAACCGCGCTGCCGGGCGCATCGCCACGACATTCAAGGCCTGACCATCGTCACGTGCACCTGCACGCAATACGTCCCGCGGACGGGCCGGTTTTCCGACGCGAAGTTCGCCGAGCCCGATCCCGATATCAACGGGCCGATCCCACACTTGCGGCCACCGACCGAGTCGCCGGGATCCGCATGACTGCCGTCCACAGAACTTGCCGCGTCGTGCATCCCGAGGGAGCGCCCGATGTCGTGGTCGTGGGCCTTAAGGCGCCTGGCGCGTCACAACGCTAGCTGCTGTAGTCGTGCTTCTTGCCGGCAGCTCGCTTCTCGCTGCGTTTCTCCTTGAGCGTTTTCTGCGCCTGCTTCTTCTGAAGCTTCTTCGGCTTCTCGGATCCCTTCATCGCGCCCTCCAGCCTTTGAATGACTCTCCGTCAACCCTACCCGTCGAGGTGGATGTGGACACTAAAAACGGGGCCAGGTCTTGCATCGCCGCATCTATTTGGCTGCACGATTTGACCCGCACGGTCGCGTGCACTTCTTGACGAAAGGCGGCGGTTGACGGTTATGGAGTACGGCGCGAGTCGCTGCGCTTGAAGATCGGCGCGGGAGTGTCGGCGACGAGCGCCTTGTAGGTATGCGGCTTTCGGTAGGCGTCGGCCCAGGTCTGGTGCTTTCGGTAGTTGCGCAGCGCGTCGAGGTCGAAGGTGGCGAGAAAGACGCCCTCGCTCTCGTCCGCCGCGACGAGCGTGTGGTCGAGCGGCTGTCCGTGCTCACCGAAGACGATCCCACTGAAGGCGACGGAATGCCCGTTACACTCGCCCGCGGCTTGGAGCTCGAGCGGCAGAGATGTGGCGTAGTTGGCCATCGCGACGCCGACCATGTTCTCGAAGGCGCGAGCGCGAAACTGCCCGATGCGATCGGCGTCGAGGCAGCAAGAGTTCGGCGTCAGGATGATCTCCGCGCCGCCCAGCATCAACACCCGGGCCGACTCGGGGAACTCGCGGTCGTAGCAGATCATCACACCGATCCGGACCGAGTCGTGAGCGAGCTCGAGATCCGCGACCGGAAACTCCGCCCCCGGCGTCAGCTCGGCTTCGAGGCTGAAATCGCAGGTGTGTACCTTCGCGTAGGTCAAGATCGGATTCCCGTGCCGGTCGATCACCGTCGCAGCGTTGCGAGGGCCTGCGGGCGTCCGCTGGAGATAGGTGAGCACGATGGCGATTCCCAGCTCGCGCGCCAGCTCGCAGAAATGGCCGACAAACTGTCCCTTTGTCTCGGTCGCGAGAACTTCGTACTCCTCACGCGCCTGGGTGAAATCGTCCCACCAAGCGTAGCCGATCTGCCACATCTCCGGGAAGAGCGCGATGTCGGCACCGAGCCGCGCCGCTTCGCGACAAGCCCGTTCGCCTTCGCGCAGCGCCCGCTCGGGGTCCGCGCCGGGACTGCGAAGTTGAAGTAGGGCGACGGTGAGCGAGCTCATTCCTCACGGCCGAGCCTAGTCGATGAGGATAGACCGAGAGTCGATCCTCGATCGGCCATTCCCGCCGATCCTCCGAGTACCGTTTGCTCTCAGGTAGATGGGCGCGACACGTCGCTACGTTGCTTTCGATATCGAGACGGCCAAGGTGCTGCCCGAATCGGTGACGGATTTGATGGATCATCGGCCGCTCGGTGTGGCCTGTGCGGCGGCGGTCGTTGCCGAAGGTGATGAGGCTTTTACCTGGCGCGGAGAAGAGGGCGGCGGGTCGGCGGGGCCGATGTCGCAGCTCGGCGTGCGCTCGATGCTCGATCAATTCGCTGCCTGGGCGGATCAGGGATACACGCTTCTCTCCTGGAACGGTCTCGCCTTCGACTTCAACGTTCTGGCGGAGGAATCGGGCCTCACCGAGGAATGCGCGCTCATCTCTCTCGGTCACGTGGACATGATGTTCCATGTCGTCTGCGAGCTCGGATATCCCGTGGGCCTGGGAAAAGCAGCCGAGGGGTTCGGCCTACCCGGCAAGTCGGATGGGCTCACGGGGCGCGACGCTCCGGTGATGTGGGCTCAGGGACGCTGTGACGAGGTCGTGGAGTACAACCTCCAGGACGCCAAGCTGGCGCTCGCGATCGCGCATGAAGCCGAGCGCCGAGGTGAGCTCGTCTGGGTCACTCGTAGGGGAACGAAGGGGCGCATGCCACTCCGGCAGGGTTGGCGCTCGGTTCGGGAGGCGCTGGGGACGCCTAGACCGGATACGTCCTGGATGTCCGACCCGCCGGCTCGCGAAGACTTCACCGCCTGGTTGCCGCCCGATCTGCTGGCATAGATACGGGGTCGCGTCTTGCGTTCGGCGCCTTGATCCCACCTAAGTCGTGGCCCGGTCGCGCAACGGCTTGGTGTGAGCGAACGACGGCTAAGTCGTCTTTCCACCTAGCGAGGCTTCGTGTTTTCGTCGGGCTGAGATAGCTCGAGCTCGCCTACCGGCGAGCGGCTCTGGCCGTCGTGCCGGGCGAGGCGCACGAATCTGATCCCCCGAACGGGTCACTCCGATCTGCACACACCGTAGTGCGGCAACGCCGAAACGGTGGTCGAGTCGAACGGCTAGTGGGCGCGAGCGAGTTCTAACTGAGGATGGACGTTTAAGGAGCCTCTCCGATCGCCTGAGTATGGGCATCCGAGGCTTGAGATTGCATGATTGGAAGCCGGTTCGGCGAGAAGCCCGACCCGGCGATCGCGGGCCGAATGGTCATCGTTTCACCCGCTGGTGCGTCGCCTCTGTGCTCGTCGCGCTGCTGGTTTCGGGCCTGCCGGCGCCCGTAGCCGGAACGAGCACGAGCTCGGGGAAAACCGTTTTCGCACGACCCGCGCTTTGTGTCGGTACTCATGCCGTCAAGGGGTGCGAAGCCAGTGCCGCCGTCAGCAACAAGAAGGCGAAGAAGCAGGCGAAGAAGACGTCGAAGGGCACCGCCGGCGTCAACGCGAAGTCCGTGAGCTCGCTTCCCGATGGCTACGGGCCGGCTCAATTCCGAAGTGCCTACAACTTGCCCTCCGTCGCGCCGCGCTCGCAGACGATCGCGATCGTGACCGCCTATGACAGTCCCAACATCGAGAAGGATCTTCGCGTCTATTCCACCACCTTCTCGCTGCCGGTCTGCAGCAGCTCGAACCGCTGTTTCCGTAAGGTGAACGGGGCCGGAAAGAAGGCTCCGCTTCCCGACCGCAATGCCCTTTGGGCGCTCGAAGCCTCGCTCGACGTCGAAGTTACCCACGCCGTCTGTCCCAACTGCAAGATCCTTCTCGTAGAGGCCGCGTCGGGCTCGATCAGCGACCTCGTCAGCGCCGTCGATACGGCCGTGAGGCTCGGAGCCGACGTGATATCGAACTCCTGGGTGGTGGACGAGTTCCGCGGCGAGACTGCCCTCGACTGGCACTTCAATCGCTCCGGTATCGCCATTACCGCCGCTTCGGGCGATACTGGTTATGGAGTGAAGTGGCCGGCGGCTTCGCGCTTCGTCACCGCTGTCGGCGGTACGACGCTCGAGCTCGACAGCTCTAACGCTCGTGTGAGTGAGACTGCCTGGGAGCTAGGGGGCTCCGGTTGCTCGGTCTACGAGTCCAAGCCGGCCTGGCAGTCAGACAGTGGCTGCGCGCGCCGAACTGTTCCTGACGTGGCGGCTGTCGCCGATCCGGAAACCGGCGCGGCGGTCTACGACTCTTATGGCTACTCGGGCCGGCACGGTTGGCTCAAGGTTGGTGGCACGAGCCTGGGCGCGCCGATAGTGGCGGCCATCTACGCGCTCGCCGGTAACGCCGGCAAGGTGGTCTCGGGCTCTCATTCCTACGCTCACGCCTCGTCTTTGTTCGATGTCCAGCAGGGCGCGAACGGCACGTGTTCCCCGGCTTATCTCTGCACTGCCGCCGCCGGCTACGACGGCCCGACTGGGATCGGCAGCCCCCAGGGCGTCAAAGGCTTCTAAGAGCTTTTCTGTCAACGAAGCACTGGCGCTTGGCGGTGCGAAGGCGTCGTCTGATGAATGCTCCGTGCGTCGGCAAGCTGTCGATTCGGACGAGGTTCTACGCGATGTGCTGATTCGGCACGAAGCCGGCACGTTGCCGAGCGTCTTTTCTCGATACCGTGCTACGCCCCGTGGGAGGGTGGGGGGTGGAGAGGTGGGTCCCGCCGCTCCCGGGAGTAGAAGTCGTCTCACGCCCGCCGACCGCGCCGCTGAATGGGTCTTCATTCCGCTATACGCTCGAGGATGGAGAGGTGGGTCTCGCCGCTTTCTGAACCGGCGAGATCGCCCGGCCGCACTCCGCGTGTTCCTGGCTCGCGGCGGCACCCAGCTACCCTTGGCCGCATGCCGGTCGTTGTCGCTTCGGGGCTACGTAAGGAGTTCGCCGGGACGCTTCTTTTCGAAGGCGTCTCGTTTTCACTCAACCGAGGGGAGAGGATGGCGCTGGCGGGCGCGAACGGGGCCGGCAAGACGACTCTTCTACAGGCGGTCGCGGGCAGGACGGAGCTGCAGGCCGGCGAGCTGGCGCTGGCCAAGGGAACGCGAATCGCCTTGCACGATCAGCGGCCACCGCTCGAGCGCGGGCTAGACCTGCGCTCGTACATGCTCTCGGCGAGCGCCGATCTCCTCGAGGCCGAGAAGGAGCTGGCGCGGCTGGAAGCGGCGATGTCGGAAGGAGCTCACGATCCGGCGACGCTGCGGCGATACGCCGAAGCACAGGCGCGGCTCGAGCACGCCGGCGGCTACGGCTGGCGCGTGAGCTACGAGGCGGCGGCAAGAGGTCTCGGCTTCTCGCAGGCCGATCTGGAGCGTCCGCTCGAGAGCTTCTCGGGTGGTGAGCTGACGCGTGCCTCGCTGGCACGAGCGCTGGGCGCGGGCGTCGATCTCCTGCTTCTCGACGAGCCGACCAACCATCTCGACGTGACCAGCATCGAGTGGCTCGAGACTGAGCTCTGCCGTCTGGACGCGGCGCTCATCCTCGTTGCGCACGATCGCTGGTTCCTGGAGGCCGCCACCACCTGCGTGCTCGAGCTCGAGAGCTGCCGCGGCACCTTCTTCTCCGGTCGCTGGCATGCCTGGCGTGAGGAGCGAGCCATACGCGAGCAGCACGCCGCCAGGGTTGCCGCACGGCAGGCCGAGGACATCGCTCGGCTGGAGCGCTTCGTAGCCCGCTTCCGCTACGGTACCAAGGCCCGCCAGGCGCAGTCGAAGCTGAAGCAGATCGCCCGCATCGAGGCAGAGCGAATCGAGGCGCCCGCCCGGACACGGCATTCGCTCGGCTTCGAGTTTCTGAAGCCGGCCCGCTCGGGGCGGACGGTGCTCGAGGCGAAGGGGCTGGCGCTTGAGGTCGGCGGTCGCAGGCTCCTCGGCGGCGTCGATCTGGCGCTCGAGCGGGGCGAGCACGTCGCCCTCGTTGGCGCGAACGGCTCGGGCAAGACGACGCTGGTCGAGACGATGATCGGGCGCCGCGAGCCGGCGGCGGGAACCGTGCGCCTCGGTCAAAGCGTCGAGGCCGGCTTCTTCTCCCAGCACACTTTGGAGCTGAACGAGCGCGGCAGCGTCATCGACTGCGCTCGCTCGGCGACCGGGCTCTCGCGCGCCGACGCCCAGAAGCTGCTTGGGCACTTCCTCTTCTCCGGCTACGAGGCGCAGGAGAAGGCGGTGATCATGCTTTCCGGAGGGGAGAGAAGACGGCTGGCGCTCGCGCTTCTCGTCGCTTCGGGCGCCAACTTCCTCGTTCTCGACGAGCCGACCAATCACCTCGACGTAGAGAGTCGTGAGGCGCTGGAGGCGGCGCTGGAAGCGTTCGAGGGAACGCTACTTCTCGTCTCGCACGATCGCGCGCTGCTTGATGCGGTGGCCGAGCGCACGCTCTCGATCGAAGAGGGCACGCTCCACTCCTACGACGGCCGCTGGGCCGATTATGTGCTCGCGCGCGAGCAGGAGCGCGCCCGAGCGAAGCCGGAGGCGCCGGTCAAGGCGAAGAAGCCGCAACCCGAGCGGGCGAAGAAGTTGCCGGCCGCGCGCGAGCGCGAGCGCCTCGAGCAGGAGATCGAGCGGCTGCAAAGCCAGCTCTTGGCGCTCGAGCGGGAGCTGGCCGAGGATTGGGCCGACCTCGAAAAGCTGAACGCCTACCGAACCACCCGAGCGCGAGTCGACAAGTTGCTCGAGCGCTGGGAAGAGCTGGTCGAGTCGGAAGGCTCGTCATAAGACGCTCCCGCCCGCGTCTTCTCCAAGACGCTTCGTCGGTGTCAACGGGTTCGAAAACGATCCTGGCGCCCTCGATCAGCCCGTGATTTGGGCGATGTCGATCGCGTCCTTGGGCGCCGTCAGCGTCACGGGCGCGTTCCATTCGTCGAACGTGATCCTGTCGGCGTCCAACGCATCTAAAGCGTTGATCTCGATCGGATAGGGCTTCCCGGTCGCGGCGACGAAGAGCCTGATGCGCAGTCTGCCCTCGACCGAGACGGCCTTCTTCCCGTCGAGCGTCATCGTCGTGCTTTTCGTGAGCTTGCCTCGGTAGGCCGACGGGTCTAACAGCTTGTGCAGATCGGTCAACGAGGCGAGCGTTGCGGTATCGCTTTCCGAGGCGCTCACCATGGTCCACTTTCCGCCGACGAGCCGCGCGGCGGCAATGCCGACGTAGTCGCGCCAGAACGCGGCCGAGCCTTTGAGATACATCTTCGAGCCGATGCGGACGATGTCGACCCCGAGCCGCCCGTTCACAGTCAAGTGGCCCGTGCATCCGCGGCCGGTCACGAAGTGAAGGTCGATCGCGATCAGCGCCTTGTCGCCGACACCGCCCGAAACGTGAACCGAGCTGGCGCCGTTCACGGTCGAGAGCGCAGCGGCGACGATCGCACGGGGCGACTTCGCCGCCACGCTGTTCGTCGTCGAGCCGCCGCACCCAAACGCGGTTAGGGTCGCAGCGAGAAGCACTAACGCGGCGGCCAGGTTTCGCGAACGCACGGCCGCATTCTCGCACGACTTCCTTCGAAAGCCTTTCTCATTCCGGTTCCTCGGTTCGTTGGTGTAAACCAGATGGCTTATGAACCAACAAGAGCGGTGCTGACGCTTTGGCCGGTATCGCCGGGGGCGAAAGCGCACTAGACTCGGTATCAAGGTCGGAAGACGAAGTATTCGAGGGTACGCGAAGGCTGAGATGATGATCTCTCGTGCGGCACTAGCCGCAGTGGTCCTGACTGGAGTAGCTGCCGCGATCGGTTCGGGGGTCGCTCGCGGCGCCTTCCCTGGCGGCGACGGCAAGATCGCGTTCGTCAACGATCGCAACGGGACGCCCTCGATCTTCACCATGGACGCAGACGGAACAAATGTTGAACGGATGGTTCTGAACAGGCCTCAGGGGGGGTTCACCTCGTCCTCGTCAGACGGGGAAACGATGCTCTTCTCGGTGCGGGTCTCGACGAAGCCGACGCCCACCTACGAGCTCTGGAAGATGAAAGCCAATGGAACTCACGTCGGCCGCTTCCTTTCCCAAACCTCCAATCGACCGTACGCGTCGGCGTGGTCCCCGGACGCTCGCAAGATCGCCTTCTATAGGAGTGGTGGCCTCTGGGTAGTGAAGGCCGACCGAACCGGCGCTCGGAAAATAACGGATGCTGATTTCAGCGGTGGCGCTCCGAGCTGGTCGAAACGAGGACTGATCGCCTTCGACCGTGCCGGGAGCATCTGGGTCGTGAACCCCAAGACCGGCAAGGAGCGTCTAGTCGGGCCGGGAAGCCAGCCGTCGTGGTCGCGCGAAGGGCGCAAGCTCGTTTACGTGGCAGTGCCTCAAAGTGGTGTCAACAGCGACATCTTCGTGATGCGGGCGAGCGGATCTGGTCGCAAGCGGCTGACGGCGACGTCGCGTATCAACGAGACTCAGCCGGCCTGGTCGCCGGGTGGGCGCTGGATCGCCTACACGGGGAAGAAGGGCGTTTACGCGATGAGGAGCAACGGGAAGATGGTGCGGCTTGTCGCGGCCAAGGGTCTGCAGCCGAGCTGGGCAAAGGGGAAAAGCGCGCTCGTCTACACACGGCGAACGTCTCGCTGGAATGGTTTCGTCCTGCGAACTGACCTGAGCGGGAAGCACAAGCGTTGGCTGTTGCGGCCTCGGCTCGACGCTAGCCCGATGTGGTCGCCCGACGGTACCCAGCTGGCGTTTACGCGCGACGGCGTCGTCTATCTGGAGGATGCCGATGGAGGAGTTCCGCGCTCGACCGGTCTGAGGGGTTCCAACCCAGCCTGGAGCCCCGATGGCGAGCACCTTGTCGTCGCTTCAAAACTCGACCTGGTGATCGCGAACGCCGACGGAAGCGAGCCGACTTCGCTTGGGCTCAAGCTCGATTCGGCGACGTTCACGCGCATATCCGAGCCCGACTGGTCGCTCAACAAAGCCAACCCAAGCTCCAATCTAAGCCCGATCGCGTTTGTCGCTACGAACGCCTCGGGCATCCGAAGCATTTTCGTCGTCCAACTGAACGAGAAAAAGCTCAAAACGAAGCCGAGCTCGCTCGAACAGCTGCCCTTAGGTTGCGACACGATCGGGGCTAGTTCTCCCAGCTGGTCGCCGAGCGGAAAGAGCATTGCCTTCGCCTGCGATCAGTCCATCGCCCTGGCCAATAGCGATGGAAGCAGTCTGAGTCCTCTCGGGCCGGCTGAGAATGCCACGCTCGCCTGGGCCCCCGACGGTTCGCAGATCGTGTTCTCCGAGCAGTCAGGCGATCAGCCGGCGCGGCTCTTCGTCATGAACTCCGACGGCACCGTGCCTAGCCAGCTCGATGCGGGCGCTGGCTCGAGCGACCAGCCGGACTGGCAGCCGCTTCCGCTTTCTTGAGGCGCGCGGGCCGTCCGCTGGTTCAAACAGTCCGCGAAACCAAGAAAGAGGGACTGAGCCCGTGGCTGCTTGTGGCGCGCCAGGAAAGGGAGCGCCATGACCGAGGCGAAACCATTTCTGACAAACAACTCTGTCGAAGGGACGTCGGTTTTCTTATGAGGCTTTCGCTAGGCGCCACCGTAGCGCTGATAGGCATGGTCGTATTTATCGGCTCGGCACCCGCTCGCACGCCTCTTCCCGACCAGAAGGCGGCCCTCGCCGGTATCAACCGATCCGTCGCGAAGGGTTGGATCGACCGGACGAGTGCTGCTCGCTACCGCAACACGGTGAACGGTGCGGCGAGCCTTATCCGCCGTCTTCCGCGGGAGCGGCGTACTCCTCTCAAGGCCAACCTGAATCAGGTGGCGCAGGTGGCCGCGAAGCTGACCGCGGCGCGAGCCAGCGCCGTACTCGGGCAACTAGCCGTCAACAACACCTACTTCGCTAAAAAGGGGCCCCCTGCGAGCCAGACCGACGTCAGCGACGCTGACGGTGTCGTTTATCGCTACGTAAGCGGCCTTGGCTTCGAGTTTCACCCGCTGGCCAACTTCGGAGCTCTGAACGCAAAGGCTGCAGGCGGGACGGTCGAATCGGTGCAGCGTCTGGCGCAGGCCTTGGTCGAGCGCGGAGTGAGGCAGCCCGGCGGCGGCCTCGGCTGGGAGTATTACTTCGACTATTCGGGAGGGAACGCGCCTTGGTTATCGGGGATGGCGCAGGCGGTAGCGGCTCAGGCGTTCGCCAACGCCGCGCAGCTCGTCGAAGCAGATGAGACTAGTTTGATGGCGACGGCGAAAGCTGCCTTTCGCGCGATACCCAGTCGGCTCGTAACTCGGCGCGCTTCGGGCCCCTGGATAAAGCTCTACAGCTTTAACCGGCTGGTCGTTCTAAATGCCCAGCTGCAATCGGTGCTCTCCCTTCAGACCTACGCGAACGCAAGCGCCGACAGTGACGCCGCTACGTTCGCTTCGGCGATGGAACAAGCCGCCGCTACCGACCTGCGCCTGTTCGACACCGGCTACTGGACTTACTACTCGTTGGCGAGGAACCCCTCGTCGCTCAGCTATCAGAGCTACGTCGTGCAGCTACTGAGAAGGCTCAAATCGGAAGATCCGAGATTCGACGCGGCTGCAACCAGGTTCGCTGGGTATGCCAAGCAGCCACCGGCGTTTAAGATCGCGAATGCCAGTCTCGGTACAGTTCATTTCTGGCTTTCCAAGCCGGCCACGGTAGAGATGAAGTCGGCGGCAGGCCGTACGAAGCGGCTCGCGCTCAACGGTGACTGGTACAACCTCGGCTGGAAGTTGCCCCGTCGGGCCGGGGCCTATGCCGTGCTCGTCGAGGCACGTGACTGGGCGGGGAACAGCGCTTCCTTCTCTAGCCTCCCGATTGTGCGTGTCGCCTCGACGGCGGTCTGGTCGGTCGTGGGATCGAGTATGTCTCAAACGAAGTCGATCCCGGATGCGGCCGAGGCCAGCGTGGTATCGCACGCGGCCGCCGCAACAACGGCGTCTTCGCTCGGCCTGGCTTCCTTCAGCGTGGGCGCCGGTCTCGACAGCGCTTCGCAGAGTTCGCTCGCTTCGAGCACCGGTCTCAATAGCGTGCGTTTGAGCGTCGCCTGGACGATTGGCAGCTCAGCCCCCGATCCAGCCACGGTCGCTCAACTCCAGAGCGTCCCAGCTTCGCAGCACCTGATCGTCGAGCTGACAACCGAGTTGTTACCCACCGACGCTGCCGGTCTCAGTGCGCTGGCGGCGTTCGCGAGCTCACTCATCGGGCAGCTTCCGGGCATCGACGAGCTACTGCTAGGCCCGGCTCCGACCGCGGCGAACGCCTCCGTCTACTCGGCCGCGCTGGCTTCGGTACGCGATGCCGTGAAGGCCAAGGCATCCACGCTCGTCGTGGCCGGAGAACTGAATGGCGCCGGATCTCCGAAGGCGACACTAAAGGCGCTGGGTAAGGCCTTATTGGCCTCCGGCCGCAAGGTGCCGATCATGGACGAGTTGGCGTTTAGCCCTGCACCGGCGGCGGCCAAGAACGCCTGGACGATCGGTAACTACGCACAGCTCGAGGCGGCGCTCAGCAGCACTTTTACCGGCACGGCCCAGAAAGGATCGACCCTGCCGATACTCGTAGACAGCGTCGCGCTGGCGACGTCTATTCCCGCCGCGAAGGCGAGCGCATATCCGTCGCCGCCGGGCCCCGCATCTGGCGTGACCGAGAAAGCCCAGAAGAGTGCATACGACGAGGCGCTCCGAAGCATTGTCTGCATGCCGAACGTCTCCGGAGTGGTGCTTCGCCGGCTCGTCGACAAACCGGGCGGCGCCGATCAAGCCAGCGACCAATCGGGGCTCTACTACGCCGATGGCAGCGCCAAGACGAGCGCAAGCGCCGTCGGCAAGACGGCTGCTCTGGCCGGACGTGGCACGCTCGAGATCTGCCCGGGTTTGCAAACGCGCGTGGCTGCAAAAACCCTCGCCTTTCCGCTGAGCTTCTCGAGTCTTTCTCCGCCCAGGGTTGTGCTCGCCTGCACGCGCGACTGCGTTTATCTGGTCACTTTGGAACGTTCCTACGGTAAGCCGCTC
>Ga0209913_1000567_pt1 | contig 29627 bp, 23 predicted proteins | sample PersoiDNA2013203_FD_185805 | JGI IMG/M metagenome (GOLD analysis project Ga0209913, IMG submission 185805) | Permafrost soil microbial communities from the Arctic, to analyse light accelerated degradation of dissolved organic matter (DOM) -... | ecosystem: Environmental > Terrestrial > Soil >... | reverse complement strand
CTTTCTGTTATACTTGCCGACGTGCGCGCCCGTGGCCCAACTGGATAAGGCAATGGCCTCCGGAGCCGTAGATTACAGGTTCAAATCCTGTCGGGCGCACCAGACCTTTTTTTTGCGAAGTGGCTTCCCCTTTGAACTGTAGACATGCGGGAAGAACGGTGGTTCCAAATTCTGAACCGTCGAAGCTCATTCCGTAGGGGAATACGAACCTTTGTAGTCGCTTGCGTGTCGCTACTTCTGATTCTGTCCAAAGAGAACCCATTCTGTCCAGCAGAGTCAAGCCAGCCGTGACAATGTCCAAGTTGACACTCTGGCATTCGAGGCAGTCGCGTTTCTGGGCTTCAATCTCCTGAATCGCGCGATCGGCTTCCTCTCTCAGTCGTCGAGCATCGTCATCGAGAAGCACATTGTTGAGGGACTTCTCGATAATCTGATCTCTTCGCTTCTGTTGCTCGTTGAGGCGGGCGTCAAGCTGTTGGATCGCTTGCTGACTGGACTTGCTGTCCTCGACCAGATCTGCCTCCATGGCCTTCCTCAGGCGTTCGATTCGCGATGATGTCAGACTGAGCTTGTTCAGATGGTTGACAAATTTGGGCTCCAAGCTGTCCTTCCGGAAAGAGACGCATCTGCATCGCGTACATCGATAGTACCCATATCGGCCCCCGTGGCCTCGGGACCAAGCTGCTGTCAGGGGTTGACCACAGTGAGGGCAGAGCACCGTTCCTCGCAACGGGAAGTCCGGATGAGCTTTCCTGTACGGTCGCGCGACAGTGTGGTTGGACTTGGCAAGCAGTTCCTGCACCCTCCAGAACAGACCAGCGTCGACGAGCGGCTCGAAGTCGCCTCGTATTCGTCTGCCAAATGCATTGATGTACCCGATGTACGTTTCGCTCTTGAGCATAGTACGGAAAGCATGTGGGCTCGGCGCCCGCCCGGAACGCATCCGAAGACCCTCTCTCACAAGCTGAGTTCTCGCCTCATAGAGCGGCGTGCCGGATTCAACTAGGTTCCATGCCCTCCGCACTAGTTTGGCGGTCGAAGAGACATCTGGAACAAGACTCGGTGTACTCTTGGAGTGGCCGTTAACATAGCCAATGGGAGCAGGCCAAACAAACCTCCCTGATGCGACGGCCGCAATCATGCCTTTCTTGGACTGGTCTGCCCGGTTCTCATTGTCCTCCTGTGCAATCGCGGCGAATATGGTCTCGATGAGTCTGCCGGAAGGAGTGTCATCCAAGGCCTGAGTTGCCGATTGCAGGAACACGCCATTTTTCCGAAGCTTTATCCTGAGATTCCCGTGGTCAGTCGAGTTGCGCGCGAGCCTGTCCACCTTGTACACGATGACCGCACCCAGCAGTCGCGCATTGTCTTCGACATACTTGAGCATGGCCTGCAGTTCGGTCCGGTCAGAGGTCTTCGCACTTTCTCCGCGTTCCGTGAAGACCTTGATGACGTCATAGCCCTCGCGAGTCGCGTAGTCCCGGCATGCTCGTTCCTGAGTCTCCAGGCTATAGTTCTCGACCTGGTCCTTTGATGAAACACGTGTATAGATGACGGCGCCCGTCTTAGTTGGCCTTGTCATGTCGTCTCTCCTCCTTTACAGCATCAATGAGAATCCGTGCAAGCACGGTGAGTTCTTGACCATCTTCATCAGCTTCGACCACAGCAGTCGCATGGCTCTCCGATTCCGCAAGTACTGTTTCAGGGACGGCCGCCTCGTCGATCGTGGAGGATGGCGCCCCCTTGCATGACTCGCCCAAGCTTCTTGGCACGTGAGCAACGGCCTGACGTCTCTCCGCGTGCCGATTGTATGAGTGCTTCCCACTTGTGCTGTTCATGTCGATTGCTATGTTACCAAGGCAATCGACGCTGCATATTACGGGAAGCGTAAACGCTACATGTTAGAGTGGCGTTTTCTCAGGCGTTGTTTGATGATATTGACTTCATCGTATCCGAGTGACTCGCCCGGGAACTCCTGGTTGACCATTTCTGCCAGCTTCTTCGACCGAACGTCGAGGTTCTCATAGATGAAGCGGTCCCTGGCGTCCTTCCTTCCCTTTCGGATCACGGGTGGCTCCTTCTGGTACGTGTCGAGCAAGGCACGGATCGTATGCCATCTCTTCGCCACATAGTCGAGCACATCGCGCTCGGACGCCAATGGGCTGACGGAGATGTGTATCGGGTAAAGTAGAATGGAGAACAGCTTGTCGGGGACCGGATCTGGCCGGGTCCTGTACAGGTCGCCCTCGGGGCTCCTCAGAATCTCCTGCGCCTCGTCGACTATCTGGCACGGATCCACGGCAGACCACCCGAGAGTGCCCTTGCTGTCGGCCAGGAATTGACTCCATGGTGCAGCCCGGTAAAGGTCAATATCATAAGCCAGTGCCAATTTGGCCAGTCGTTTGCTTCGCTCTTGCGGGTCCTTGATAAGGAGTATATCAGTCAACTCGGGGCCGATCTTGCCATCCTGACACTGATACAATAGCCGTTGCCGGGCCTTCTGATGACCCTTCGTTGACACGGACGAGCGGTCCGCACCAACGTGTTTCTTGGCTGTGCCCGGAACGCTCTTCTTCGTATCGGAAGTGCCTGCAGTCAGCTCCTCAGGTGATGTCGGTTTCCTCGGCATGTCACGCACCGCGACCTCCCAATTGCTGCTGTCCCTTGTGCTTCATCTTCATCTCAACCCTGATGTTGTACGTGACTCCCCAGACCACGAACACTAGGCCGATGAGAATCCAGTAGATCCCACTCTTGATACTGCCGTAGGTCACGATTGCTGCGCTTATCAGTCCACCGATGACGCTTAACCAACCACTCCGCGACATGTCCGCCTCCTGTACGTTGCTTGTCTGTATCATAGCGCATTTCGGATTCTGGGGCCTCTTCTGCCGCGTACTCCTCCGCATTCTGTGTGATAGAGCGCTGCTTCACGGAACACCTCCAGGCCAAATGAACTTAGTCTTCGCTCGGGGACGGCGACGGCGAACGCTGAGGGTACTCCCGGGGGTCATCCATGGCCTCAATGGGCGGGACCTGCTTCGGCCTGACAGTTCGCATATCGAGCTTCCTAGGCTCATTCCGGCCATACTCGTGACCACCTGCAGCGCGTGCACGCTCTGAATGCGATCGTGCTGATACGGCAGTGCCCGGTCGCACCGATTGTGCTCGAACACGTGATCGATTGACATGTGGATTCTCGGTCCAAAGCGAACATAGCCAAAACCTGCACATGCTGATGATTGCCGACGATTGCCTCTCGTTTCATGCTCCGAAAACGGTAGTTTGTGGACGTGGCATTTTTAGTGTCTGGAGACATAGTCTGCAAGCGGCCTCCAAAGAGGCCTGTGGATAACTCTCTTCGGTGAAGGTGTCGACCAAGGAGAGGCTGATCCTCAACGAAAAGGATGGTCCGACCATGCCATGATCTCTGAGAGCAACCAGAGTGATGAGGCTGCATAGAAACCGACCGGTCGGGCGCTATCAGAGCACTAGGTCGCCCTGCGGGTGCCAGAGCCCAACACCAGGAGTGCCCAGACCAGTATAGACAAGTGTCCTGACTCCATCCCCTAGCTCCTGGCATCTTCTCTGTGTCCTCTCCTTATATGGTTCTCCCTCGTCTCTCCTTCCATCCTCTTGGGTTTCCCCTCACCACGCGTGCGTACGCCCATCCACCCGCTCCTGTGAACTACAAAGGTCCTGGAAGAATCGAGTGTCACGTGGCCGGGGGAGCCTTGGTTATCGTAAACGAGGCTGCCTCCATGTCCCGGAATACCTTCTCGATCGCATCAATGGCCTCGTAGGCACGCTTGTCGAACGCGTGTGCTTGCTCCTCGTCCTTCATGAGCCGGAGAAGCGCAACACCACAGGTCGAGAGTCTGCCCAGATGCTTCCGCCACTCATCAGGCCAGTACCCTGCGGGAAGAGTCTGAATCTTGGTGATCTCGAGCTCGACGAGATCCAGGCGTTTCTGATGCTCGATCTTCTCTTCCTCGTCTTCGACCATCAGCTTAGCCGAGCTGTTCATAGGGATGAAAGGCTTGCCTTCTTCACTCATCGTTCCTCCTTGTGCTCTTTCAGGACGTCTGGCGCGTCCTTGGCGGTCCAAACGTGCGTGGCCCAGTCTTCTGTTTCGTGCGTCCTAGCAATGATGCCCTTGTCTAGCGCACACGTGTAGACGTAGTTGCCGTTGTCGCCGTTGTCACCGTCGCTTCTATCCTTCCCGAGGTAGTAGTCGTGAGTCGGGACTTCGTCGTTCTCCGGGCCACGAAACAGCCAGGCAATGAAGGCTACCATAACGGTGTTCGGTTCCATGCGGTCCAGGGGATCACCGTCTCCCCTGCACTTCTTGAGCACTTCTGCATCGAACTGACGGACGTATCTGGGCATCGTCTCACCACCCCAGTGTGAGAACAAAGTCACGCTACGCTCCTTGCCCGTGTTCTGGCCTTCACTTGCAATCTCGAACTGGATACTGATACGGTCTCCCATGATGACACCTCCTCAGGAGATGAGTGTCATGCCGTGCTTAGCTGCAGCGCGTTCCACTTCAGACCGGCAGGCGACTTTGAACCATCTGAGACACATGTTTGCTGCCTCGTCGATGGGACGCCAGTCTCCGAGCATCTTGGACCCGAGGCAACGGACACTGGCCTCGAACCCATGGCTTCCACTGTAGTTCCAGTAGTAGTCGATGACGTCGGCCGGGGTGATCTTCGCCACCCTGGGTTCATCGGTCACGACGTCGGCATACTTGATGGTCAGGGACGTGTGGTGGACCTCCTCAACGCCCCAGTCCCAGGGATCGCCGACTGTTTGCTCGAACAGCTCACGCAGGTCATCTGAAGCTGCGTTACGTTTTGCGCTGCTATCCATAGGGACCTCCTAGTCCTCAATGTTGAGAAGCGTATAGGTACCGATCTCCCCACTTCTGTCCGCGGCGGCCATGAAGACGTCCGCATCTCTCCGATTGATGAATGTTGCGATGATGATGTAGGGGCAATCCGGTGCGAGACGATAGCCAATGACGGCCTCAATGTGGTACATGTACGATAGGATGCGTTCCAGTATCCATCTTCTCATATCTCGTGGCCTCCTTGTCTTCTCTAACGCTAATCATCCGATTCGACAGCATCGTTCCAGTAGCGCGTGCCGCGGGCGTCAATGTAGCCGGACGTACCATGGAGTCGAACTTGCACAACGCCTTCAATAAACTCTTCAGCCCAGTCATAGAGGGCAGGTACGACCATGTGTCCTTCGGTGTCGATGAACCCGCACTTGCCATAGAGCTGCACAAAGGCGAGGCCTTCGGTGAACGGACCCAGGTTTTCGTACGGAAGGGAGGTCACCGGGGCGCCGCTGGCGTTGATGTACCCAAGTCTGCCATTCAGTCGGACACAGGCACAGCCTTCGGTGAACGAACGGGCGTCGTCATAGACGGCGGGAAGCGCCATGTTCCCATGCGCGTCGATGAATCCGAACTTGTCGCCTATCAGGACAGGTGCAAGGCCGCTGCCGAAGGAACTTACCGCTTCATACGCTGGCGGTATTATCATGGTGCCGGTCGTATCGATGAAACCTCCCTTTCCACCACGATAGGCGCACGCAAGCCCCTCGCTGAAGTCATCGACGTTGTCATAGATGGCTGGGATCAACACGTGTCCTTCCGGGTCGATGAAGCCGAAGTTCCAATGGGTCTCGCTGCCGTTCTCCAGAACCCGCGCGCGACCCTTCCGGAAACCCCCCGTGTTCCCATAGATGGCAGGTATTACCATGACGCCCTTCGTGTCGACGTAGCCCCACCGGCGGCCGATCAGGACGGCAGCAAGACCTTCTTCAAAGCGACAGGCGAAATCGTAGACAAATGGGATCGCCAAGTTGCCATGGGTGTTCAGGTAGCCCCACTTCTCGCCGAACTGGACAGGAGCAAGTCCTCCCTTGAAGGCAGCCGCGTGGCTGAACGTTGCCGGAACCACCATCCCGCCCGCCTTGTTGATGAACCCATACTTCCCGTCCACTCTGACGCGCGCGAGGCCGTCGTCGCTGAAGAGGGCCACGTCTTCATAGACGGGGGGCACGACTACATTCCTGTCCCTGTCGCAGAAACCCCACCTGGCGCCTCCCCGGTACGGGATGAGCGCTGGAAGCCCTCTGGGGGCCGGAAGCTCCGCTCCACAACTCGGGCCGGGAACCAAGCGTTCAGAGACGTCTTGCCAGAACCTGGGACGCATCATGAGTCCTCTCCCGGTCGCTGGCACCGAAGGAAGAACCTTGCTTCAGGTTTCATCTTGCTGCCTCCTGGTTTCATCAGGCGCAGCGAGCCTCACCGGGGAACCAGAATGGCTCCCCTGCTGTACGGACATGGCAAGGGAGCCATGGCGTTTAGCAGGTTGGTGAGGCGGCTGCAAGTTGCCATAAATCGCCGCCGGACTGCACAGCAGTCCAGGAAATACAAAAAGACCTTGCCCACCTAAGCGCAAGGTCAGAACATCAACTCATGTCCCGGCGCTTTTAGCGAATTTGTAAGACCCGCGGGGCAAGTACGCCTTCCGTAAATCACCGCGTCGTACAATTACAGAATAGGACAGTCAACTGACCTGTCAAGACCACTTTGGAGAGCTGCGCACTTCCTTGGAGAGAGCGGGCCTTCGCTGTCCTGTGTCGATTTCAGGTCAATTCTGATGCCGTGCCCTGCCATGACACACGAGACACGTTGAGATCTCTGCTATGGGGCTGGAATCGCTCCATGCGGCCAAAGGGAAGAAACGTCTCAGGGAATCCGCTCGTCTGTTGAGGCTGGCTTCTCCCAGTCCAAGGCCTGCTCGAGTGCGATGCTCAACATCTCGTTGAAGCTCAGATGATGCTCGAAAGAATAACGACGCGCCCGTTCCCAGAGGGCAGTCGGCATGCGCATGTTAATCCGTTATTCCCGCGAAGGCGGGGATCCAGCACTGCCGTTGGGGTCAGCAGCCACTTGTGGCTGGAGTCGTCATCTCGAGGCCGGTAGCTCGCTCAACCTCTGTGGAGCAGTTCTTGCACCTTTCCCACCAGCTCGCCCAAGGCATAGGGCTTGCCCAGGAACCCTTGGACAGTGCCTTCCTCGAGCATCTGGTTGACGGTGCCGTTGGGGGCGTGCCCGGAGTTCAGCAGGATGGGGATTCTGGGGTCCAGGACCCGGATGGCCTGCACGACTTCGCCGGTGGTCATGCCCGGCATCGTCATGTCCAGCAGGATGAGTCCGATGCCCACAGGGTGATCCAGCAGGACCTTCAGGGCCGATGCCCCGTTTGGTGCTGTCAGGACCATATATCCGCTTCTGCTCAGGAGAGCCTGAGCAACCGCGCACACGACCGGCTCGTCTTCGACCACCAGGACGGTGCCGCTGCCTGCCACTGCAAGGATGGGTCTGGGAGCGAAGGATGGTATCCGTTCTTCCAAGCATCGAGGGAGATAGATATCGAAGGTCGCCCCCGAACATGTTTGTCCAATGTGAGGGGTGGGTTCCCCCGAGGATGTTCTTTCAATCCGAGGGGTGTTTTTCCCGACACCTTCGGCGGACACTGCCGTGATCCAGCCGCCGGCCTGCTTGACGGCACCGTAGACGACGGAGAGTCCCAGCCCCGTTCCGGATCCTATTGGCTTCGTCGTGTAGAAGGGCTCGAAGAGATGCTGCATGACCTCCGAGGACATCCCGGGACCCGTGTCCGTGACGCTGAGATGGACGAACTCACCCGCGCGCGCGTAAGGGTGTTCGAGGACATAGGCCGTGTCGATGGTCAGGTTCCTCGTGCGTATCGTCAGTGTCCCGTTGCCCTTCATGGCATCGCGTGCGTTCACCGTGAGGTTGAGCAGGATCTGCGTCATCTGCGTCTGGTCCAGCAGAACGTTCCAGGCCGTCCGCTCATAGTCACGGACGATCTCCATGCTGGCCGGCAGTGACTGCTTCAGTAGTGCCAAGGTCGCGTCGAGCGCGACCGTGATACTCATGGGCACTGGCAGGATCACGGCACTGCGGCTGAAGGTGAGCAGTCCTCTCGTAAGGTCGGCTGCCTGACGGGCGGAGGCCTCGGCTGCGTTCAGGTTCTCCAGCAGTGGATCCGTAGGAGGCAGGGTGCTGCGCATGAGGGTGATGCTGCCCAGGATGCCGGTCAGCAAGTTGTTGAAGTCGTGTGCCACCCCCCCTGCCAGTTCCCCGATAGCCTCCATCTTCTGGGACTGACGGAGTTGAGCCTCCGCCTGCTTGCGCTCGGTGATGTCCTGAAAGGATCCCGATACACGTTTAGTTTTGCCCTGTTCCTGATAAGCTTTTGCGACCGCATGCACCCATTTTCTATTCCCTTTCGCAGTGATGATTTCCCATTCCTGATCATACGGTTCGCCGAATTCAAGAGCCCTCTGTCTGCCTTGTTCGGCCATTGGCCGGAAGGCGGGAACAATGAAGTCCAAAGCCTCAGGCACCTTCGGTTCGCCCTCGGTCACATCGATTCCAAGGATGCGGAAGGTTTCCTCTGTCCATTCTTCAGTCTTCTTTTCTGCATCAAATACCCAACCGCCAATGTGCGCTGTTTTCTCGGTTTCGCTAAGCAACTCCTTGTTCTTTGCTAGATTCTCTTCGGCCCGCTTGCGGTCGGTGATGTCGACGAGATAGACGTGCAGGGAGTCACCGCCAGGGGGTGCGGTCACCACTTTGAGAAAGGTCTCCCCGCCAAGGTGCAGTTCCTGGGTCTGAGGGTTCCGCTCGCACTGCGACCGCAGAAGGACGAGTTCCTCTGGTGTCCCTGGCAGGAACTGACGGGCATCGGGATCCAGACCGAGTCGTGCAAGCGTGGCCATGGCAGCCGGGTTGGCGAAGCGCACTGCTCCGTCGGTCCCCACTTCGATAACGGGATACGGGTTCTGCGCGGGGAATGACGCCAGATGTGCGCCGCGGATACTGCATTGAATCACCTTGCGCTGGCCCACCGGATAGAGGTTGCTGACGAACTCCACGTTAATGTGCCGCCCGTCCGCGGTCTCCAGCGACACATCTTCATAGCGAATGTACTCCTTCTGCTGCAATTTCAGGAAGTCGGCTTCGTTTGCCACGATGCCCTTGAAGAACCCCAGGTCCCAGATGTGTTTCCCCAGGAACTCCTCGCGGGAGAACCCCAGCATCTCGGTCAGGAACGCATTCACGTTCGTGATCATGCCGGTGTCTGCATCCAGGATCAAAATGCCGTCCTTGGCAGCCTCGAACAGACGGCGATAGCGGATCTCCGAAACGCTCAACTTTTCCTCTGCCTGCTTGCGCTCGGTGATCTCGGCCAAACCGCCATAGAGGAGGCGCCCTGGAATCTTTGCTGCAGCAACACACTCAGCGAAAGAGGAGATCCAAACGGTGTTGCCGTTCTTGTGCCGGATACGAAGTTCGCACGAACCACGGGAACCCGGAGCCAGCCCGATGACATTCTTCTCAAAGAGAGGAATATCCTCCTCGACGACCAGGAAACGCCAACAGCCATGTGCCTTGATCTCTTGGGTGGAGTAGCCGGTGATGCGCTCTGCCGCGCCCGTCATCCAGTCAAGTGAAAAGCGGCCATCCTTCTGCGTATGACAGGAATAGGCAATGTCCGAAGTAATCGCGGAGATCCGTCGGAAACGCGTTTGCCTCTCCCGCACTGCCTTCCCCGCTTGCTTCTGCACCATGGAATCCTCGCCTGAATGGAGTTCTTTGTCAGTCATAGTCTCCCCTTTTGCATGTTTCCATGCTACGTTTGGCCATGCCAGCGACCCCCCGCACTGCCGGCGACCGTCTTGTGCATGTTCTAAGCATTTGCAGCCCCTGAATTGTCCTTGACTTCGTCGAATGGCAGGTTACTTACCACATGCGCGAAACATGGAGAGTGCGCACGATTCTCCGTTCAGCCTAATTGTAACGTGGAACGAGTCAAGTGCTCGCATCGACTCATCTAAGAATCGACATGAACTGTCTCCCTGACCTTATGAGAGAAGCTGCGTGAAGAGAGACAGAATACTGCTAGTCCTTTGGATGAGAGAGGACTATGGGGGCCACTGCCTGGACGTGTGCTGTGTAGTTTGCCCCTGGTGGTAGGTCGGCTCTGCGTCGCGTCACGCTTTCGCTCCAGGATCGTGTCATGGTCGGTGCTCCTTTCTCGTCGGCAGAACTCACTCAAGAGACCATGGCGTCCCCAGCAACACACTGGTGACCGAGGGCTGCAAAGCCAGGTACGTGCCAGATGTTGCCATCTGCGGAGTTGTAGTAGTTAGCGTTGAGCTTGCGCTCGGACAGGCGACCACCACACCGCGCGCACCTGTTCGTGTTGTCGCAGAGGCAATGCACGGTCATCACACGTCCCTGGAAGACCGGACCGGGATCCAAGCACTCCCCTCGGTATTCGTGGCAGACTGGACAGAGCACCAACCCCTTCGGAACCTCCGGAGCTTCTGTATTGGGACCAGAGAGCCGCAGAAGATCCTCGGCTGTTGCCTGCCTCCCGCCCTTCGTGAGGTCGCCCATGATGGTACCTGTGACGGGATGGCTGCTGATGGATTCGGCCAAGATGGCCACCCGTGTGACATACGTTGCATCTGTTGCCGTCCAGGCACTGACGCGACGCGAAGGCTTGAGACTTCCCGTCATGAGCATCCCGTTGGTGGGAATATCACCAGAGGGCCGGCACTGACCATTCATGAGGTAGATGCAACGGTCAGGCGCTAGGACGAGACAGGTATTCAGGTCGTTGGCCAGTGCTTGCGAGATGGCGACGGTGAGCAGGGCTTCCTCACTGATGGTTGGCAGAACAATCACATGGTACAGCGCAGCCACAAGCCTTGTTTCCAGATACGGGAACACTGGCGGATGCGGCCACGGTCCTGGCAGGATGACCGACGCGTCCGGGGAGATCATCTTGCGTCACCAGACTGGCTCGTGTGCTTGAGGTCGAATCTCGGTTCGTTGTGCATGTCACTGCCTCCTTTGTCATCAGGCGCAGCGAGCCTCACCGGGGAACCAAAAGGGCTCCCCTGCCATATGGACGCGGCAAAGGGAGCCACGGCATTTTTAGCAGGTTGGTGAGGCGGCTGCAAGTTGCCATAAATCGCCGCCGGACTGCAGTGCAGTCCAGGAAATACAAAAAACCTTGCCCGCCAAAAGCGCAAGGTCAGAACATCAACTCACGTCCTGGCGCTATTAGCGAATTTGTAAGACCCGCGGGGGCAAGCACGCCTTCCAAAAATCACCGCGTCGTACAACTACAGAATAGAACGGTCAATTGACCTGTCAAGACCACTCTGGAGAGCTGCGCACTTCCTTGAAGAGAGCGGGTCTTCGATGTCCCGTGTCGATTTCAAGGCAATTCTGATGTTGTACCCTGCCATGACACACGAGACACGTTGAGATCTCCGCTATGGGGCTAGAATCGCTTCAGGCGACCAGAGCGAGGCAACATCCCAGAAGACTCACTCGTACTGACCCTTCTTCTGTTTGACGATGAAGCCAAGATAGCTAGTATGTGCGATAGATACGTGTCATGTCAGTCCTGGGGGAACATATGCCAAATGCAGACGACTTTCGAAGTGAGCTCTACAGCATCTTTTCTTCTTCTCGAGGTGGCTACGTCGACGTGACGTCTGGTGACCTGCACCGCAGAGTCGGAGGGTATCCAGGCCCGAATCATGCCATGCCGAGTTGTTGCAGCGTCATGAGACAGGCCATGCAAAGCGGCGATGTCATCGTTGATGAACCACCGAAAGGGAACGGAGCCACTCTGACGATCCGATATCGGTTGCCGCGGTAGCACAAGCTCCACTGCACACGAGATTTGTCTGGCGGACGATAGGTGCCCTGCTAGAGGAGAGCAGCTTTGACCAACTCCTGGACCTCTTGTGGCAACTTGCTCTGGCTCATGATATAGGCGCCATAGATGTTGCCCAAGCCACCAGCGAGAGCCTTGTGGACTGCCAGGTTAGCAACCGAACCCGCTAATCCTTGGAGGACGCGCTCGACCCGCACAGGGATCCGATACTCATACAGGTCATCTTCCCAGATCATCTGATCAGACAAGAACCCCTTGCCCGTTACGGTTGCCACGACCATGCCCTCTTTTGCCACGAGTATGACCAGCGTCTCACTAGACTCCCACTTGCGGAACCGCGAACGGTTGGAGCCCCAAACTCCGTTCTTCACAACAACGTCCGCAAACTTCCACGTCGGCACACTTGCGACTCTCATGGTTTGCCTCCACCTAAGTTCTTGCTTCACTGACAGGCTTGTCACTTAGTACAAGGGCACGCGCCAGCACTTCATCCACAGTGTCAACTGGTGTCAACGTCATTGCCTTCAACACCTCTTCCGGGAGAGCCGAGAGCTCGGCCAGGTTCTCCCTCGGGAGAATGACCTCGCGAATCCCCGCCGCGTACGCTGCAAACACTTTCTGAACAATGCCCCCAATAGGCAGAACCTTGCCGAGGATCGTGATCTCGCCGGTCATGGCGACATCGTTCCGCACAGGGACTTGCTTCAGCGCCGATACGATGCCTGTCACAATGGCGACCCCCGCAGACGGCCCCTCCTTGGGTTGCCCCATGTAGATGGCAAGGACTACCACGTCCACGTTGTCGGGCCAGTCGACCGCTGTCTTCAGCATGCTGTGCTGTGCTTTCACGTACTGGCCAGCAGCTTCCACGCTCTCTCGCATGATCTTCTGCATGTTCCCAAGAGGTACAAGACGACCATGTCCCTTGGCAGCCTGCATCTCGAATCGCATGAGCGCACCGGGTCCATGGTCCAGCACGGCGAGTCCATTGACCTCGCCGATGGCGGGGCTAGGCGACACGACGATACGATGGATCCGTTCCACCTCAAGAAGCTTTGGAGCCCATGTCTCGCCTGTAGCAGAAAGCCGGATGCCGAGGCGTACTGGATCGTACTCACCGGGAGCCATGAGATGCAACTGGTCTCTCACGCGTTGCCGCAATTCGCATGCGAGCAATGCCACTTCGGTGAGCTGATCGTCGGTGACGATTCCATCCGGGTACAGCAGCTTGAGCAAGCCGCTCAGAGTCTTGAACACTGCCCGCTGGTCGCGGCCTGACACTCCCTGTTTCGTTCCAGCCAGCTCCATGATCGCGAACCTTTGTTTGAGTGGCCCGAGGACATCACGCGTCCGCAGCTCGTGCATGATCTCACAGAAGTAGTCGGTGATGAAGCCATAGTCCTCGCTGTAGCTGGTCGGCGTCAGCTTGGGGATCTCCCACCCAGGTAGATAAGCATGCAGTCGATCCAGAAAGGCGATGACCTGCAGGAACTCGGGCAGTGGGTCGAACAGCGTGGAGTACTTGGCATCTGGCAGTTGTCCTTGGACATCGATGTTCCCGACGAAAACAAGGCTGGCAAAGGCAAGCATCTCCCTCTTGCCTCGGGAGAATTTCGCATCTTGCATGTATCCCTGCATGATACTGACCAGCGCTTTCGGGTCGGTGAAGTCAGTGTTGGCAATTTCGTCGAAGATGACGGCATCCCTGGTCCCAACCTCGCCGACCTTGCCCGTATTGAGATTGATGAACAGCTGTGCGGGCGTTGTCTTGCCGCCGGACAACACATGCGAATAGTACGACACGTTGCGATACAGGTATGTCTTCCCTGTTTCTCGCGGCCCGAGCTCTACCAGGTTGACATTCTGTTCCACGAGCGGAATGCAACGTGCAACGTAGAGCAGTTTCTGCCGATGCGTCATGGAACTCGGGTTCAGTCCACACGAGTTCACCAGGACGTTAAGCCATTCCTCGGCGGTGAACTGACGACGTTTGTCGATGTACTCCTGAGGGTTGATCACGGTGACCTGGAACGGCGTGAATGATAGGACCTTGAACGGACGTATCTTGCCGCCATGTACCTCGTTCTCGTCGTATGTCAGCTCGATGGTGCCCCACATGCCGCCGGATAGCAGCATGGGGTATGTGCGCACGATCTCTTCGGGGATGTTCACGAACTGCTCGTTGATGGCTGGGATGCTGGCCCAGTACTTGTCCTCTGTCTCCAGCAGACGAACTTCCATGCTGGCGATGACCGTATGATCGCGGGTCTCCCGGATGCGGAATCGCACCTTCTCGGCCTCAGCTCCATACACGAAATTCCCCTGGAGACGATTGATGACTTTCGCCATGTCCTCAGCGAACGTCTCCTCTGAGCAGTAGTTGTCAATCAAGTACTCGAGCACGTAGCGCGGAAATTCGTCCACCCCCGTGTTGAGTGTCAGCTTCTTGTTGACAACCTTGCCCTTGAATGCATCCCTGAGTTTTATATCCACGGTCTCACCCCTTCCTTGGCATCAGTCCCAGTACCTTGCCCAGCCCGGTATCCTTCCGGACCAAGCGTTCTGTGTCCAGTCCGATGCGGATGCGTCTCCCGACGGTACGCCTGATTTCGTTGTGGTCCTCGCCGTATCGGACTTCAATGCGAAGATCGATCAGAGCCACGCCACTCGTGCGTACGTCTGCGGGCAACGCCGTGACATCGGGGACGAACTCAAGCTGGGCATCCACGCCATCCTCACCCACGAGGTACCGTCTCGACGCTATTGTCCTCAGGTCTCCAAGCGAGGTCCCATCTTCTGCCAAGAGCCGGTACTCCCCTGCGACTTTGACATCTCGTCCCGCATCCTTCTTCGTCACGCCCAGAGAGATCCGCATGGAGACACCGATGGTCTGCCCCTCAACAGCGCTGGCCGGGCAAACAGCATCCCCTATCTGCAGCACAAGTTCCGAGGCTCCTCGAACCTTCAGTACCACCATTGGCACAATCATCTCCTGCAGCGACACGCCGCCGTGCGTGAATGCCTCCGGACTGAAGTAGTTGCCACGGCCAAAGGAGAACCCTGCGCGAGGGAAGACAACGCTCTCGTACTTCTTGAGCGTCATCTCCCCGGTCTTCTTGTCCTTGACCTGTTCCTCTGTGGCCATGTGCAGTTCACTCGGAGTGAAGTCGAGAAACGCCCCTTGCTTGTCCTTGGGCATGTAGATGCTGCTCGCTGGGTTCTTCAGCCTGCTGACGCGGTACTTCACATCTCCAGGTTCGTTGAGGTCTTCTGTTCGGAAGAAGATCTCTTCGCGTCCATTGCGTGCGAATCCATGATCGGCAGTCACAAACACCTTCGTGCCTGCCTTCAGGTCCCGAACGATACTCGTAATCTCGTGAGCAACGATGTCTCCAATCTGAGCGTCGTAGATGTAACACAGTGGGTGCTCTGGAACGACGTCTCCACCATCGATCTGCTTGACGCCGATATGATGCAGCAGCTTGTCGCAGACATCTATGATGTAGACGTCGAGCTGGCCATTGGAGTACCTGACTGCTTCTCCTGTAGCTGCGCCCTGGAAAGGCTGGACTGTGAGACCGGGCCCCGACCAGCCAAAACTGCGCTTCAGCGACCGGTCGAGCAAGTCGTTCTCCGCATCTCGCGAGGGATTGAACGCATCGCTAGGTAGTCCCGCACTGATCGCCTTCCTTGAGATGTGTGTCTCGGATGGCAGCAGGGCCATCCCGGGCAGCTCTGCCTCAAGGCTCATGCGAGCCTCAAATACCGGCTTGAACTTGGCAACCCAGATGTCATAGCGCAGCCCGTCCAGAATGAACAGAACTGCCTTCTCGTGCGCCGGGTCCCAGTACGGCCGTAAGCAACGGTCGACAAACATGCTGGTCAGGCAGGCGTCTTGAGATTCGCCATGTACCCAGGCAGGGAAGCTCCTCTGAACGACGTCCTCAAACGCGTGATTGAAACGATCCAGGTCGTCGGCGACCGTTCCCTCGAGGATTCTGGCCGCCTTCAGTACTCTCGCTGACAAGTCAGCGAAGACAGCAGGCAGTGTGTTCGCGCCTCGTGGCATGATCACTGTGGTCGCCAGATCCCGCGAGAGCTGGGACGACAGGTACTCTGCAAGGCAGATGCGATCATCGGTCCACCACGAACGGAACTGCGCAACGCTGACGGTTCCCGCGGGCTTCGTCGCTATCGTCTTCAGCGCTCCTTTCAACTGTGACAGCGTATCAAGAGTATCCGTAGCCAGCTTGACAAGCTGGAACAGGTGTTCCAGCGTGGGGTTTGATCCATCAAACAGGAACTCTCTTTCCACACGTTGCCGGTCCAGCAGTTCCATCACATGCCGATACTGTGGAAGTACCACCTTCTGCTGCAACAGACTGTCCAGCGTCACCAGGAGTGTCAGTGAGACAAACAACGGAGAGAGACGCTCGTGCTCGACGAGGCGGACACAGTCATCAGGTTTCCTGAGATCATACGTTTCGCCGGCCAGCAATAGGTATTGAAGCGCGTCAGGCCCGAGGCTGTCTTCGACATCGGTAATGTCTGCGTGTGCTTGGACTCTGTCTCTCGCCACCATGGCAGGCACCTGCTTGAGAACCTGGCCCGGGTCCAGGCTCTTAAACTCCGACAGCTCGGGGGCGATCCACGCAAACACCTGCCCCGGCTTCGAGGAGTGCTGAACGAGCAGCGCAAACAGGTAGAACGCGCGGACAACCGACTCCTGATCATGATCGGCAAGCCAGCAGAACGGCGCGGGGGCACCGCGCAGTCGGTCTCGAAACACCGCAAGGAGCTGGGGAGCAACGTCTCCGAGATCCTGGACCCTCCGGTGGCTCGCAAGACCTATGTGCAACCATTCGTCCGCCGCCAAGTCCTGGGAGAATGCATGTTCGGCGATACCCAGATGCACGAACGCAGCCATCTCGCGCACGTCGTCATCTGCAAACCCCGTGGGCTTGCCGCGGCGAAGGTTCCGGTGGGCAGCCAGGGTACCTTGTGGATCGCCAACCAGGATACGCCCGATCATGCGATCATCTACGGTTGTCGGCCAGCTTCGGTCTGATGTTAGGTCGCTCAGGAAGTGCTGTGCCGTCACCTTCAAGAAAGCCTGTGGCGGCTGGCCGTACACAAGATCTGGGTAGAATAGCGCAGGGGCACGCTGCCTCAACGCCTGAGCAGCAGGCTGTGGCCATCGATCGACGATGATGACACGCTGCCCCCCTCTGCGCCGGACTTCAGAGAGATGTCTGCGCAGCTCCAGATTCGTCAGAGCGATGATTACCTCATATCCATGTTCACCGGCGAAAGCATTGAGCCACGTGTCGGTGCGCGGGTCCGGCAGGAGTCCGGCGTGGTCTTGCACTACGAGAGTCCCGCACCCGGCTGCTTGCTCCAGGTGCGTCAGCGCCCACTGCTGGATGGTCGTCATGAGCGTTCTATCCGCAACACAGCTGTCTCACTTGGATCAGATGTGCTAGGGAACTGCTTTTCCAGATACGACTTGAACTCTGCGACCACCTGGTCAAGTTGGTCCTTCTGCACCGTTTCCAGTGTCGGCTTGAAGTCTGCCATACGCACCGGCTTGACCACCATCTTCTTCAGGCACCTATTGAGCCTGGACGCGACGTCTGCAGACTCCTGAACGCTCTCAACGAGATAGCGACTGACCGCTTCTTCGCCAGGGCAGTCCAACAAGCCACGAATGAATGAGTCCCCTTCGCCCTGCTTGAGCAACGTCCAGACTGGCCCGCTGAGAAGCAGCCGGACCTTTGCATCCAGAGCGTCATGAGCAGCAGCGATTGCCTCAGCTTCAGCGCCCGCAGCGATACGGATGCGCTCTGAAGCGTTCGCAAACGTCAAGCCGCACACATGTGCCGGCTCCTTTCTCAGACTCGCCACAACGCCGCTGGCTGATGTGTCTGGGCACGTCGATATGCGGCCTCCGCATTCGTCGAGCTTCGCAAGCACCTCCGGTCCAGTGACAGGGTACAACGCGGTGACGCCATCCAGCATGAGGAGCACCTTTAACTCGACTCCACGTCTCAGCCCATCGATAGTCTCCCGCCTTGCCTCCAGTTCGGATGTCACGGCATCGTGCATGGTCCTGTATCGCGCAGTGTATTCCGTGATCAGCCAACCAACGGTTCCTTTCTCTCCCGCCGCTGGGGTAGCGTGGCCTATCAGCTTCGTGTGGCGCTGGCTTTCGTCCAGAACAAATGGGGCGATGTTGCCGTACAGCGTCCGCAGCTGTTTCTGTGCACTGTGTAGGTCGTTCATCCGCATTTCTCTGAACGCGTCCGGAATCTCGGCACTCAGGTAGGCGTGCCCGGCTTCCAGCAGATCCCTGTCGTCGACGAAGCTCTCGAGCGCCTGCACGTGTGTCATCTGCCTTGCGAAGTCATCGTCGGATTCGTTGGGCGGCGCGCCGTCCACTGCGAGACCGTATCCGAACCCCTCATTCAATGCTCCGATGAGGGCACCAAAAACATCCTGTACATCCAGTGGGGTCGCCGTCAGCTGCACTGCCCGGAAAAGATCGTCAGCGCAGGGATCAATCTGGCCCAGTGACGCAAACAGGGCCGTTGCGCGTTCGTTGAGTTGTGTCAGCTTCGAGTGCAAGTCCGACATCTCGTGGGGCAACTGCGACCGAAACGTGCGTATTGCCGCGTCGTCCGAACTGCCGATGTCACGGCTGAGCAGAAGGCCGACGAAGGGCGCCACGGTCGTCCAACCCTCGGGCTTCACCACGGGCTGCACATATGACATTGAGTCGAGGACCGCCTTGCTGAACGTAGTATCCGCGATGTTGGTATAGTCGATCTGGTCCACACTGAGGCCGGACTTTCCCGTCAGTTGCACAGTGACCTCGCCCGTGCGGACGAGGCACAGCAGGTAGATCTGCACGATCTGGCGCGTGAGGCCCCAATGCTGCCCACGGTCGAGTCCCATGAACTGGCTATACACAGCACTCACAGGAACCCCGTCGCCCGCTGATGGCATCTTCTCCAGCAGCCAGTCGCGGATGGCAGCGACGTATCTGTTGCCGCTGACGTCCAGCACGTCACCCTGGGTTCCTCCATCCTTCCAGATACTCAGACCACGCCCGAAGTTGCGGGCAGCACTGACATTTTGGTCCGGCTTGGCATGCCGGGGGATACCTCCGGTTCGCACGATCCCGTTGACGACCTTCGGGGCGTCCTCCTTCTTGAAGACAACGGTGGAGCCGAACGGCATGACTGCTGACTCGTACGAGGACGACAGGACCTGGTCCGCCACCTTGGCCAGGATACCAGGCAGCTCACCTGCTACATCGAAGGCGATAGTCGCATGGTCGGTGGAACAGATGACGCCCCGGCTGTAGCAGGAACGGACAACGTTGGCGATGGTCGCCATCTGTGGCCGCAACTGCTCAGTCACCCAGCTGAGGACAATGCGCGCGGCCTCCGTCTTCAAGGACCCATACTGCTCTACGAGGCTGCGGTACGCTGCGAAATCCAGGACCCGGTCCTGCTCCTCCGGGCCCAACGTGCCGGGCGCCCAGACGATGACCCGCGGATCGCTCGTTACTTTGAGCACGTCCTCGAGCACCTTCTTGTCGATCACAGACATCTGTACAATGAACGCAACGTCCAGGTCCGTGTTGTTCGTGTCGAGCAAGACCAGCGGCGCCTTCTGCTCAGCATGCACCAAGTTGCCCATCTGTGCGAATCCGGTTATCTCCCGCCCACGCCATGAGAACTCCTGCCGCACGCGACCCCCTTCCTTGAGATCGGCGAAGAGCGAGCGCACACTTCCACCCAGACTCAGTTTGCCACTGGGAGTGCCAACTTCCCATGAGTCCAGCCGCAGCAGCGCGTCCCAGGCTTGCTGCTGCATATGGGCTGAGTCCGCTGCTTTGGTACGAGCCGTATTAAACTCATCAAGGGGTCGCACCGTCACTTCGACTGTCGGATCGAACCGGTACCGGGTCACCCCGTCCTGAGCGCCCTCCTGCACCTGTGGCAAGAGCTTCTTGAGCTCCTCCAGGATGGTCTGGTAGCGCTCGACCGTCTCATCGGTCCCCGTATCATCTGCGTTGGGCAGCTCCATGACGGCATTCGCCACCTCATCAGCGGTCAAGCCGTTCAGGCGTATGCGAGAGATGTAGTACAGGAACAGTGTCTGCAGGACCCGCATCGCCGTGTCTCGACGGACCTTGAGTGTCCCCTTCGTGACAGCGTCAATTGCCTCCTTGCAGGCTTCATAGGCATGGTAGTCCTTATCACGAGTCTGCCGAATGGACACGAGGGCTGGCGTGACACTGCTTGTGTCCTCTTCATATTGACCTATCTCGTCGAACAACTCCCAGAGGCGGATAAGCGAGGTTGTATCCTTGTGCTTCATCTGGTCTTTCAGTGCCTTGTGCATGAAGTGGATCGCTGAGCGAGCCGTCGTGATCTCATACGTGATGCTGCGCAGAACCTCGACCGCCTGCTTCTGAAACGGGAAGAAGCGAGTGAACTCGTCCTGCGTCATAGTCTGCACGGACGTGAAGTGCTCACTGTAGAAGGCGTAGTATGGAGCCACAAGTTTAGGCGCTTTGATCTCCCGCACGCGGTTGAGTACGATGTCGTAGTAGTTGTCCCGCCCGTGGTCACCCGACAGCAATGGGATCATCTTGAGCCGATCGTCGGCGATGACGTTCATCTCGCCGGTCTCGAACTTCAGCTTCTCCTGTGCCGTGACGACCGTCCACACGGGCAGGTGTTCGGCACGAGTCAGCTGGTTGGACAGAACTGCCAGGGTCTCCTCGTCTTGGCCACGCAGCTCCGCTGAACGCCCTTTCATGAACAGGGACATTTCGTCGAGCAGCAGGAGTACGCCGCTGTAGCCCTCATCCACGACCGTGTCAACCATGTTCTTGAGTAGACTCCGGGTGTCAGAGGCAATCTGGGGGGTCACGTGCAGGTACTCAGTGTAGAACTTCCATAGACGCGCTCCCCGCGAACGCTTGTACTCCGGCGATCTGTTGTTCTGGATGTCGCGCACGAACTCCTCAGCGCTTTCGAACTCCTCGGCTGCGAAGTACTTTGGATCATGCAGGAACATCTCCAAGTCCTTGCGATACCTCACCAGATCCGTCTCGAGGAATCGATCGGCAAGCAGCTCCGTGTCGTACAGGGAAATGTTGCGGCCGAGCTCCTTCTCAAGTTGGTCATGGACCGCATCCAGCACGATGGACGTCAGTGTCTTGCCCTCACTGGCAACGATGCCGCTACCAGTGCCAGCCAGCGTGCGGGCGACCACGAGGATACCTCTTCCCGGCAACGCGCTCTTTGCCTTCAGGCCTTCGTCGTAGAACTGATAGAGCGACTCCCGCTTGCCCCGTCCTGTCTTGTCTTCCTTGTCCTTAACCAGGTCCCATGCTTCGGCGTTCCCAAGCGCAAGCGCAGCGAGGAAACACGACAGGTGCGACTTCCCCGATCCCCATTCGGCCTGGATCCAGTAACCCTGTCCCACTGTACCAACCGAACCGGGTTGCCATGGCGCAGCCATCTGTCGCAGGATGTCGTTGAGAAAGAAGCGGACCGGGTCGATGCGGAACTCGCGGATCGTCTGCAATTCGGGCAGGCGATGGGCCCGCGCCTCAGGCGAATTGCTGCCGGCCCACACGTGCTGCTCCAGCGAGTAGACGGAGATGATTTTGTCTGGTACCGTGAGAATGCTCGACAGCGGCTGTCTGCTCTTGAACAGCGAATCAGAAGAGGTCATCTGTTTCCTCCTTGGCCTTCTTGCGACGTTTCGGGACTACCTGCTGCTCCACGAGCTTGCGCACGCAGACGCCATAGTCCTCCTGGACATCCACCTGCTGCTCCTCGCTCAGGTGTTCAAGGATTAGCCCTCCCTGTTCGTAGAGCTCTCTGCCCTGTGCGTACATGCCCGCGCGTTTGCAGTGGCGTATCCAGTCGGCCAGCGTCACGTCCGTCGGCCGTTCCTCCTCGGGAATGTCGGCATGATGCTGGAGATATGCCAGATACCGCCGGATCCTGCGACCGGTGCCCTGTTGGCGCTCGTGTGCCTTCAACTCCTCTTCATCAGGGGTCGCTGGCAACCTCCACGTCCCGCCCACCGTAAAGAAGAAATAGTCGGGCAACCATTCCACCAGCTTGCGCCGAGGCTTGTCTGTCACATGTGTCAAGTAGTACTCGAAGAGATCACTATAGTGGACGCCATCTTGCTCAGGGTGACTCTTTAGAGAACCAGCCACGAACCTCATCATGATGGCTGCAGCCGTGTCTTCCTTGGAGCGCTCCGCCTCATCCTCCACGACATATGCTGTGGACCTCAGATACCAGTGACTGGTGACACGCGAACCAGAGAGAGCAGCGGCCTCGTCATGAAGCAGATCCTTCTTGACTGGCTCGGTCACCTCGTTCGCCACATCGCGCAACAGCGCCTCGAAGTCGTGCGACTGCATCTGGCCCTCTCGTACCATGCGGCTGACCACTGTGTCCCATATACGGTCTTTCGTGGCGCCGGGGTGGTCTGTCAGGTAGTCTGTGATGACAGCCCGTACCTTGTCGTTGAGGGTCTCACCAACGTCGGCTTCGTCTATTTGGACTACGGCTATGATCTCACCAGGCCTAGGCTTGCGGAAGTTGATGACGAGGTCACGCTTGGTTACCTTGCCAGCTACTCTCTGTTTGTGGGTCTTCTGGTTTGTGTCTATGTAGAGCGTCGCATCGACATGTTCGGGAACGAATCCAATGCCTGCCATGATGTCCTGCACCAACTGCCACGTGCCTTCTGAGGAATCGTGGTAGCACAGGGTTAGGTGTCTCCCCGGCTTCAGGACTCTATAGCAGTCGGTCAAGGATTCCTTCATCATCTCTGCCCATTCAGTTGACGTCTTCCGAAGTTCTGCTCTCAAGTCCAGGTCGTCAGCAATGGTGATCTCGCCTGACTGCCAATTGTGGTTCAGTCCCAGCCAACACTCCCAGATGAAATTGAGTTCACCGTACGGGTACTTCCCCGAATACGGGGGATCAGTAAAGATGTAGTCAACTGAAGCCTCAGGGAACTCTCCCCGCTCAACGAATCTGGTAGCCGATTCCGTACTGATGCAGACTTCGCCAGTCTGGAGAGTCGTCTGCTGTTTGCCACTGAGGACGTCCATGCACTTGCGCTTGAAGACGTACCATGGGTTCATCTCTCGGAAGATCCCCGGCTGAGAGAGATTGGTTGGACTACCCCCTCCCATCTCGCGATTCCGATATAGCAGACTGGCGTTCAGTATTGATCCAGAGAAGGCGAATCGAATCATGTCGTGCAAGGTTGGGTCTAAGACTTCGTCTGCCGAGTGCAACAGTATCGACAGCGCAATCAAGCTGCGATGAGCAAATAGCTGGTCAACAGACTCGTAACTAGCCACACCCTCTCGCCATAGGACTCCCCACTTGTGCTCCCCCAAAGGGAGGTTCATCATGCGATCCGTGGGGAAGCTGTAGGGGATAGGTTCCATCTCGGTCGCCTGCAGTTTCCTGACATCATACTGGTGGAAGTAGCGTTGCTTGACCTCATCTGGATCGTTGTGAAGACGCTGGCGACGCCTGGGCCTGCAGTCACCGTCGCACTCATAACATACAAGCACTGGCACAGCGTTCAACCGTGCGCAGTCTGCACCGATCTTGACCAGTTTGCCACGACTGAGACAGTGGGGGCAGACTCGCACTTCCTTCTGACTGCCGTGAGTGTCGACCGCTTCCACGGGGCAGTCAAACAACACGACCTCCTCACCGCACTCCGGACACTGAAACACTCGAGAGTAGACAGTGTATAGGGTGTGTGCCGGCCCTCCACAACTGTCGCACCGCGTTTCGTACAGCGGGTCAATCTGAGGTTTGACCCTATTCTCCAGTTCCTCAAATACGCGCGCGAGTTCATTTGTATCAACCGGCGCGCAATAGTTCTTGGTGATGAATGTCGCTGCGGGGCTGAGATCAATGGCCACCGCTGCCCGCCCCTCGATGAGAGCGGCTAGCGCTGTGCTGCCTGACCCGCAGAAGGGGTCCAACACAAGGTCTCCTGGTTTCGTGTAGTGCGTAATGTACTCCTGGATAGCGTCATGGGGCTTCTTCGACCAGTAGGTGTGCATGCCGTAGATGGCGGTTGCCTTCGTTGTCTCGATGGGGTGATCAAACGCAAGAACGTCATAGTCGTCATGGAGAGCGTCGTATGGATGCTCTTTCATATGCTGCTCGACAAAGGCACGCAGATTGGGATTGGGTTGGTCGCCTGAGTAGCACCCTGCGGGCATTTCCGGCACAGTGCCTCCAAACAATGACGAGCTGGTCTCGCTTTCCTTTTTCGCTCCCATTCTTATGCCTCCGTCTCCCAGATATGGTCGTCCGTCAAAATACCGCCTGGCAGCTTCAGGTCACCTCCCGCAAGGAGCGGGAAAAGCATAACATTCCCACCGCTCCGTTTGCCCGGTAGCAGCAGCACGACACGGTGTGTGTCGGTCGCCTGCTCACGCAGCAGGTGCAGGTCACAGTCGTACGCCACTGCCAGCTCCCAATCACGCAGTACGGTCAGCCCATGCTTAAGCACCTGGCCAAGCAAGAAGTCGTTGAAGGCGTTCTGCACCAGGTGAGCTGCAACCTGCGGCATACGCAACTCCTGACTGCCCTCGTGCGCAAACCCCTCGTCGCTGATACAGTCGAGGATACCCTGTGTCACGGACGCCGCGGCAGGAAACATACTGCCCCCTGTAGCTGGTGTAGTCGTCAACTTCTCTGCAAACCTTGCCAAGGCTGCATATGAGCCCAGAACGGCATACAGATGCCTGCCGGTCGGCGATGCCAGCTTGGATCGCAGCTGTCCTGCTATGTCGGCATCTGTCACAGCAACCCCCTGTCTGCGCCGAGCACTTCGACGACACTCGCCAAGTCCCCATGAGTGGTGAACTGCCGCACCCCGTCGATTTCGGACACCTTGGACAACAGACCCCTGTTCCTCAACTCGTACAGCATTGGCATCGTCTGGAGCGGCTCCCACAGCATCGCCCTGAACGCCCTGTTCTGTTCGAGCTCGCCAACACTGTACATGCCGGGCCTCCCGAATTCGCTGCTGAGGACAAATGCAAATGAAGCGACAAGAGGCTGTCGCATTGCTGCGTGAACTACTTTGCCTTGTGATGTGGCCAATCCAGCCACACTCAGTGTCTTAATGATGGCACTCGTGCAGTCGTGTACCATGACCTCGCCTCCGCCCGTTCGGTCTCGGACAAATGACGTGATCTGAGCCCTCGTGACGCCTTCGGGAGATAGTACCGCCGGACGAAGTAGGTCCTCGATGACCACATACATCAGAGGCTCCGCTTTGCAAAACCTGTAGAAGCAGGCATCCCGCAGCTCTTGGTGTCCATTGAACCTGCTTCCATAACCAAGCAATGCCTTGTCGACAGTCCCGGAGGGGAACAGACGGAAGGCGACATATCGCCCAGCCCGTTCTCTCATGGACTGGGAGCTGAACGACAGGTTCTCGCGCAGCCACGCGCGCAGTCCCTCCATGTTGGTGTCCAAAGGCAGGTGCGGAAGAATGTCCACGGATTCCTTGAACAGCGACTTTGCAAAGAGACCGGTCCCCTTGTCTTCCCCTCGCCTGCGGAACGTCCGATGCGCCGTCGATGAAAGAGTGGACAGTTCTGCGGGATTCTCGGCTATCGGCCGAGGCGCCTCAGTCTCAGGCAGTACTTGGAAATAATTCGGCGTCTTGGTTACAGTTACCTGCGGTTCAGCTGGCTTGATCTTCTCGTCCGTGCTGGGTTGTGAAAAGAGTGACGGTTCTGGCGCAGTCTTCTTCACCTGTCTGGTCTTCCTGACAGGCGCTGCGGGTCTGGCACGCAAGTGTTCGACCAACTTGAAGAGGGTGGCAGTATAGTCCTTGATACCTGGAATCGTCACCAGCTCTGACATTGGCGCAGCCAGCACTCCGTCGATCCCCCCGAACTTGTCAACGAGAGCTTTCGTGGCGGGAACCGGGTCCCCGTGCTGGACAGCAAACGCGACCAGCAGTTGAAGAAGGGCATCATCAGTCATCGCCTGCGGCTTGCCGGCAACGAAGTCCTCTCGCAGCTGTTCCGTGGGCAACTTGTGCTTGGTCCCTGCCATATGCTCCTCCCTGGTCAGTGCGTTCTTACATACAGTCACTCAACTGCAAACGGGTCGCAAGCATTTGCAGTATATCACCTATTGCTGTCATTCCCCATGCGCCGGTCTGCTGACCTCAGATATGGCGCTGAAGACTGGTGCGCAGCGTCTGATGCTTGGTCAAGTACAATACGAAGTTGGCACGTCCTCGAACGCCTGCCAGTCGAACCATTCCCCGACGCCAACCATGGCCGCCCACTGGTTGGACTCGCGGATATCACCCTCAAGACCAGTGTCCGGCTCCTCCAGGACGGCGGCCAGCCGCTTGCCCAGCGCTACGATGGTAGAGTCGGTGTAGTCGCGGACCAGGTTCTGACCGAGCATGATGCCGATCGAGCGGAGATAGGCATAATTGACGGCGTTGCTTCCCTCATACACGAGGCGCGGGGTATCGCGCTTGACGTTCGGCGCCAACCCTGCGACCGACATCTGCACCTGCAGCCCGATGGACTTCTCCTGGTTGGGCCTCATGCCCGGATACTCCCGGTAGAGCCACGACTCGATGCGGTAGTCGACGTTCAGGTTCACGACCTCGTTGACCATCCCCTGGTGCCAGATGGTGAACAACTCGCGTGTGGCACGTTCGTCCATGCCATCCAATGCAACGGTGGAATCTGCCGCAAGGATACGGAAGACGAGGTCTGTGTGCTTGGGCCTGGTGACCGGCACGAGTCTCTTGTCTGGAGCAGCAGCGAACATCCTCTGCATATGTCCGCATTCGTGGGCAACGAGGTGTGCCAGAAGAACAGGGTCAGCCTTGCGGAAGCGAATGGTATGTGCCGGCATTGACGACCTGGCCATGCGGACGCTGGCAAGAATCGACAGTGAGTCGTCCTGGACGAACTCGATGGGCTTTCCCGTCAATTCCTCAGTCTGCTGGAGGATGGTGATGACGTCGCCCTCAAGTCCTGTCAAGCGCTGAAGATCCTGGAGTGTCATACTCTCGGTTCCTTTCGCCAGACACATGCGACGTCGTACTCCGACGACAGGTCGAACCCGATGTCCTTGTCGGGAGCCACACGTCTCATACCTGCGTACAGGAAGCAGATGAGCTGGAGCTCACTGAACCTGCCACCCATCGACCCCAGAGCATGTTTCTTCTCTGCATCGTGGGGATCGAGACCATAGCGTCCCAGGAGGGCGATCTCACTGACAACACCTTGAACGGCTTCTTCGGTCATCGCGTCGAATCTTGTCAGAGCGTCGTAGCAGAACTGCACGGCGTCCATGCGCAACCCGTCTCTCTTGACCGACTTCTCTGCCATTTCCCTCAACTGGTCCCGGGCCATCTCGGCATACGTGGGATCGGCCAAGGCGACACACCTCTGGAACAACCTCGTCGCCTCCAGTGGTTGGCTAAGCATCGAGTACACCAAGCCGAGTCCGTAGACCGTCGGCGGATCGTCGTGCAGGATCGTATCGACGCAAAGTAGTTCCTCAAGGGCCAGAGAAAGTCTGGCGGTCGCTGCGTGGACGCTCGCCAGGTTGCGCAGGGCATATGGATTGTCGGGCTGTAGCGTGAGCGCCTTGGCAAGATGCGTTTCGGCATTGGCCATCTGCCCTAGTTTCGCTTCTGCCATCCCAAGCGCCACGTACGTGTTTGCTTCACCCGGGTCCAGAGCCAGACAACTGAGCAAGGTCTTACGTGCAGCGTCGTAACTGCCTGCCTCGTTGTAACAGAGTCCGAGATTGTACAGGGCCAGCGGGTCATGTGGGTCGTCCATGACCAAGTCTTCGAACTGTTGCCGCGCACTGTCCAAATCGCCTTCCTGAACTGCGGTAAGGGCCCGTTCAAGCTTCGACTGCCCGTCGACGTGTTGATCTCCTGGTCGTGTCATGAAAGCAGTATATGTCGTTCTCGTGCATCAGAGAACCCGTCCCGCTTCCGAACCATCTGTGCTACCCTTCCAGGTAAAGACCAGAACCGTCGATGAGTTCGTACCCCCGCCTCTCGAGCTCGGCGTTCACCTCATCGAGATCCTCGGGATCAATGCAGAGGCACTCGCCGCTCATGTACGAAAAGCTGACCGTGCCGTACCTCTCAACGATATCTTCCGGGAGGACGCCATGCAGCATCTCCTGCTGCAACCAGCCCGGGTAGTCGCAATCGCCTGCGCCAGGTATCTGATCCATGCTGAACGCATCTGATCCGTGGGGGCGCGGCTTATCGTTGTCATCGAAGATCTCACAGAGAAGCCGTGAATACTCCTTGCGCGGCATGGCATGCCGAAACTCGCCCCATGTCCTGGCGTCCTCCAATGCGTGTTTCACCTGTGAATGGAACGCGGCCCTCTCGGGGGTCGCGTAGATGACGTCCTCGCCAGTGTACGCGTCAGTCTTGTACACTAGTTGTTTTGGTGCCTCGCGCTTCTCTGTTCCTTTTTGTGCCGAACCCGGACGATGTGGTCTCGCTGATTTCATGCTCTCCCTCCCCTTATCCTGCTCGATGCTCCATGTGATGCAGACAGTCGCCAATGCGACACCACTCAGGGTTACGGCCTCCACCCGAACAGATGCATGCCATCGCCATCCTCAACTTCGTAGCCGCGCCGTTCAGACTCCTCCAGAGTTCTGTAGAGCTACTTGCAATCAATCAAACAGACTGTCGAGTGATCCTCCTTTGCCTGACCCTACTCGATCTTCCTTCCACGGGCTCGTCTTACATGGTCGGCGCCGGCGGGGGTTGCAGGCGGACCTGCCCTTGTTCGAGCGCCACGACCACGGCAGGCCAATCTTGCGCCACACCGGACAACACAAGGCTGCTCAGGGGAAACTCGACCAGTTCTTGTACCATCCGCTGCAGGTGCCGCACGCCGTACTCCTTGCTGTAGCCCCGTTCGAGGACCAATTGCATGGCTTCGTCGGTCAGGACCAATGGCTTCCCATGTTTGGCCTGAAAGGCCTCCTGGATTGAGCGGACCATGGGGACGAGGATCACCCGGGCGTCGTCCACACCGAGCTCCCGGAAGACGATTTGCTCGTCGATGCGGTTGAGGAACTCTGGGCGGAAGCGGTGGCGCACCTCCTGAAGCATGTCATCGGACGGTTCGGTCGCATCTAACTGACCAAACCCAATACGATTGTCGGCAGGGATACTCGAGATGTTCGAGGTCATGATGAAGATGGCGTTGCGGGCGTCCGCTGTACGCCCCTTGGCGTCGGTCAGCCGTCCCTCGTCGAAGATCTGGAGGAAGAGATCGAACACGCGCGAGTGAGCCTTCTCGATCTCATCCATCAGGACGACCGAGTAGGGATGGCTGCGCAGTTGGCCGGTGAGCTGGCCCTCCTCGTCGTGACCGACGTAGCCCGGGGGCGACCCGATGAGCTTGGCCGTGCTGTGTTCTTCCATGTATTCGGACATATCCAGCCGGATCATCTCATCAGCGCTGCCAAACAGGAACATGGCTATGGTCTTCGCAAGCTCGGTCTTGCCCACGCCGGTGGGTCCCAGGAACAGGAACACACCGAGCGGACCGCGCCGCTGGGTCAGCCCAGCGTGAGCCATCATGAGCCGCCTGCAGACACACTCAATGGCCTGATCCTGGCCGATCACCCGCTGCTTGAGGAACGCCTCCATGTCCAGCAGGCGCGAGCGGCTCATTCCTTCTAGGTGGCCCGT